>Ga0307951_1000728_pt1:2500-17500 | contig 19203 bp, 19 predicted proteins | sample OrgLakmetagen374_FD_201842 | JGI IMG/M metagenome (GOLD analysis project Ga0307951, IMG submission 201842) | Saline water microbial communities from Organic Lake, Antarctica - #374 | ecosystem: Environmental > Aquatic > Non-marine Saline and Alkaline > Saline | place: Antarctica... | reverse complement strand
GTGAATATGGGAAGGACTCCACGCTGATTGCTGAGCTCTTAAGCCCCCGTGCGCAACACGTTAAGTGCTGCACTTGTAGCCTGTTGCGCTGGGGGTTACGGATGTATTTGAGCATGTTGAACATACGCTCATCCTCAACTTACCCTGGCACCATTACCATCACCAACTCTGCTACCTTACTTTACTCCCCAAACCTATCCCGCACCCCTAAGCGCGTGGCTTCTTCAAAACTTTTTGGCTGAGAGAGAGGTGGGGGGGGTGTGTGTGCTGGTTGTGGCTCGTTGTCAAACACATCGCTGCTGCTTGCTGCAACAGGGTTTGCATCCTCTTGTCCGTGGGAGCTTTTATAGGCCCATGGGCCCCTAAGTCCTACCAACAATTTCCCCCCTTGCAACTTTGAGCCTTTTTGATGGGGATTAATCGCTCATTCAAATTTGTAATGAAACGTTTGATATATTCTGAAACTGTGGTGCATGAAGGCCGTCAAAGGCCCTTTGAGGGTCATCGTTTTACAAAGGGGCTCTTTGACACCCCCAAAACCTATATATCATCTCAATTCCAAAAGTTGAAAACCCATGTTGTCATATTGATCAATATGGTATATCGATCTAAAAGAAACACTGGTGTGTGTGTACGTGTTGTAGTGTTTAGGGAGTGAGGGAATGTGGGCTAGCAATAATGAATGATCACAGCAAAAGGGCTTTGCTGCCTATGCCACGGCCTTCAGTAATAGCTACAGTCTTGTTCTTGGTGTTCTATAACTTTTGGGCCTGATTGCCTAACCAATGGGCACATATGTACATAACATATGCATTATGACAAACCTCGCTATGAGGAAAAGGTGCTGTGTGACTTTTTGTCATTCTGCTTTTGTCTGCTTTCTCGTTGCTCCTGATTCGCACCCTTTTTTTCATCTGTTACCATCGCATGGTCTTTTATACTGCCTGCTGTTCTGTCAAATCTCACTTATCATCATGTGTGCTTTTCATCGTATCACAACTAAGCCGTACCTGTTCCTATCGCATGATACTTTCAAACGGCCTGCTGTTCTGTCATTTATCACGACCACGTGGCTTTCCTTAGTATCCCAACAGAGCCGTATCTTTTTAATCACTCATCGTCAGTCAGCATAGTGCTTGATCTTCATCTGCCACTCATTGTCATTTGTCCTGCAGAGTCCACACGGCTCCTCTGTCCGACCTACTCCCACAAACTACTCCCTTGATGTCGAGGTGAGTGATGGTGCTAATCCTTGATTGAAAGGACCGACGCTGAGGTGGGTGATGGTGCCACCCTTCAATTCAAAGCAAAAGAGATCGGGTGCAGTAACTTAGCACACCCTATAGCAAGCGAGCATGGATCTTGCATAATTTAATTCTTGTGGTATACCTAACTTAACTTACTTCGTAGCAAGCGAGCATGGCTCTTGCATACTTTAGTTGTTGCCGTATACCTAACAGGTAACCCGTGAACTTCAGAAAAATCCGTTGCTTCTAAGTAATTTTTTTGTCTGCAGTGTCGTCATACAGGATAGGCAGCAGGCAAATAGGAACACCAATATTAGGGAGCCTGAAATGAACGAATATTGACACTGTGTCGTGCTTGCCCTCATGATATCCTATCCGCACACTCACACACACATGCACACACACAAACGTGCACACACACATAGGTGCACGCACACAAATGCCACACACACACACACACACGCACACACACACACAAACACACACACACACACACACACACACACACACACACACACACACACACACACACACACACACACACACACACAAGACACATGAATTTACACACCCACACACAGGCCAGAGAGACATGTCTGAACGCTCATTTCACAAGTCTCGGCTGTTGCATCCTCCAACTCAGACTTGCGTGACACATACACACACACGCTCACACACACAGGCCAGGGAGGCATTCTTAAATGCACGTTTGGCAGAGGCTTGGCTGGTGCACCAAGAGCCTTGGGCACGCATGGATATGGCAGGCCTGGAGGTGACCTCAAACTTGGGGGCCTTCACTGTCAGGTGTGTGTGTGTGTGTGTGTATGTGTGTGTGTATGTGTGTGTGTGTGTGTATGTGTGTGTATGTGTGTGTGTGTGTGTGAAATGGTTGCACTAGAGCCAAAATGTTTCTCAAATCTGAAGGACTTTGACGATTGGTATCGACAGTATTTCCGACATCCGTAGCAAGCGCACTGTAGACAGAAATAATAGTGATTTCAATTTCGTTAACATACAGCTGCCTATGAGGTAAATGCAACTTTATTGACCTTCACTGCCGAAAAGACAGTGCAGATGCTCAAATGATTACAATGCATGTCTCCAGTCAAATTGTGGTTAGCTGCCCTGTCTAAAAGCCCAGTGGTCCTTTGGGGTCACAGGTTCAAATTTGCCTTGTGACGTGAGTACTTTACTGTCCGTCTCCGTTCCCTTAGTCCATACCTGTGGTGTTATCACCGCTTGTGTGTAACTTTTTTCAACCAAATGGCTGAGAAGAGATGAGCTGTACTGAGGGCTGGTCAGAACGGCATGCATGGAACGTGTGTATGACCACATCTTTGATGACTTTCCTGCTTGGAACTGTTAACATGTTAAGCACATACGCACACACGTGAATTTGGCATCCCAAGCTGCACTATAACCTTTGTTCGTGGCCGTGGTATTGCTGCTAGATGTGACGTCCTCCTCAGAAAAGTGGTGGCTGAGATCGGGGAGCTGAGCTGTGCTGCCCTGGTGCGGCGCATGGAGGCAGAGTGGGCTCATTTGAAAAGGTGTGTGAAATGAGGGGCACAATTGGCATGCCTTGTTCATCTAGCGTACCCATTGAAACGCTGAGTTCATCAGCATAAGACACTGTGATTCGTCGAATGTCATTTTGCATGAGTTAAAAAGGTTGCTCACTAGCTCTAGGTGAATGGTCTGAAACCACAGGTGGTCAAAAGAATATGACGATTCTTTTTTGTCAACGCTACTAAGCACTCGCTGCGTTTTGCCTGTTCCTTGCTGGCCTTCTCATAAACACACACACACACACACACACACACACACACGCACACACACACACACAAATACACACACGCACATGTGCACACAAACACACGCACGCACACGCATTCACATACACACACAGTGTGAGGCAGTCCGCGCTTCAGCGTTGCAGCCTCCGCACCTCCTCCCCCGCTTCTGGCCCCACAAAAAGTGCCATCACAAGTCCCCAGCACCAGAAAGAGCAGCAGCTGTGCACACCAGGTGTGGGCAGTGCAGGTGATGGGGGAGTGCAGGTGCACGCTGAGATCAGGCTGGTCATAGGGGGCAAAGCTGGGCTTCGTTGCACGGGCGAACACAACAGCTGCGCAGGGGCAGATGCAGACGCTTTGGACATGCACGAGGATGCCGGTGCAAGGACCGCAGGAACGGTAGTTGACGGCCAGGAGCCTTGCCCGCCACTGCCCACTGGGCCTGCCTCTACCCCTCTGAGCAGCATTTCCAAGAGCAGCACGCTGCTGCGTAGCCCAGTGAGCATTTTAAAACGTGTCCGCCCACTGGACAGGCGTGCACGAGGAGCTGTGCTGTTCGCACAGCAGCTGGTCATTGGGCCTAAATCAGGGTATCGAGATTGATGCAAAATGGGCTTTCGGTGTTTGGTGGTGCCTAGGAGGCTTATGTAATTGAATTTTGTTTTGCCTGTGATTTGTGATTAAGCAGTTGATAGGTGAGCGTGCATGTACAGGCCTTGAATAAGGATGGTTCACCAACAATGCAGGCGTGCAGTATTGAGTTGCGCCGGGAGTATTTAGACCGTAGGAGCAGGATGTATTGTATAGCTCTCGTTGTTTTGGGAGTTTAGCAGGATGAGTTGCAAAGCTGTTTCTTCGCAGGTGGAAGCAGATGCAGTGCTGTTAATCACTGTTGACCTTATCATGACGCTACCTACGTTTCCCCTTGCCACCTTTTTTTTAAACCGCAGGGACCATGCAATTTTTGTGTGCAGGATGCTATGTAGAGGCTTAAAACCTGTAAATATCGGGAGTGCAGGGCAGTGTGTGTTCTATCAGAATTTAATTTCATGTTGCTCCAATATTGATAAGAGGTTGAGGTAGCTTTTGCTGCGTCACGTGTCCGTGCTGATAGAACATCTAAATGAGGTTTGAATTTGACAGCCTGAAACGCTGTCAAGTAAAGTTGCTCCACCACTTATGCTGCCAGCGTGATGCATCTTGCGTTCTTTAAGTCCAATGTCACCCTAGATGTATCTTGCTTATTGTTTTGGTGCCCGCTTGTTTCCTTTTTCGTGGTACAAATGGAAAACTCTAGTAAAAGACGCTTTGCACGAACTAGAATGTTTTAAGCCAGGGTCGAGTATCTCTTGAGCAAAGGCTGCCACCTCTCGCTCTTCCCCCTAGGGCTGGGAAGTTTAGAATAATTAGAAGAACTGCTACGCAGGCAGTTAAAACCACTCCCCACATTGATTAAGGAAAATAAAGCCGCTTTGGTACCGAGTGAGTACCGCAAAACTCCTTTACCAGCAGACAAAAAAGGCCCAGTCAGAGAGGTCCAACAGAGTACCAGAAGGAGGAAAGAAGTCACAAAGAGAGGGAAGTTTACTCAACCATCTGGCTGAGCATCGAGCAGATTACTGAGCTAGTAGTAAGCTAGTAGTAATTGAATACCGCAATATCACAATCAGGAAATGCTATACTGGCTCCTCCAGCTTAACGAGACTAGTCAAAACGACCTCACCTGAAGATCACACGATTTGTCACTACCATCAATTGGGCATGGCAGGGGTATGGGTTCTTTAAGTGTTATGCAGAGAAAATATATATTAACAGAGGGGATTATCTGAGGCAGTGTTATGCAGAGAAAATATATATTAACAGAGGGGTATGGTTTTGCATGTCAAATGTTAAAGTTTGGGCCCCCCCTAACTTGCTGGTTTCAAGCTCAGCCCTGGTATGCCTCATCTGCCGCGGCTTTAAACCCATTTTTTGAGCAGTCACATACTGTATCTGACCAGCCAGAGCACCAAACTGAGTGGTTTTTTGAGTATCAGCATCCTCAGAGGAAGGCCAAGTGTTTACCACTCATTGCATCCACGTTCTGTCCCCCGTTACCGATAGTAAGTTGGTTAGTTTAGTTTGGATTACAAAGGCATTCAACCTGGAATGGCTGCTCAACCTATGAGAACGAGGTAAACCTCAAAACAAACCAAGTAAAAAAAGGGCTGTGACGCAACTGGAAATTGCTAACCTTACAGACACGAGAAGAAGTAGGCAAAAACACATCAAAGTGTAGACGTTGGTTCACCAAAGTAGACGCATACTGAAAATAGTAACCTTTCGAAAGGTCGAAACCCACACACATTGCACACAAATAAGTTGGACAAGTTGGATAGTAAGTTGGTTACTACTAGACGAATCTACCGTATAATTATTACGCACGTATATGAATGGCACTTGGACTGTCTGAAATATGCTCGAGAAAATCCCCTCTGATATAGATGTGCATTATCAGAGCGGTGATACCGAGAAAAAGCGCAACAAAAGGACTGCCTCCCTAAGTAACCTCTAGGAAATGCTAGTGAAGCTTGACACGTTGTTCCCGTTTCCCTGCCTGGCACCAATCCATATATTGGGATTTGTGGGTTTAGAAGATTCAAACCACACCCTCTGTGCCAGATCCTGATTGATGCGAAATACGAGGGCCATTTACACCTTCCCCAATCTAAGACTACTCAGTGGCCTCAGCAGGGCAAATAAAATTTGTAAATGCTCGGCCCGGTAAAATAAAATTATGTGAACTTTGTCTTCTACCCTTCAAGTTTCCCACGCACCCAAATCAAAGAGTAAGACAAATCAACATAATTAAAAACAAATTTCCATGCAATTGGCGTCAAGTCGTTTCAACAGTGCTCCACTTTTCCAGCGAAAAAAGTTCTGCAAGCCCGCACCCACCAAAGTCCTCGCCTCTCCTACTCCTCGCCTCATCACCAAGGCCGCAATGTGGGTGCGGCTAGAAATCGTGTGTTTTATGACCACCCTGATTGTGAATTCACATACCCTGACCTCCTTCTCCTCTCTAAAAGGTCTACGGTTGGACAACCCATCCAGTGTCAGGCAGCTGTGGCCTGGGAGCCAAAAAAGCCTCTGGACGTGTGCACCGTGATTGTTGCACCCCCTGGACCTGGAGAAGTGCGAGTTCGCATTGCAGGTGGGCGTGTTCGTGTCTCAGGCCATGTGGCCCACATGTTTTGGCTTTGTGCCGCAAAAAATTTGAAGCACGCTTCACATCTACTTTGCGTGCATCTCTGCCAGTGGCCTAGTAGTTTAATAGAAACAGCAGTCCACGACTCTCCTTCTTCACACATCTGCAGCAACCGCGCTGTGCCACACTGATGCGTACACACTGGATGGCCTGGACTCTGAAGGTGAGATATCGTATATATTATGATTGGCATCAGCAATAGCGATTGGCTCAGCTGCTTTGGAGCTGTCGTAAGCATTATTCACGATGACATGCAGTGCCAGTAACTGTTTTTTCTCCTGCGTGCACATTGCAGGCTTCTTCCCGTGCATCCTTGGGTAAGGACTGCTTCTAGTAGGGGAACTGCTGATTGTTGTGAACAGGTTGTGCAGCTGTCTACTGGAAACGAGCTGGCGCCAGCGTTTGGCTCAGATCCTCCTGTTATGTATCAAGTGTCATGCGTGTACACACCCATATACAGTTTTAAAGCAGGTGGGTTACCTTTGTAAGTGTTTTCGGAGTTTACAAAGGTTAAACTTGAGTGCAGATGCAAATACAAATTAACAGCCGCTGCAAGCAGATGAACACGCACACAAAGTATTAGAGAGCAAAAAATTAAACGCTTTGCTTTCTTGCCTAGTGCCTAATTGTGGTTGCTAAATTTGCGTAGAATGCCTGAAGTAAAAGAACCCAACGCCTGGTTAAATGGGGTGGATGGCAGCAAGTGTGCCTTGTTCGTAGACCCCTGTTTACATAGCCTGCCTTCGTTTGCCTTTTTACATGCTCTGTGCCTTGTTCGTAGACCCCTTTTAACATGCTCTGTCTTCATTTGGAGCAGCAGCGATTGGGTAGGTAACTGCCACCGCCACTATTATTCACACATGTGCATGTATGCATAGACGTGCACGCACATTCACGCACACAGAAGCACACGTCTACATGGAGCGCATCTTTGAGGGGGGAGGGTAGCAACATGCTGATGTATATTTTATGAGCTAAGGTGCACTCACAAAAAGTCGGCTGCAGACAGCGGAGCTCCATTTTTCAAACCGTCATAAAGTATGACCAGTTTGGAGGCATATCTGATTATGACTCCTATCTCACGTACTGCATCTTTCAATCTGGTCGCAGCCACGAGGCTGCAGGAGTGGTGGAGAGCGTGGGTGCCGGCGTGACTCATTTGCAGCCTGGTGCGTACAATGGAAGTGTGGTGGAGGGCGAGGGTGCTGGTGGGATTTAGGCATAGGCAGGTAGATAAGAAAGCAATGCAATAAGAAGCGCAGGTGGCGGTGTGGACGAATCCTAGGCTGGTGCGTAAGAGAAAAGTGTGATAAAGAGCGAGGGTGCTGGTGTGAATCAATTGTAGGCTGGTGTTTGAGATGAATGTGCGGTGGAGATTGTGGGTGCAGGTGCGATGTGATATAGGCTGGTGCCTAAGAGGAAAGTGTGATGGAGAGGGTGCTGTGGCAAGGCATGCACGATTATTAGTATAAACTGTTGTATTCCATACAGCTTGTCCGAATTAAGTCTGTGCAAGCATCTCTCGTGAGTTTAAGTTGCTTGAAGATGCTGCAAGGTCCTAAGTCTTAAGTGCTGGTTGAAAAGCTTCTAAAGGCCTGCCAAGCTCTTGCCGGCCAGCCTTGAGATGTGCAAGGTTCTATGCCATCGCTTGTTTGCTAGGTAAACTTGGGCGTATTTACTGCGCTGTGCACTGAGCCAAATCTGCAGCGGAAAGCTTGTCCTTGTGAAACCAAGCTCGTATTTGCTAATGACTTGCCTATGTCATGTGCTGCTGTGCTGCAGCCCCCCTCCCCCCCCCCCCCACACACACACGCACATATGTACTTGCACACGCGAGCATACATTCACAGACATACACAACCACAAGCAAGGGCACATTCATACCCAGACATTTGCACATACACACACGCACACACAAATGCATACACACACACGCACACACATGCTTACACATATGCGCTGCAGGGGACCATGTGATTCCCTGTTACCAAGCTTACTGTGGAGAGTGCAAGTTCTGCAAGCACCCAGAGTCCAACTTGTGCACCTCTGTGCGTGCCTTCACAGGTGCGTGTGCACAGGGGGACGTATGTAGCATGCATATCAAGATTTTTGTACGTGTCATGTGTCGTAATCAAAATCCTCTGCACGTGCTTTCACGGTGCGCATGCTTTACGCATGTTTGTACAAATGAGTGCCTGTGATTTGTACAAGATTGGGGTGAGAGTGTGCAAGTCTAAATGAGCTACACGTCAGATGCCAAACTTGAAATCTTTCAACACTGCAAGCTGGGAATTTACGAATGGAGTTGTTTTCAGCGGTGGGGGTCTTGTAAATCTTCGTAGGCAGCAAAAACGATTCCCTGCAGGAACGAAGGAAATGGAGTCAGGTAACAAAAGTACCTTAACCGAGTGAAGCTAAGTGATATCAGTGATCACATCACTCTCATATCGTTCCTGCTTTTTATCCGTGTTACTCTTTCTTGTAAGTAATCCACCGCCATCTCACACGCAAACTATGACACGCTGTTTGGAATTGCAGGCAAAGGTGTCATGAAAAGCGACGGAAAGCCCCGCTTCAAAACCTTGGACGGAAAGGTGCGCTTATGTTTGCAAGTGGGCGAGTATGCTTTCAATTAACACACTCCCAATTTTGAAATGCAAAATCAACACACTCGCCTCCTTTGAGGTGCTTCTCTGTTCCTCTGAAATTGTGTGTATCTATATGTGTGCACAAAAGCACACGCACAAACTCACACACTATCACGTCATGGGCACCACCAACCACCATTTTCTTAGATTACACCGTATTCCATGCTTCCACTTTGTGTCGCTTGCCTTTCTTTGCGACGTCATCCCCAAAACCAACCGTTGTCTAGTACACGTTTTGTGGCATCACCCCCAAACCACACAGGACATCTACCACTTCATGGGTACCTCCACTTTCTCAGAGTACACCGTTATCCACGCGGAGAGTGCTGCCAAGATTGATGCTGCAGCACCATTGGACAAGGTAAGCCGAAGGGCGTGCACAACGGACACGATCAAAATAAGAAGAGATTACGTAGGCAGTAAATCCCATTCCCTGCATTAATCAGAGGAAAGGGACCACTTTTGATACGGGCACCGTAAAAATCCTTTTGTCTTTATCCGCGTAAGCCACATTGAGACTAGACAGCTGAGCTTGAAGCGGTTGGGGTTTGGGCAAGTGTGGGGCTAAGGTGAAGGCTAATAAGCCGATACCTAACAGTACCGCAGTTGGGTGCCTAGCCTGGGAGCTGGTGCTGCAATTGTCGGTGTGCATGAGTGGAGGTTTTAGACAGAGTTGAGGGTTTCGAGTGAGTGAGGTTTAAACCGTGAGAGTTGAGGGTGTAGAGTGAGTGAGGTTTTAAACCTTGAGAGTTGAGAGTTTAGAGTGTTGCAAACAGAGTGCCTAGCCTAGGAGCTGGCGCTGTGCTTGTTGCACGCGCAAAGCAGTGGTCAAGTTGTGCACGCTTGTGAAAAGGGTTGAGAATAAGGAATTGAATGATTTGCTCTCCCAAGGCAAGCTTATTTTACATACTTTTTTACACATAGGTTGAGGTGAGATTGAAGTGTGTGTGCATATTGACACTGGCAGTCACCCTACTAACAAATAAAGTCAAGCAATGCGCCATTTATGTGTATGCCACAAAACTGGGTGATCAGGTATTAAGTGAGCGGTAGGGGAGTGGTGCAAAGACTTTGGACCAAAACTATTTTTCACCCGGGTTGGGTCAAACAAGGAGATCAAGGTCATAAGCATTTTTGAACTCCGTACAGCAACGCTTTTTCCAAAGTGTGGACTATCGTATGTATAAAGTGCCCACTTGCCTTGGAGCACTCATGCAGCAAAGCTGCCTGACAGCAAGACCTTACCACAAGTGTCCACCTTGCTCCCATGATTAACTTACGTGTTGTGCATTTCCCCATGCTACACTCCTTAGTCCCTCTGCTTCTGTGACGAGCTTAAACTGCAACACGGTCATACTCTGCCAGTGTGTGCACACGTAAATATTGTCAAAGGAAGGCAACTGACTCAAACATGGTGCTCCTTTTTAACAAACGAGGGGCAACTGCTCACATACCACTTCACAAAATTGGAACCATCGTAGCATCAACCATATCGCCCCCAAGCTGCCTCAACCTCTGCACACCTCCTTCTTTCCCCGGTCTTCCCTGTCAAGCTTCACAGACTAGGCTGTGGTGATCAATTCAATCGAAAAGGTGATCCAATGTCTGGGTCTCACAGATTTTCACACTCACGCACCAAAGAAGGGCAGCATCCTTTTGCATCCTTGCTGCCCTCCCTTGGTGTCCCTGCTTGGCTGTGGTGTCTATATAGGATTGGCGACACCATTTGTACAGGAACCTTCCACGCAAGTACAATATAAAATGTTTGTTATGGTTTAACTTGCTGCCTTTCCTCTCCAGGTGTCCCTGCTTGGCTGCGGTGTCTCTACAGGCTGGGGGGCAGTGGACAACACTGCCAAGGTATGTATTTAACACATATTGATGAATACATTTCAACTTCCGTACGTGCGGTGTGTTTGCAGCAGTTTCTCAGCACATGGGAAGTAACATACATCATTCTTAAGGAGGAACGTCTCGCGCATTATCGTGAGCATTGAGCAAGAAGGGCTATGAATAACATCGCCAAGGTACTCGATCCAAACTCCTGGTGTCGTGCAAATCGCAGGCAAGTAGCACACTCAACCTGCTGTCTTGCAGGCGTGCAAGCTTTTCCTAAGCTGAGCTGCATAACAAAGTTGTTGCTCTTTATTTTCTTGCATGGTCCAGAAACGATATGCCATCTCTTTTGCAATTGAAAACCTCCACACAACATTTGTGTACTCTTTTGTAGGTGCAATTAAAGCAATCTAACCATCGTATTTCATTGCCATAGATTGGTGATTACTTACACTGGCAGCTGCTTACAATTGTGGATTTGGATGTGGTGTTGCGTATGATACTGTTTAACAATATATTATATATAGCATGACTTATGACATTTGTTTATCTACAGGACTAATGATTTTTATTTATCTCATTTGATGACATTTATTTATCCATAGGACTTATGACACTTTTTTATCTATGGGACTGTGGCTAAGGGACATGCAAGTGTACACCTTGTCTAGGCAGCTACGCATTTTTGCTGAGGTGCTTGGGATTTGGGTTGAAAGGAAGGATATAGTATTTCTCTTCACCTACGTGAACCTGGTTATAGTATTTTGTTTCACCTTCGTGAACCTGGTTATAGTATTTTGTTTCGCTTACGTGAACCTGGTCATAGTATTTTGTTTCACTTACGTGAACCTGGTTATAGCATTTCTTCTCACCTACGTGAACCTGGTTATAGTATTTTGTTTCGCTTACGTGAACCTGGTTATAGTATTTTGTTTCACTTACGTGAACCTGGTTATAGTATTTTGTTTCACCTACGTGAACCTGGTTATAGTATTTTGTTTCGCTTAAGTGAACTTGGTTAGCTCTGGATGTTGCATATCATTTCAGTTAGAAGGACTCAGGTTGAGCTCAGAACAACCACGCTCAGTATTTTCCTGTTGCCTAAATATGAGTGAAGAAGCGTTCTGGTATTGATGCTGTTGCACTAACTCAGGTGAAGCCTGGATCCACAGTGGCTGTTTTCGGCATCGGAGCTGTTGGTCTTGCAGTGATTGAAAGGGCCAAAAAGGTGAGGCACCCATTGAATTACTGTGCGATCATGAAAGAGGGCGTGGTCTCAAAAACATGCTTGTGCTTTTGATTTTATTAATATCCCATCAAGCATGTTGCTCTCTGATATTACGTCGATTGACATCCTCTCTCTCTCTCTCTTTCTCCCTATCTCCCTCTCTCTCTCTCTCTCTCGTTCTCTCTCTCTCTCTCTCTCACACAAAATCTTCCTTGTCTGTGCCTGCTAAACAGGCACCTTTCTTTGCAATCCCTTCCCTTCCGCTCTTCCCTCGCTCGCTCCAAAGCACATCGTCTAGCCGTTTTTGGCATTATGCCTCTTGATGTGAAATACCGAGCATCTCTCCCAAGCATCCGTTTGAAAAATTTCAGAGCATTGTCATCTCACAGCCACCCAGCATCTGACTCCTCTGATACAAGCTGCACAGATTTCTGCGACTTCTCCTCCTAATTCCTGTGCCAATACCTATCGCATGTCATCAGCCCCTCACTAACAATAAAGCATTTCCAATGGAAATTTCCCAGCCACACCAAACCCGCTGCCTCTTTCTATGTGGACTAAAAAGAATCTCTTCCTTGCAGCTCCTCAAATTTGCCATCCCATCCTCTTTTTCCAACTACCTGTCGCACGGTGCCCTCCTTAATGCCAAACAGGCCGGTGCCTCTTACATCTATGCTATTGACATCAATCCAGCCAAGTTCCCTATTGCCATGGAGTGGGGCGCTGATGAGTGCTTAAACCCCAAGGTAAAATTGAATGCTTGAATCTTTGCCACTTGCTGCACCTAGAGCTGGAAACTGCCATGTCCACTCTCTGTATTGCTTATGTTTATAGGTTGAATCAGAATTAGTAATCTACAAGCTTCACTTGAATCCTGAACAAAAGGAAAGCCCTATAACCTCTCCTTGACATGGGTATCGTTTCTTAACACCTGCGACCCTGGCATGCCATGTCTGCATGTCTGAGTCTGTACGTTATATGCCTCTAGGCCTGAAGCCAAGGGTGCCGAACTGTGATATCTCTTCAGCAACACACACAGTGCGTACATTCCAGAACTTAGTGCGTACCTTCCAGACCACTAAGGACAAACGTGCAGCGGCAGTCAGTTCTTGTAGTGTGTGTATTTTAAGGTGCAGAGGTTCATTTGGTCTCCACGCACTGTACACGGCAGCTGGTCACAGGTCAATTTACAATGCAGCATTGCACTTTCACATCTAGGTATGCACAGGGCACGTTTTTACGTGTCAGTGATTGCTTTACGCATGAGAACATGTACATATTATACACTCATCCACCTTTGCATACACACTCGCTCATTCACACTCATACGTGCGCACTCGCACACACACACACACACACATACACACACACACACACGCACACACACACACACACACACACACACACACGTACACATGTAGGATCTGGACAAGCCCATTCAAGCTGTGCTAGTGGAGAAGACAGAGTGGGGCTGTGACTACACCTTCGAGTGCATTGGAAACGTGCAGGTTGTACTGAAAGCTTTGACACCTCCAAAAAAGAATGCCCCATCAAATTATTTTCTTAGAAGCAATTTTTAGCCTGACTGTACTGTAGTGCTGAATCATAGGATATGATGATGTGTGTAGCACTCACATGTCCTTGAGTAGAAACTTGATATGCGGCATACTGTGCACCTCTGCCCAGTGTGGGAAATCACACGTGCCCGTACGTGCAAATTTATTCACACCCTAGTGTTTCATGATTGTGTCGCACATTCTTTGACCTTGGGTGATGCGTGCTGCCCTTGAGCATGCGCAAATTTATCCTCACCCTAGTGTTTCATCTGATTGTGTTGCATACAGGGCTGTTGCAGTACGATGTACGGTACGGTGTACGGTAATACAGTACGGTACGGTAAGAACGTTTTTTACCGTATTTTTGAAAATTGGCACCGTATATACGGTAAGGATACGGTACGGTGTACGGTACGGTGCCGAGTTGGCACTGCCAGTGCAAAAATGGCCTCAGAATGGCCTCTTTGCCCCAAAACCTCCCATTTTTGCTCCCCGATGTGCTCCTCCCATGTGCTGACGCCACACAATGCCTTCCTGAACGACCCTGAGGCTGGGTTGGGGCTGCATCAGCTCGGGGGAAGGGCCCAGCAGGGGCTTGCATGGAAACTCAAAGTTGGACGCGGTACCTGATTCCTGGTTATTATTTTGTGTTTTATTCATATATACTTGTTGCAAAAGGACAAGAAATGTTTTGGGCCGGAATTGGAACCAGACGGCCTACCTACAGTCAAAATGTATTGTACGGTGGGACCGAACTGTACGGTTTGGCACCGTACTTTTGCTCATACCGTAATATACGGTAAAAGATACGATACGGCGTGTACCGTACCGTTTATACGGTGTCTTTTTGGAAATACGGCGTAGTGCGACAGCCCTGGTCGCATGGGTGTGGCGTGCTGCGTATGCTCACCTTTTGATTGTGTCGCATAGGTGTGGCGTGCTGCGTATGCTCACCTTTAACTCCTAGCATTTTATTCCAACACCTTACACAGTGTGCGCGCTGCATATACTCACGCCCTATATTTCAATGTGTTTTAACTACAGGTGATGCGTGCTGCCCTTGAGTCCGCCCACAGAGGGTGGGGACAATCCATCATTGTTGGTGTGGCTGGAGCCGGCCAGGAGATCTCCACACGTCCCTTCCAGCTAGTGACTGGCAGGCAGTGGAAGGGGACAGCGTTTGGCGGGTACAAGAGTGGCATCCAGGTGGGGTTGGCTGCTTTCGTTGGAAACTTGGTAAGGTGTTGGTATACAGGTGGGTTGCGGGGCACGAGTAAGATGATTTTTGGTGGTCAGAATTTGAAGTGGTACTTGTGTGTAGGCGCCTACTGTGTCGAATGGTCAGAAGTTTGGTTGGGATCGCCCTGTTTCGACATGCAGCCTTGTAGAGGAGCATTAGGGCCTTTGAAGCAATAAGATTGGTTTATCGTGAAGGAAGGGAA
>Ga0307951_1000725_pt1 | contig 19213 bp, 18 predicted proteins | sample OrgLakmetagen374_FD_201842 | JGI IMG/M metagenome (GOLD analysis project Ga0307951, IMG submission 201842) | Saline water microbial communities from Organic Lake, Antarctica - #374 | ecosystem: Environmental > Aquatic > Non-marine Saline and Alkaline > Saline | place: Antarctica: Organic Lake... | reverse complement strand
GCCTCTCTACCTTCGCTTGGACATTCCCAGCAACCTCAGCCGCGCACTTTCTTGCCTTCGCCTTTCTGGCCACAACTTTCTGGTCCAAAGAATGCGTCATGACAGGAATAGAAGGCCTTCTTATGAGCTCAGGATCTGTGACAGATGTGACTGGCACACTATTTAGGATGAGGAACACATTTCGTTGGACTGTCCGCATGAACATCTGGTCAGACTTCGCACACAGCAACAGCTTATCTTCCCACCTCATTTTGAGGATGGCCCAGCTCGTTTGAGTACCTCTATGAACCAACCTGATATTTTTGGTGTTGCCTCTTTTGTAGCTAAGTGCCTAGCCCTGTTCTCTTGATTTTTCTAGCGTTTTTTGGTTTGGTTACAGGCTTTTTTCCAAGCTTCCGCTCAGATGCCCACCAGAGGCATATATAGCGATGTAACCTTAACTGCTTTGAAATCTGCATAACAGAGCTGAACTTGAAAACTGCAAGTTAGGGGGCCCATACCCTAGGAGCATGCCAAAACCGTACCATTTTGGGCCTCAGATCATAACCCTCTCTAACGTTTTACAAACGCAATCTAGCAGTCACACGTTTTGACTGATGGCTTTATCTGTAAACTCTGTAACTCTGTAAAGCTTTATTTTTTTCTCCGTGAACTATGCGTTTTATGAGCAGGCTAGCGGCCGCACTTCTTGACTGAAGGCCTTTCTTTGTATACCTTGTAACTCTTTAAACTCTGTTACTTGGATACAGCCAGGCAGTGGCAAGCTGTGCTCAATATCAAGTGATCACTTCATTCTTGTATGCCTGTAAGTTCAACACAACGTCAACACTCTATTTAAGGTAATTCACAAAGTGGAGCACTTGTCACTGCACATTATTTTGCACATGGAAAGGTAAGATATTCAATATTCAATGCAATAAGTGTAACAAATAGGCATCCAATGTTAAAAGCACCCCATTTTTTCTGCAAGAAAAGATGCAAGCATACACACTAAGTCACAACACAAGAATACACATATGCCTGTACCTTCTACAATTACGCAAAGGAATGACTGAATGCCAGACAGGAGGACGTGTGCATGGACAACACACCGTTGCAGCTCTACATCAGCCATTCCAGGCCTTCCATGGCACCATACACTTCCAATGAAATGTAATTCATCCATAACATAATATTGTGCTTTGGAGGAAAAAGACCGTGTTTGTTAGACGAAGCCACTCTCACCAGGAAGAAGTCAAATTGTTGCCAATATGCTCCTCTCCCAAAAATGTAACTCTGACTCTGAAGTCAATAAAAAAGCTTCAACGCCAACTGACAAAGCTATGATGCGCAATATTTATCAGTGTGTGAATAAACCCGGGCTGACAAAGGTTTTTCCTCAAACTTTTTCACGACCTTTATACTCAGCTTGGAAGTCCTAAAAGATGGAGGCGGATGAAGCCAAAATTACTTATATGCTGCAAAGAAAAAGGGAAGACAACCATACTCCTGGCAATATGCAGAAGAAACAGCCTTGTTACAAGACGCATCACAGCTTTTATGCACCTTTGCACACAAGTTAGGGAGGACTGCAACCAAACAACACACGTGGCTTGGAGCTTCAGGGGACACTTTATTAGCTAGGCCAGCTGTCCTATTCCTGTTATTGGAAGTCCCAGGTAGCAATAAGGCATGTGGCATCTCAAATTCTAGGAACTAGTTAATGATTGAGGAGAGTACTTACTTCCCTGAGGAGAGTACGTACCTCCATGTAAATACCTGGAAATCCATTGTTCAACCTGTTGTTACAAATATGCACCAGCATTGCTGAGAATTGCTTTACAAGCACGCCACTCATTCAGTACAGCACTTGCCCAAGGGTATTGGCAACATGAGGTTGCTGGGGTGGCCATTGCGGATGTGCCGGCAAATTGTTGTACGTAAGGTAAGCGTACACAGCAGCATTCACCACGCACTGAACTTCGTCTGGGGTCTGCAGGCACGCATTCAAAGCAGTAGGAAATGCATGGCAAAGTAAATTGATAATAGCTTGCAAATTGTTTTTGCAGCCTTGAGTGCGCCCAACACAGCCTTGCACAAAAAAAACCTCAAGTCTGGAAAGTCTTCTATGGATTTAGCAAGTTACTCAAATGCACCGTTCAAGACGTGGAAATCTTCGGAACAGAAGTAGCAACTTGGGTTCATTTATGGATAGAGAAACAGGCAAACCAATAAAAGGGTTCGGCTAGGGGCACCCGGTTTTGTTGAACACAGCCCTAGCTGCTCCCTCACTTTAAAAGTGGCTAGCTTTAGCAGAAAGGCCTGCCGTGCTATATCCAGTTCAGCTAGTGGTGAAATGATTTGACTTTCAGGCGTTTTTAGAAACTCATGACTCCACCAAGTTATAACTTCAGAGCTGTGACATGACAGTGGGTAACTCACCAACAAACGGTCCAATACTAGAACTTCAAAGACCCCCTGTGCTTTGGCATTTTCTGGAAAGGTTCGCAGTGCAGCAGCCTGAAGATGGGCACCAAATAATCAATGTGACTCAACGCAAGTTCCCTCAATTGTCTGAGTGGAACAACTTCAGATTTGGCAAACGGTGAGAGCCTGCATTTCTGGAAGCTTCATACGTAGCGTTGGCCAGAACCACACATTTATAGGTATATGCAATGTACATACAGTATTTTTAGCAAGGAAATTACCATACACAGGTCACATCCTGTGCAAATATATGGTTATGGCCAACCCTATTCACACGCGTAGGACAAGCATGCTGTGTTGTCCTCTGGGCCCAAGTACGTTGTTAAACAAATAAGTAGTCGGATATTCGCTATTCAGCCAATTGTTACGACCAACAAGTTGTTAGGTCGGCTTAAGAACGCTAAGGTAAACGCCAAGAAGGTGGCAGTCATTGAGGCTAGTGCATGAATCTATGCAGCAGATTTCGGAGATTAGTTTTGATGTTAAGGGGACTATTTAAGAGATGCTATTTGATTTGGACAGCTGCAGAGGCTGATTCCTTCCAGGCAATGCTTAAAATCAACATACTAAGAGTGTTTGCATTCTGTCGATGGGGAATTGAAGCAATCGTCCCTTTACCTGAATTGAGAGTGGCAGTTTCGTGAGCCCGGAAACCAGATCTGACAACAACCCGCAGCGATCACGGCAAGTGACAGTCACACGCCAAACTCTGCTGCTGGTGCTGCTGCCCTCCTTCTCCTCAATGAGCACGCCAGTGGAAGCATGGCTCTGCAAAGGTGAGAAGAAGAAGGAAGCGTGTTCAACATCCTGGAACACGCAGTTTGCTGTCAGAAAGGCCTTCAAGAACCACAATTCAATGCTGATTTGTTCATGCTCACGCTTGCAGTCTGGCAGCTGTAGATTTTGCAGTATGATCTTGAAAGCGTTGTAATTGGTGGTAATACAAAATGAATTGAATTTGCTGGCTTGCCACACCACAATGCAGACACAACAAGTGATGGAACGCACCATGCCAGCAGGCAGCGGTAAGTCAAGGTGGCCCTGCACAACCTGAAGCGGCAAGCCGGTGCTCTGATTTGAGGTGCTTGGCTGCTGCTGCATGGTCATCTGGAGAGTGCTGGTTTGGACCTGCTGTAGAGGGGCTGCACGAGCTAGCTCTGGAGCTGGCCCACCACCATGCGGAGAAGGCGATGCCGCGCGTGAGCTGCTGCGATCACGCTGAGGCACCTCTACATTGCTCATCTGGCCACCCCCCTTCACCTTCTTCAGCTTACGCAAAAGAGTGTGGGCATCGCTGAGAATGACATGCTTGGGGCGACGCACACCTGTCAAGTATTTCAGACAAATGTGCTTCTTTTTGAAGGCACTTACAAGAACAACTGTTTATTTCTAGTCTTGATGAATAAACAGACAAACAGCACAACAGCTATCTTAAAATGCTTTACCTGCTTCAGCTGTGTATTTGGCATCAGATGCAGGCACAAGGTCAGCCAACGCCTGCGAAGATCAAGGTGTAAAAGAGGCGTGACGAGTGGCACACTTGTCAGCCCTCTGCAAGTGTATGAAGCAGTAGTAGAGCCTTGTACAAGAATCAAATTCATCTCGGGGCAAGATTAAGCAGAAACACACCTCGATGAGGTTGTTCAACCGATCTCGTCTTGCTTTTTCAACAGTGGAGTGGGGCAGGTTCTTTCTTCCACGGCCGCCACTGTGCTCATCATCGGACGACATGAGATCCTGAATGAAGCGTACAAGAAGGTTCTAGGAGCGGATCTCATACAGTTGCGCAAACTAAACAAAGTGGCAAGCAATACAAGCTGTACGCAGGTCTAAGAATAAATTGGTTAAGGTCATCCGGTGTGCCTGTACTGGTGTACATTGAAAGCACAACGTAGCAGGAGCGCAGGCCGGGAAAGCAAACCTGGGTGCGCTCAGGTATCATATCTGCAGTTGCTCTTTTCTTCTGGACTCCCCCACATGATTTGCTCCCACCGTTGCCTCGCTGCTGTGGCTGAAATCTGCCCTTGCCTTTACTTAGCAAAGGAGGGGCAGGATTGAGGAGAGGTCTTGGGCTCTTGCCAATTTCCTCCTGCTAATCATAGTTTGTGTAATGTGCGTTATTGCATGTTTGTGTGTAAACGCTTGTGCCGTGTGCGCTTGTGTGCGCACACATGCGTGCGTGTGTACGTATGCGTAGTGTGTGTGTTGTGTGTGTGTTGTGTGTTGTGTGTTGTGTGTGTAGTGTGTGTGTTGTGTGTGTGTGTGTGTGTGTGCACGTGGTGGGTCTCGTCATCAGCGAAGATCATCTATATGGATGAGTTGATCACCTAAAGCCTCCCCTGACAAATAAGCCACCCACCAGGTCCATACTCAATGTACAGATACTTTCGGTTTTTGGTATTAAGGACTTTTGGTATTATTATGACTTTTCAGTTCCCAGGCAGTCTGTCCCAAGTCTGCCCTTGATTGGCCAAGCCCGCCATGGGCTTTGAGGGCCACCCGCCGCACCTTTTCGCTCTCGTTGGAGTTGGAGGAGGAATGCGGGGGTTGCTTGATGGGCAGGGAGGGCGCTTGGATGGGATGTCTTACAGGCGCATCAGCGACCCCTGAGCTCCTCTGTTCTCTTTCATCAACCGCTGCTGATGCCCCTCCACCGCTGACGGAGTCGTCACCATCCCAGCAGGTAAGAGATGAGGGGTGTTCTTCAGGGATTGCGTCCGAGAAACCAAAGACAGGGTCGACGAGGAGCTCTGGATACATCTCCGGTATATTGTTCATGTTTGAAGTTTGAATGATGAAATACAAATCCCAACAACAACTAAGAGGTCACGTGCCAAACTGAAAATTAGTTACTCGTGAAAGTAAGCCTTCGGAATTTCTACAGGTGCAGTGTGTGTTGGTATAATTAATTTGAGAAATCCGATGGAAGCCCAAACGAGCGGAGAGTGATCACTTTGCAAGTTTCCTGGGCATTTATTACCCCCTGATTGTACTTTTCAGGATCATTGATAAGCAGAACAGTAGCAGTTGAGATTTGCAGTAAAGGAGCACATGTCTAACGCGGCACAAACCGTATCCTGCCAGATCTTCGTATTAATACATTTGGGCGCATTTGCAACGATTTGTATTATTGGTAATTTATGAACATCATTGACCCAATCATTAATCATGCACAATGCAGCTCGATTTCCACCACTTTTGCTCGCCCCCTTCTCTCTGCCTTCTCTTCCAGCAGCATATCAGGGAGCTAAATAATCAGGCAAACCCCAGACACCACCGACCTAAAGACCTCAGCAAAACTCGGCGTGATGACATCCATGCCACCTCGTCGAGTTAGTTCAAGTATTGTGAGGACACCAGACCTCAGAACCAGCTGAACGCCGCAAAGGAGCAGCACAAAGATCTCTGCGACATTCTCCAAGGAGCCCCCGTTACTCTCCACATCATCCTTCTGGGTCTGGGTGGCACCATCTACAACACCCACACTCGGGAGGAGAAGGCGTTGGTGTTTGCCCCAAAAACTTTGTCCCTTGGGTGCTCACTCCAGTAATGGGGGAATTTGGGGTCATAGTCAAGGGGGGATGCCATTTTTTTCTGTAGTGACCAGGGCCCACTTTTGAAAGGCGGTGGTGATGTGGGAGGGGAGTATCCGTGCGAAAGAGCCTTTGATTTTCTTGTTCGTATGTTTAGAGGCAGAGATGTCTTTACATGCAAAGAGGCCTACAAGTTCTGATGCAAAGCTAATGGGAGGAAGAATATCCCTATCTGTGTCTCAGCAGACGGGCGGAAGACGCCTTGTATTGTTGCACGGATGCCTGTGCTTATTTCTTTTGTCTGCTTGTGCTAGCATGCACGCACCTTGCTTGATTGCTTTTAAAATCATTTGTTCGGCAACGTTGTGCCTTGTAAATATCGTTTTATTTATCACGGGATGGCTGCAGCCTGACAGCATGTGGTAGGTGCCATGCGTCTAGGTTTGGCAGATGGGGCAGACTGGCGGGCCCTCTATGTGGTTGCAATTGAGCGGCACGCTTTTAGTTCTTGTACCAGTATAATATCATCTTGATTACAGCGTTTTTAATGAGCAGCCTAGCAGTCAAACTTTTTGACTGATGGCTTATCTTGTAGCACCTTGTAACACCTTGTTCCGGTATATCAGATCCGTATGGAAGAGCATGGCATTGTTCTTTTCTGCTGACACCTGCGTTTGTCCAAAACTACTTAAGTCTTTCTCCTGGTTTTGTGAGGCTCTCTCAGCCTCTTGTTTCCTGTTTCTGACTGAGGCTTCTTTTACACACACACATCCTGAGACATATCAACAGCTTTTTTCTCGTTCTCCTTGATGCTTTCTCTTCGCGCTTCTTCAAAACAAACGTTCTCTTATTTCTCTATACACTTTTCTCTTCTGCATACATCAGTTTCTTGTTTCTTTTAGCTTCTGTTTCTTTTGTTTAGCCAGGTGTAGTTTCAGGCTTTTTCCAAACTTCCGCTGAGATGCCCTTTGAGGCATATATATAATGATGTAACCTTACCTTACCTTACGTCTTTCTCGGCAATGTCTTCCTTAATCAGTTCTTGGTATTCTGTATAGCATTTCGTGGACTGATGGCTTGAAACCTTGTTTGATTTAGGACTTAGTTGGACGTGGCTGCTGTATGCTTTTACAGCATTGAGATCTGAGAAAGCGGAGAGCCTTTCTGCTGAAGTTAATGTTTGGCAGGTGTCAAGACTCTTAGGAGACTTTTAAGAGATTTTGGTAGGTGGGCTGGAGGATAGTCAAGAGAAAGAAATAATTATCAGTACGCAGCCGAGAAAAACAACCTTGGTGCATTTAGGATATCTGAAGAAATTTCGAGAGAGGACATTTTGGCTTTATGGCCAGCAGGCTGAATATTTTCAGCTGCAAAAGACTCCTTCCCCTGAACAAGAACTCTCAGTTTCTCTAGCAATCCATAAGCCCTAGGCACTTCGTGTTCCTTGGGTTCCAAAACACATAAGTTGTACAGAGGCGACAAAGCGTAAAGGTCATACAGCCCCTCTCTGTGTGACCAACTCAGAAAGAGGAGGACGGAAACGAAAGAAAGAGTTGAACCACAAACTTGCTCAACCTAAAAGTCCGGAGACCAGTCTATCAGTCAAATTATTCTTGATGATTTCAATGCACGAAGAGAAACAAACTACCCTAGTTTAATGATGCGCGAAACCCCCACTACTTTTTGCTGTCCCTGGTTACTGCTTCTGCTGCTGTTGCTGCAGCTGCTCCCTCAACTGCATGCTGATAGGGTCATTCAAACTCTCATCATCCCAAGACGCGTCCCAAAGCTGCTCCTCTTTAAAATCTGCCCGACCTGGCTGCCAATCCTCTGCCGGGAACCTATGAGGTGATGAAGGGAACGGCAGCATGTGGTTCAGAACATTTGCTGCAGAGCGGGTGCAAGAGACACGCACTTTTGTCCTGTAGCTGAGCTGAGACGTGACAACTGCTTAAAACGCAACTGCAAGTACTCATGCATTAAGTTATTCATGCACGTGAACAAGCATGCTCCAAAGAAAAAGTGTGTTGTATCTGTGTGTATACTAGTGTGATGTGTGTTTGCTTGTGTGTGTGTGTGTGTGTGTGTGTGTGTGTGTGTGGTGTGTGTGTGTGGTGTGTGTGTGTGGTGTGTGTGGTGTGTGTGTGTGTGTGTGTGTGTGTGTGTGTGTGCGTGTGTGTGTGTGTGTGTGTTTGCGTGCGTTCTTGCACTTGCGTGTATATGCGTGTGAGCGCGCATGCTTTGGCATGTGTATATATGTGTGTGTATGAGTGTATGTGTGTATGTGTGTGTTGCGCACGCGATGCATGTGCATGAGTGTACGTGTGCGTGCGTGTCTGTCTACGTGTGCGTGTGTGCGTGAGTGTGTGTGTGATGTGTGTGTTTGCTTGTGTGTGTGTGTGTGTGTGTGTGTGTGTGTGTGTGCGCGTGTATGCATGTGCATGTGCATGTGCGTACTTGTGCTTTTGTGCTTGTGTGTATGTTTGTGTGTAGTTTGTGCTTGCACTTACTCTTCAAACTCGTCATCCTCCTCCAAATTTTTCTTGGGCTCCATTTTCGTTTACCTATTTTAATCAATTAATGAATTAATCTATTAATAACAATCAATAGAAAATCAATCTGGCATGGATGGTGCTTAAAGAATACAATGCATCCACTAGCACCATCTGCACGGCATACATACATCAGTGGAGGAAAGCCTGTGTATGAATGGGACCAGGTGTGCATCGCAACGAGTGGTGTGCACAGTTTTGTGCGTGCATGCGTGTGTGTGAGCGTGCTTTCGCGCATGCGTGCCTGCGTGCGTGCGTGCGTGCGTATGTGTGTGTGTTTGTGTGTGCGTGTGTGTGCGTGCGTGCGTGTTTGTGTGTGTGTATGTGTGTGTGTGTGTTTGCGTGCGTGCGTGCGTGTGTGTGTGCGTGTGTGTGTGTGTGTGTGTGTGTGTGTGTGTGTGTGTGTGTGTGTGTGTGTGCGTGCGTGCGTGCGTGCGTGAGGGCGCGTTCATGCATGCGTGCGTATGTGCGTGTGTGTATGTGTGTGTGCGTGCGTGCGTCTGTATTTGTGCATGTAACCCTCTGTATGCTTGCTGATGTATGTATGCATGCATATGCCCTGCATCAACACCAGCACTCGAGGCTCACAGTGGGTTTCCTGTTTACGACAAAATAGCTGTGTGCCCCTTAATTTAAATAGCACCAAGCTTTGTTTGTACGTCAATACGATATACCTATGTTGTGCCATTGCAGAGCTTTCAGGAGGTCAACATTTATGTCAAAGTACCTCCAGGCACCAAGTCCAAACAACTCTACTGTGAAATCAGCAACACGCATTTGCGTTTTGGCCTAGTCAATAACCCTCCATACTTGGACAAGGACCTGGCGGGGACTGTGAAGGAGCCCTTGTGGACTCTGGAAGATTCTACTTTGCACATTACGTTGCAAAAGCAGCAGCAGGTACGAGGAAACACCTGTATGAGCAGCAAGGGGGAGCTGATGGGTTTGAGCCTGACCAACCACGTTTCTCTCATTCAGTTCAGCAGATCATGGGTTGGGGTGGGGGTCAAGCAGATTGCCTCATATTTTATTAGGCCAATCCATTTTGGGGTTCAAAGTTGCATACAAGGACTTGCTGAGGAAGAAAGTTGGGAAAGAGAGTTTAAGCTTGCCGGTCATTTGTCCGTAACCCTCTATTGATAAAAAGGCTGGCCGTCGTCCTTTCAGGATCTGCTTAAGAGGAGTATGTCATCATCTGAAGAAAATAGATTGGTATAAGTTTAGGTGATGCAATCGGTTTCAGAAAATTTTTTAGCCCCGAGACTCTTAACCATCTCCTGCTTTACTCTCGTTATCCATGCACGAAACCTTCAAGGATTATCCAAACCTACAGGGTGAGCCATGGACGAGCGCCCTCAAGGGGCACGACCTCGATCCTTCAACACAGCAGCAAGAGTCACAACGATTGATGCTTGAGCGGTTCCAAGCTGAGGTGAGGGAACGCACAAAAAGGTGTTATTAGTAATTAATGGTTGAAATGTCATGCCCCTTCAGCGCGATTGTCTCTGGCAAAGCACTTCTTTCCAGTATGAGAAAAAGAGAAGGAACGTGCGTTAACGTGTATTTGAGCAGCCGTTTTTTTTAAGCCTGCTCATCTAACTAGTTAAACAGCTTGCAAGTGCGAGTCTTTGTAGGAAAAGAGATGGTCTGTTAAAAATTGACGTCTAAATAAGATTGAAGTCCTGGTTCTCTCAAACATGGGGGCTAATAAAGTCGACTGGCTTTTAGACATTACACATTTGTTCCTAACACCCGTGTTGGAACTCTGGCTGGCATAATCCTTGCTTTTGTTTGGAGAAATATCCATGGGTCAGGGGGCTTTGTCAGTGTCGTATTATTGCGTAGAGCACATTTGGTCTTGTGAAGGTATATGTGTGCTTTAAATGGAGGAGTTGTTCTGTTTGCACGGCAAGTTTTTAACTCTGTGGTGATCAAGACTGGAGTCAAACAAAAAGCGATATTTGTGTGTGTGTCCCAACCCCTAACCAGAACAATGTAAAGAAGGTACGTAGGCGATGAACCCTACTCCGGACATCAATTCAGGAGATGGGGCTAAATGGTTTCAGGCGTTGTAACATTCTCCACAAAGATGAAAAAGGGTGAAGTCAACGGGAATTAGGAGGGCCTGCCAGCTGGGCCTGAATCGACCAGCCCATCATGAGAGTCGCTATGAATATGTCTAGAAGCGTAGCATTGTTGACAGAGAGAAGAGAGTATAAGGAGCTTGGGGCTGACTTTCTTGAAGATTCACTTCAAAGAGGCTAAGGTGCAGGTAACGTAGATAGCACCGCTCAAACTCAAGGATGTGTAGAGTGATGCTAGGATTGTCTTTGGAGGTTGCTGCAGACATTTTTGTCCTGGTCCTTCACAGCTTTCAGATGGTTCTTGAGCCTGATGTTCAAACACTAATTGATTTCCAGGGAGAACATCATGCTGTGCTTTGTTATTTTGTGGTTGGCGCTTCTAGGTCAATGACCCTGCTAGCGGCTGGTGTTGCTGGTGTACTCCCAATATTCTTCATCAGTCACCCTCTCTCATCAAGTGTTTTTACTTGAAATACTTTTGCCCGTACCAAATTGAATGGAAAAAGACTATAGTTTCCTGCCACAAAAGTTTCTTAAAGGGGCAACTCAGATACTGTAAAATTTTCCCAGAGGGGGGTATCTGGGCGAAAGTCCAATCATGCTCCTTCCTGCATTTAAGGGGCAATTACATACACGTCACTTCATCAAATTGGACCCAATCTAGCTTCACACTGTTGCTGACTTTATAAGCTACCAGAGCATGTGCTCAGATCCAGACAAGTCGCCCTGCGTACAGAATGACAGGACTAAAAGCACACGTTGTGCACCTGTGTACCCTAGATGGGTGCTTTCCATGGGGAACGACACATTGATTTGCACATCCCGCCAAAAACTTGGTTTCTGTTGCAATGATCTTTGTTTATTTTAAGAACTCCAAAACACAAAAAAATCAAACGATTTGGTGCTCTGGCTGGTCAGGTACAGCATATGGCTGCTCAAAAAGTAAGTTTCACGCCGCGGCCGATCAGGCATGGGAACCAGAACAGGCACTTTTCAAGCTCAACTGCTTTGAAACCTGCATATCAGTGCTCAGCTTAAAAGTGCCAGTAACGGTGCCCATACCCTAGGAGCATGCAAAAACTATGCCCATTTTGGGCCTCAGATGACACCATTTGAGATTTTTCCACCTTGAAGTTAGCAGTGTTCGTGCTGACCTCTTGCCTTGTGCAACGTAATTTGCTTTCTTGTGTGCAACATTTAATGCGACATATCTGCTCCAAATGAATGCCTGCAGCACCCCAGCTTTGACTTCTCGGGAGCACAATTTTCTGGCGACGTCCCTAACCCACGCACGTTCTTAGGCGGTATGAGCAATCAATAATGATTGTTTCCCACATCCCTGAGTTTTGCAGCACAGGATTATGAAATGTAAGGTGTGATAATGAAGAAAGTTGTTCTTAAAGTCATAACAGAGCCTGAACCAAGGACATTCAGAGCAGGATAAAAACGGAATTTATTTACTTGCGAACAATTGAGGAGCTTTGTGGAGACATGGAGCTGCAGCAGCAGCAGCAGCAGCAGGCCAAAGAGAAAGACATGGCCTGAATATTGACTTTGAAGGACGTGAGCCATTGCAGTTTTAGTGGATAACTTTAGTCTGCTGTCAAGCCCTGAAGTAGCATGCTTTATACCAATAGCACCAATCTATGGAAGGTTATCTAGGCTGATTTAAATCCGCATTTTCGCTCAAGCGTTTGCTGGACTGCCCAATCACTAGACACTATTGAAGGACTGCATGGGTGTATGTACAAGCTGTTCAAACTGGGTGTGCTATTCCCTTATAAATCTTTGCTGCGGTAGTATAAGTTTAATTCTGTACTGTGCCACCAGGTGCCACCTGGTGCCGCGGTATTTTCATCTTGATCTGTCCATGAAGAATGTCAGTAGAATCAGTTTGCATGTGCATGCTTTGAGAGTTGGGGCAGCAAATAAGGGCTTATTGCGGTTTCTGAGTTAGTTTGTGACCAGTGTCTGATGGAAATCAAAATGTACGGAGCAAGGTATACGCTTATTGCAGTTGATCTGCACTGTGAATCAACCATGCGCTTGAATACAGCAGTTGATTTCTGCTTGAATCAACGGTAAACCTAAAATCAATCTCAGATCAACCACTCCTGCTTGATTGCTGGTTGAATCAACAGTGTGGTTGAATCCAACAAACCAGCAGCTGATTTCTGCTTGAATCAACTATCAACCAGGAATAAGCTGTTTTTCATTGATTACTGCTTGAATTAACAGTGTGGTTGAAATAAGAAACCAACAGTTGATTTCTGCTTGAATCAATGATCAACCAGGAATCAACTAGAAACCAACCGTTTCTCATAGATTACTGCTTGAATCAACCGTCTGGTTGAATGAACCAGAACAGCAGTTGATTTTCCGCTTGAATCAATGATCAATCATAAATCAACGCTTTTTGGTTGATTCAACCCCATTGATTCAACAGCCCTGACTTTTCCAACGTTGTTTGCTTGTTGTGTCTGCCTTTGTTGAACCATTTGCTCAATGCATTTCTTGGCTTACGTTTGCTTACTGACAGAGCATTTCCTGTTATCTTTTTTGCTGCAGTTTCCTTTTTATTCTTGATCAAGTTGCTTTTGTGTGGCTGAGCAGCCGAACCACATGCTGCTAGGTTATGGGCATTGTGTATATTAGGGCTATCCTCAAGGGCCCATAGACTATGTTTTTTGCACCCCCTACGTGGGAGTGCAATGCAATTCAATGCAATTGCAATTGCAATGAGCATCAACTACACAAACTCTGGACGGAAACGGTGAGTGTGAACAATGACAATGAGCATCAACTACACAAACTCTGGGCGGAAACGGTGAGTGCGAACAATGCGCGCACTGTTTGTCCTACACTTTTGCCAATGCTTATACCATACCACACAGATACGCACACACACGCATACTCACACGCAAACATGCACACACACATATACACGTACACACACACCACGCGTGCAATGCAACCTACCTCGATGACCGGCAGAAGCTTAGCTGATCGGCTGCTGACTGGTCTCGGTCAGCCACAAATAAATGCATAAAACACGTTACTGTCGGCATTATACTTATACGGTATCAGTCGTGAATTGCGTCTATCGTGGTTGCACGTAATGTTGTCCAGGTGCAGACTAACATTGGTTTGCTTGATAATAAGCACCTCACCTTTGCTTCTTTCCACCTCCCCTCCGTATGCATACTCTTCAATGCTGAGATCAAGTTATTTAAAAAGCATAGCTGGAAACCTAAAGTGGAAAGGTATACTCGTTTTGTGATATCGTGTTTTCTTTTTAAATAGTCCACACCTTAGTAATGTTGAGATCTGTGTGCATCTCCTGCTTCCGTTGTTACTTGTATTATTTTATTACTTTCTGTGGCGCACTTGCATCACCCAAGTGCACACTCAGAGTGAACATCCAGTGCATTTACTGCGCTTTTACACCCACACATTACACATTCACATTGGCAGGGGAGGAGGCACAGCGGAGACGAGCAGATGAGGACCTCCCCCCCGTGCTGCCCACTGGCTGGAAGGATATGTCTGAAACAACAGGTTTGGGACAAATACATCAAGAATTCTGGCGAAGGAGGTAAATTTGGAGGTGCGGTCCTCTCCGCGTGACGTACATCTCCTGCCTCCGTTGTTGCTTGTATTATTTTCTGTGGCGCACTTGCATTGCCGCACATACGCTGTGCACATGAACAATAGTTATTTACCCCTTGTATGCATCCATTGCAGCATTCCTCCTTGTCATTGGAAAACGAGCTGTCAATTAATTAATTGTCCATATGCTGTCATCCCTTGCAGGGGAGGAGGCACAAAGGCGGGCCAAAGCAGCAGGCCTGTTCCACCGTGGCCACGAATTAACCAAAAGAAATCGTGAGTGCTTTGCATGTCTGCACAGTCGTAGAATGTAATGCAGTTCGCAGTTGGTAAGGGGGGGGGGGGGGGGGTGTATTGCCAAAAGCAATATTTCCACTGTGGCACTGTGGGGAGTTTTGCAAAATGAGCGTTATGTTGGAAGCCCGCTTACCTCCGCGTGCACCGTGCACACTGTATGCCAATTGTGCGTCACACCCACAACTCTCGTAATTTTGGTTATCACGCACAGATCAAGATGGCGCAGCCACCGCTACTCATGTTATGAAGAAGAGAAGGCATGGAGAGGATATCGCAGATGGTGAGTTGGTTTTGTGAACTCACTTATTGCTCTGTTTCTGCTTGACTGCAAGGTTAACACACCCAGTATAGAAGGGAAAATGCTATGTATAAATACATAGCCCTGTCAGTCCGTACTTGTGCGCGCATACCCCATAACCCCCGTGCGTCTCCCCATTCTCCTTCTTCTCATCACGTTTTCACAGAGCCCATTGACTTCCAAGACCAAGTTTGTAACTGCATGGTGAAAGCCGGAAGCACATGCAACGCAATAAGTGCCACGAAGAACCTCATCTCTGGTGGGTATTCATCAAAATGTAAAGATGCTGCATGCGTTTTCATTAGACAAGTTTACCAAAAATTAGCAGTATGGACTATGTTGGCATGGACTTTTATGGGTGTGAAAAGGGGGAGGAGTATATGTGTGGAAATACTTGGCCCACAAACTGAGACATACAACATTTCACAATTAGTAGAGTTCCAAGATTAAGACATCAGTGAAGATGGGCTACTGCTAGTCTGCGTATGTGAAACATTGTGGAATTTGTGAAAATTGTTGTTGCAACACCAGACCTAATAGTACCTACAGAAAAACCCTGAAGGAAAATGGAAGAATACTGTACATACATTCATATTTAGCTACAAACAAAGACACTCTTCCCTGGTTCGTACAGGTGCGATATTCTACAAGAGCAGCAGGAGCACGGTCCTGCGTGACCTGCATCTGGCTATAAAAAACTGCGCCAATCGGGGGAATGCCAACCCGAGCAGTATTTATGGCTGCGTCAAAGAATCTGGCCACCAGAATCATTGCTTCGATGAATTCTCTCCAGTCTGTATTTCAGTGTATGGTTTTTTAAGTGGTGACTTCCACCTGACGAGGGCACCATTAGACGTTGCCTTTTCCAAATCAGACATGCTCAATGTGAATATTAAATTAGTCTTATATATTATTTCATTATTTCCTCATTCATATCTAATGTGTGGGAACAGTCAAAGATCTGACCGGCTCCTCAGGCTTTCTATTGACCAATGGTGTATGTGACATGTATGTCATTGATGAGAGAACAACGAACGCGCCAATTGGCCTAGAACAAGCGGAAATCCTGAATTTCGGCAGAATTCTGCAGAAATTTGCTGAATTCGACGGAATTCAGAGTGCTGAAAACCTGCAAAACAGCACAGAATTAATTTGCAGCTGACAAATAAGTACAGTATCACGTATGTTAGCTTCAGCTTGCTAGAGGATAGGGTCGGAAATTTCAGAGGTTTTGCCTATTGAAACCTAAAGAAGCAAGCAAGCAATAAAGCCCCATAAATTAGCAGTAGTACCTGTTACTGTTTCAAGCTTTAAGCCAGATTAAACTTAAGATTAAAAAAGTATTAAGGAGAATTTCCAAGTGTTGTAGCGCCAGACTTGCACCTACAAAAAAAACCTAGCACCTTAGTCAATCAAGCATCTGCCAGGACCAACCGATCGCATTAGATAAAAGAGGGGGACTCATCGTCTGAACAGACAGACAACATCACATTCTGTAAGCTGTAGCCTTTAGGTAACAACCTTTGTTTCGACAGCTGAGCATTGTTGCTCCCTGCCAACTACACATAATTCGTATACATAAAAGCAACGCGCCCTGGCTGGGTCAAGCCGATTTCCAACCACATTTGTGTTTTTTGAAACTTAGATTCTGTCAGCATTGGTGGTTTGGAATCTAGGTAATCTTGGCTGCAATGCAAGGGAATTGGTTCCAACACAGATATAAAGAGTCAATATACGTTGTTTCTATTTAAACAAGTTGTTGGTTCTGGTTGTGCTTTGCTGTGTGAGGCGACATGCAACAGGAAGTGCTAATCTGCTTACATCCGACTTCAATTTTGGTCTTTTTGTAAATGTTTACAGTCTTAGCCAAGCAATTGCAAATGGTTCAAAGCTCATCAAGCAGCAGGGCCCGCAGCAAAAGAGTGATGAATCAGACCATGTTTGATGTTCCAGACCCTCTCGTTGTTGTGCATGTGCTGCTGTGCTCACACATGAGTTTATGTATAATAATAGCTGCCTCCCTCATTCTTGGTATCCTCATGTGCCCCAAACCCACAGATTCCCTTCTTTAATTTATTGCGATCGGTCGGTCCTGGCTGATGCTTGATTGTTTACTGATTTTATTCGGAGCTGCAACGTCATAAATAGCGTTGTGCCTTTTTCCCTTTCCAAGTTTTTTTGTAGGTGCTATAAGTCTGGTGATACAACGACAATTATCACAAATTTTACATGTTTAATACGCAGCCTAGCAGTCACAAGTTTTGACTGGTGCATGGCTTTATCTGTAAACTCTGTACTACATTTAAACTTGTGACTGCACTCCCCCCCCAGGCCAGTCCCCGAGAGATTAAAGAAGTTGATTTTTTTGGTGTTGCCTGATTTGGTATTGTCTGGTTTTTTTGGTGTTGCCTCTTTTGTAGCTAAGTGCCTAGCCCTGTTCCCTTGATTTTTCTAGCGTTTTTTTGGTTTGGTTACAGGCTTTTTTCCAAGCTTCCGCTCAGGTGCCCACCAGAGGCATATATAGCGATGTAACCTTACCTTAAGAAACTGAAGACCTTTCTGAATCAACCAGATGTTCCCGACATTACCTCTTATGTAGCTGAATGCCCTGCCCTTTTCCCTTAAGGTTTACACAGTTTTTTGGTTTGGTTACAGGCTGTTTCCAAGCTTCCATTCAGACGCTCCCCAGAGGCATATATTTAACCTTGCGTTATGAATGGGCAAAGACAGGCACAAAGCACTGCCTCAAACACAAAAAACATGCATAACACTCCTCCAAGAAAGTTCACATGTAAGAACAAGCAGGCGAAACCGCAGAAATACGACGGGGTGTCACAGGCCTTTTCAGAAATGAAAGCTATAGATGAAAGAAGGTTATAAAAGTGAAAACAAACCAGTCCCTCAGTTTGCTTTGCAAGAAGCAAAGGAGGTTAAGCTGAATCAATTGTTTCAGGCTATTTACCACATGAAAAAGCCAGGCCTTGCACTAGCCTTGAGCTCTGCTCCTGCATCTAGGCCGGCCTTCAGACCATCCTCCTCTGAGAAATTGCATATACGTGTTGTGTGGAGCACCTGTATAGGGGAGGAAGCCGTAACGTACACAAGCTGGCAACCATTTGATACGGCTGATTCTTGGCAAGGAATCACAACAATACTCATCTCAAGGTCGTGAAAACATTAGGTACAAATGCTTGGAAACTGTTAAATGTCGTGTAATAAGCTAATGCTCGAGTAGCAAGCACTAACAATTTTCCCACCTCTTTGCCGTCAACTGTTGCCACCAACCCTTGAAAGTGAAGCTGGCCGTCTGCATGTTTGTAAGCATAACCTGCAAACGTAACACTTGTGAATCTCAATACAAGGGTTGGATATGCCAGGCGTTCCAATTTTCAGTCACAAGCTCTGAGTGCACGCTCACTGCCTACTAATAACGAATAACGCTGTTATGGGCCAGCCAATTTGAATTATAATGGATGCAGCTTTGCAACACAGAAAAACCACATGCAACAAGCAGGCAACAAAGCATTTGTCTCTGCCCCTTTAGCCAATTCATTACAAGTTACCGTTTAGCTATAACTTATAACCATAACATAAAACTCTCAGCTGCTCTCAAGCACCCTGCTGTTCGTCTGCATTTAGGGGGAAGATAGGTCCTGCACACCACACTTCATTCATTAAACTTTAGCCAGGAGCCTTTAAGTATCATAGAATTTTGGCGGCACGCAGGCGTAATTCGTTTTTATGACAGTCACGTGTAAATTTTGGGCCTCCGGCCCAAATGACCCCCACCCCTCAGGGCCCCCTTCCTAACCCCCCACACTAATTGAAAGGGTGTCAATCTGCTGAGTACTCTGCAGCATGCAAAAGTACTCTAGTTCTTGGAGGCGAGTGCAACCGAACGTCAGTTGGTACTCTCTTGGCACAGCTTGCGCTGTGCTAACCATCCTTTTTATGCTTGTGCCTTGAATAGTTTGCAGCTTAGTTTTAAGATGGGAAATAAGTACGTGAGAAAGGGAGCAGCAGCCAAAGTCGCCCCTCCAAGCGCCCGCGGCCCTGCCCCCAAGGCCGCACTGCGACAGGAGGACGAGCAGCAGCAGCAGCAGGCAGCAACAGCGGAAGATCCTATTGAAGATCCTGTTGCTAACCAGCGTGCAGCTCTCCAGGAGAAGCAAGACGAGCTTGAAGCTCAGGAGTAACAGCCGCAGCTGCAGCAGCAGCAGCTGGACGTCCGCGACCGTGGCCAGACCCCAAGGCTAGGAGCAACTGCAGCATAGGTCCGGCAGCGTACAGGCGAGCGTACAGGCGAATAATTTCGGTCCGTCAGAGGTTCATGTGGTGTTATGAGTAGGGAGTTGGAGGTGCCTGAGGGCGTTG
>Ga0307951_1000723_pt1 | contig 19228 bp, 21 predicted proteins | sample OrgLakmetagen374_FD_201842 | JGI IMG/M metagenome (GOLD analysis project Ga0307951, IMG submission 201842) | Saline water microbial communities from Organic Lake, Antarctica - #374 | ecosystem: Environmental > Aquatic > Non-marine Saline and Alkaline > Saline | place: Antarctica: Organic Lake... | reverse complement strand
GTGCGCTCACTGCACTTACTCAGGTAATTTCATCCTACACTTTTGAGGTGCGCTCACTGCACTCGTGTGATTTCATCCTACACTTTTGAGGTGCGCTCACTGCACTTACTCAGGTAAATTCATCCTACACTTTTGAGGTTCGCTCACTGCACTCAGGTAATTTCATCCTACACTTTTGAGGTGCGCTCACTGCACTTACTCAGGTAATTTCATCCTACACTTTTGAGGTGCGCTCACTGCACTCGTGTGATTTCATCCTACACTTTTGAGGTGCGCTCACTGCACGCAGGTAATTTCATCCTACACTTTTGAGGTGCGCTCACTGCTCTCTGAAGAATACGTCCTACACTTTTAACTCTGTTGTCCTACACAACTCATGTAGTCACAACTCATGTGACCTCATGTTATGAGGTGCGCTCACTGCTCTCTGAAGATTACGTCCCACACTTTCAACTCTGGAAGTGGACCAGGCACGTATGCAGCTGCGTTGCCTCAAACTGCAGAACTACGTATCTGCCCATCATTGCTGTCAAGAGTCCATGACTAATAACAAACAATGCTGGTCCCAACATCCTCTCCTGATACACCTTACGCTGTTGGCACCACAACCGTCACACACATACACACAAAAGCGCACACAACCACACATAGTGCCATCACACACACACACACAACACGCACACACAGCACAAACCTGGATCATGCCCACATCATTTGCACCGTCCCCAATGGCCAGCGTCACGTCTCCTGCTTTGGACACCAGCGTGGTGACTTGTGCTTTCTGAAGAGGCGACACTCGGCAGCACACCACGGCCAGGCACTTGACGCCCACCTGCACGCAAACACGGCCAATCATTATAGCCATGCCATGCAGTTGTAGTAAACAGGCAGGGTTTTTCCAAGGAGACACTTGGCAGCACACCACGACCAGACGCTTGACGCCCACCTGCACCTCCACACACAGCAAGCATATTATCTGACCACACATACACATGCACACACATGCATACACATCCTACAGCACAAACACAACCGCACACATGCCAGCTCCTGAGAAAGCGTGCGCGCACCAACCCCAGCTTGCTACGAAACAGTTGCTGCCCACCACACCCACACATATATACACATATACACCCACCTTTAAAAATGTGGGAGCAAGCCTCGTGCTGAGCGCATAACTCAAGGCCTTGCCGTCGATGACCAAAGCATACTGAAGGCTGCTGGCACCTTGTTCCGCCATGGTGGCCTCAATCTGTTCATGCAGCAGGGGAAGGAAGGGCAAGAATACGCAGGTCAGAATGCAAGGATAGGAAGGTAAAAGAAAAAAGAAACGCCGTGTGGCTTCTATTTTAGCACTAAGAAAGGCTGCTTGCACCTTAGTCTGCCATAGCGGCCTTGGTCTGAGGAAGCAGTTAAAGAAACGACCGACGAAATACAAAGGTGCAATTTGAACAAAAGGCCACTGCTTCATTCATGCCATGATGTCTCGATTGCTTAGACAGGAGGGTTGAAGGTGCTTTTTTAGGCCAGCTGGTCACATGCTTCTTAATGCTAAAAAGGAAAATAAGAAATGAGCAATGTTGATTGAACATCCATACCTGTCACACAAAACGCTCTTGCACATAATTGCTGTCTGTTTCAAAAGGAGCTCTTCCCTGGAAACGGACAGACACACGATTACCTTAGCCAGCTGCTGCTCAATCCGGCTGTTAGCCAGCTGCTCTGCCTCCTCTACTCGGCCTTCTGCTTCCAATTTGTCCGCCTCCTGCACACATTGACAACGACAGAACGGTTTGCATTGCAGCCACTTCTGCCCTGCTTATTCCCCTTCCCATGCTCTTCACTGCCAAGAACAGCACCTGCACAACACACGTGCCCAACTGTGATCAACACAAGAATTACAAAAGAGTGGCACATGAGCGTACGTAATAACCAGGGATGTGTCATATGGTCGTTTGGGACGTTTGAATACGTTCAAGTACGCGTTAAATATTATACTCAAAATGACACATCCCTGATTAAAATCATTGGCCTAAGCCCTCCAGCTGCTTCTCCCTGCAGGGCAATCTGCCTCAGACCAGCCTGCTGTACACGGGATGGCATACTCTTTGTTTAAATATGATTCACTGCAAGCCTCATAAAGCGTGGTCATGCCAGGCTCTTGAGGCTGCTGGTGTGCTAGAACCCGCCTGGCAATTATAATGCTGGCTGCTTGCTTGGTAGTAATAGACTCTGCTATCTTGTTTAAAATCTAAAACTTCAGGTGATAGTATCACTTGCGTACTGTCGCACAAGGGTTAGGGTTTACAACAATCCGCAACCTACGCACCCGCTCGCGCAAGCACGCACGCACACACATGAGCACGCATCCCCATCCCCACTTTCAAACCCCCACCTTCTCTCCAAGCTGCGCACTGTACCACATACCAATGAGCAACTTGCACACAAACATGCACACGTGCACATGCATTCCCACATCCCCAACTCCCCCCCCCCAGACACACACACACAAACACACACACACGAACACCCACGCACCTCACACGTGGCGTCCAGCACAAACTGCTGCATCTCCTCTGTGATGAGGCTGCAGGCAAACGCGATGTTGATGGCTGTCTCCATTTTATCACCCGTGAGCACCCACAGCTTGATGCCAGCGGCAGCAAGGATTTTGATGCAATCTGGCACGCCCTCTTGCAGCTTGTCCTCAATGGCGGTACACCTGCATCGAGTAGTTGTGTGCATGTGTGTATGTGTGCGTGTATTTGTGTGCCTCTGTGTGTGCGCATTTGAGTGTGTGTCTATGCCTGTGTGTGCAAGTTTGACAGTGTTTGCTGTATGATATCGCAATTGGCATTTTTTTGTCCCGTACATTGTTCCCCGTCTGCCTACCTGCACAATCCGTCCGCCTACCTGCACAAATATTTACAGAACACACACCCGCTCTCCCGACATCTTTCTTGGCTCCCAACATCTAAAAGATACTACACACACACCTGCATCGCCCCACGAACACACAGCATCTCCCAACCTAACAGCAACATATCTTGCCCTTGTTCACAACCCCACCCCTCCTGAGCAAACATCGAAAACATACCCACCCTAGCAGCTGCAGGTCGCGTCTTAGCTGATTCCAACATTGTTCTCAACCGCACTCATTCAAAACACACCCACCCAAGCAGCTGCAGGTCTTTCTCTACCAACTCCCCCATTGTTTTTCACTACAATCATTGAAAACGCACCCACCCAAGCAGCTGCAGGTCCTTCTCTACCAACTTCACTAAATAAAAACACACCCACCCTAGCAGCTGCAGGTCTTTCTCTATCAACTCCCCCACTGCAGCCAGCTTCTCCTCTCGTTTCTCCATAGACGTCTTGGCTTCGATAAATTTGTGCTGCCACTCTTCATAGAAAGCCGGGTCTAGCTCAGCGTAGGATAGACACAGCGTGCGCAGGCCTGCGCTGCCGTACTCCTCCATGTGCTGTGTGTTTGCATGTTTGTGTGTTTTGTGTGTGTGTGTGTGTGTGTGTGTATGCGTGTGTGTGTATGTGTGTGTGTGCGTGTGTATGTGTGTTCATGCATGTGTATGCATACATATGTATGTGTATGTGTGCAAAGGTGTGAATTGAGGAAAACAGCAGTGCCGAAAAAATCCACAAACGCAACGCCCGGCACTATTCCTTATTGCAGGCCCGCTAAGTTGAGAAAAAACTCGGCCACAGCAGTAAATTTACTGAGTACACAATCGTAAGTGGCTAATATACAATCACTTGGTGTGCGTGTGTGTGTGTGTGTGTGTGTGTGTGTGTGTGTGTGTGTGTGTGCAGTCATGGTAATGGGTATCAAACGCCTTATCTTGCAGGGAAGATCAAACACACATGTCATTGCAAGTCTGTCTGGCACGTCTGGGTCTTGAGCCTTAAGGAAAAGCAAAGCATTGATGAAGTGAGCCTCAAGGTAAAGCAAAGCATTGATGAAGTGAGCCTTAAGGTACAGCAAAGCATTGGTGAAGTGAGCCTCAAGGTAAAGCAAAGCATTGATGAAGTGAGCCTCAAGGTAAAGCAAAGCATTGATGAAGTGAGCCTCAAGGTAAAGCAAAGCATTGATGAAGTGAGCCTCAAGGTAAAGCAAAGCATTGGTGAAGTGAGCCTTAAGGTACAGCAAAGCATTGATGAAGAGAGCCTTACCTGTGTGGTGACGCCCTTGAGCTTCTCGTTTTGTGGGTCCCTGGGGTTTAGGCGCTCGTAGATGACGGTATCTGCACCCTGAGATCACGTACAGAGGTTGTGTGTGCACAGCGTGTGTGTATGTGTGCGTGTGTGTGTACATGCAGATTGTGTATGTGTGTGTGTACGTGCAGAGTGTGTATGTGTGTATGTGTGCGCATGTGTGGGTGTGGGTGCGTGTGTGGGTGTGGGGGGGTGCAGTGTGTTTTTGTGTGCATATGTGTTGAGCGTGCTCACAAGAGGGGCGGTTGTTGCACGCACACTCAAGCCAACTGCAATTGCATCCTAAACTTACGCACAGAGAGTACACGAGAGGGAGGTTGGTGTAAGAACACATTAAAGTTGAAGGTGTCTGTCTGCACCCTGAGCGCACGCACAGAGTACACAGAGGGCGGTTGTTGCACACAAAATTACACATTGGTAGCGTTTGCCTGAACCGTATATATACACTGTATATGCACCGTATATTTGGTGGTTCAACCTGCCAAAAATACCGTATATACACCGTGTATATATATGGTTCTGGCCAACCCTACACATTGGACAGGTGTCAGGCACAGGTGCACCAGCAGGGTTGGCCAGAACCGTTGTGTCGGTTCAGCAGGGAACTCCTTACAAAGTGGTTTGTCTACATGTAAAGAAGAACAGTCATGGTCTTGCCTTGCACATGCGAGGGGCAACAGGCTTGTATAGTAATGGCCAGCGTCAGCAGCTTGACAGAGAGGGCAGGGATGGATGGGCTCAAAAGTTGTATCGCTAATTTCACATCAGTAGCTTGACGGAGAGACGGAGAGGGCAGGGATGGATGGGCTCAAAAGTTGTATCGTTAGTCTAACCTCAGTAGCTTGACGGAGAGACGGAGAGGGCAGGGATGGATGGGCTCAAAAGTTGTATTCCTAGTTTAGCATCAGTAGCTTGACGGAGAGACGGAGAGGGCAGGGATGGATGGGCTCAAAAGTTATATCGCTAGTTAAACATCAGTAGCTTGACGGAGAGACGGAGAGGGCAGGGATGGATGGGCTCAAAAGCTGTATCGCTAGTTTAACATCAGTAGCTTGACGGAGAGACGGAGAGGGCAGGGATGGATGGGCTCACAAGGCCTTTACAGCGAAATCGAGCAGTTTGATACGACTATGCACGCCCACATCAGTGGGCGGGACCGCAGGAAACAACAACAGCACGTGCACCTGTCCAGCAGCACACAAGGGCGATGTTGCACACAGCAAGCGGCTGATTAGGAGCGCGTGTGCGAGCACGACACAAGATGTGCCCGGCCTTTTTCCACCACACTCAACAAGCAAGAGCAGTCTTATGAGCAAAAACCTCCTGGGTTCAAACAGCAATCCATTCATGCCCACACACGTCCGCACCCAGACCCGTATCACATCCGCACCCACACCTGCACCACCCACTCACCTTAGTGAAGATGATGAGCTTTCCGGTACTGTCCCGAGCAATGATGCTCATGCGCTTGCGAGTGGACGTGAACTCCAGGACGTTTAGCACCTCATACACAACGTCCTGGGTGCCTGCCGCCGTGGTTTCGCGCACCTGCGCAACCAAAGCAAAACACAGGAGAACACAGGATGTGAATTAGCATCTCACACACCACGCCCTGAGTGCCTGCTGCCGTAGTTTTGCGCACCTGCGCCATTAGCAACACATAAGATCAAATTTATAGGGTATGGGCTCCAGAAAATTGGATTATAAGGTATGGGCTCCTGAAAACTTTTGAGCATGCCCTAGCTAATCGCCTGCTGCCGACACAAACAGGCATTGTCAATGCATGAAGCCATAGACACAATGCCGATATATACACAGTCACAGACACAATGCCGATATATACAGTCACAGACACAATGCCAATATATACACAGTCACAGACACAATGCCGATATATACACAGTCACAGACACAATCACATGGCAGCATGTGGCTGTGATTGCTTAGGCAGTCACAGGCGTGAGCGAGGCACGCGGAAGCGTGCAGGTGAGCGTGCTCAAACACATGGAGATGGTAGTAGATTTTACAGGATTGCACACAAACTCATGCAGGCATACACAAACAGCTCAATCCTGTGAACTAGTGCATCTACCCTGCATACGTGTGCTCACACGCACGCTTGCAACCCCCCATACGATAGACTCAGAAGCCTGCATATCTGTACCAAAGGCACGAGCACTTATACTGAATGATACACACGTCTGTGGGGATTCTGGCATTCATTCACAACAATAAGCGAGACGTGTTAGAGGAGAACTTACGCCACTTTCCAGCTGCTAGCACAAGAATTACACATAAAACATTTAAACAGGTTGAAAGCAAAAGTCTAGCTATTTGAACACTCACAGTAACGGAGGTGCGTGCGTAGAAGAAGCAGCCCACAAACACCCTTTGCAAAAAATGAGGTGCAACCATCACAAAAGAGAAGAGCACTCACAGTGACAGAAGAGGCGCTGCGAGCGTAGAAGAAGAATCCCATGACTTTGGCAGCTACTACCAGGGCGGCTTCATCAGGGGATTCTGCCTCGTACTTGATGCCTTTTTCCGTCTGTGAGCACAGGTTTGGGCGTGTGTTGTTGTGCTTGCAGATCTGTAAGAGAGCACGCCTCGTTCTTGTTGCCTTTCTCCGTCTGTGAGGATAGGTTGGGGCATGGTTCATGTGCTTGTATGCTTAAAGGGGGCATGCCTCATTCTCGATCCTTTATTAGCTTTTACGTGGGCAGAAATGGGGGCGTGCATGTATCCATGCTTAATGCTTTTCTCAGCAATAGAGAATTTTTTTGCTGAACATGCCTTTTCACATCAAATCCTACAACACACAAACACACGCACACACACGCACACCTGCTCCCCGCTTGGAATCACTGTGTGGCAGACGGCCAGCAGACGGAAGAACATCTCAATGCGCTTGGGGTCGTCTTTCTGCTTCCACGCCCCATCCATAAGACGGGAGTCATAAAAGTTGAAATAGTTCTCTCGGTACTTTTCGCCAACAGCCTCGTCTATTTCATGCAGGGCCTCGCCCCTCCTGCACGCAAAAAACAACACATACGAGCAAGCATGTTTGTTGCTCCAAATGCACTCCTCAGTGCCACTCACCAACAGCCTACAGCCTATTTCAGTAGTGTTTCTGCGTCAGGCAAGCAAAGCTTCTTACACAAACACACACCCTCACTGACACACAGCAACACAGGCAAGCACACCAAGAGCTACACAGATTTACTTTCACGTACTTCTCACCAGCATCCCAATAGGCATCATATGCAGTACCTCGCGTAGAGCATGCCTAGGATTGGCCAGAACCATACACATATGGTGTAAACGCGGTATTCTTGGCAGGGAAATCACCAAGTATGCGGTCATATATGGTGTATATATACGGTTCTGGCCAACTTTACAAATGACCCACTGAGCAAAAAGGCTACTGATTATGAGTGTGAGCCATTTATCGAGTGTGCTCACAGCTTCCCAAAGGTGGTTACTTCTCACACGCATGCAAACCCTGATGAGACAAAAAGAGTGATCCTGGTTTACAAAGGACAGTACACCACCGTCAAAGCACACACGCAAACATACACCATCTCTCCAACTTGACACACACCCCTTCCAACCCCTCCCCCTACATACACACACGCGCACACACACACACGCACACAAGCACACACACACACCTGATTGCGTTGGATCGTTCCACTTCTGTGATGCCAGCCCCGTAGCTCACCCCCCCGATGGAGGCCTTGAAGAACTCCATAACGTTGCGTGTTAACGTGCCTGTCTTGTCACTAAGCACGTAGTTAACCTGCAGGTTGCGCGAGGAGGGGGCAATCTCACAAGGGGTGTGCTGTATGGAGTGCTTGCTTGTGCGTGGGCACAAACAGAGCAGTCTGGTAGTTGCTGTGCGGTATGACATATGCAGGGTTGGCCAGAACCGTACATAAACACCGTATATGACCGTATATTTGGTGATTTCCCTGCCAAAAATACCGTATATGCACCGTATATATATGGTTCTGGCCAACCCTAGACATATGACGTGTGTAGGGTTGGCCAGTTCCGTACATATACGGTATATAAACGGCAATTTTGGCAGGGAAATCACCCAATATACAGTCAAATACGGTGCATACAGGGCTGTGCAATGATGGTGTGATGGTACGGTCCGTCAAATTACGGTTTGACGGTTGACGCCGTAAATGACGGTGTCAGACTGTCATTTCGGAGATCCAAGACCGTCATGACGGTGCATGACGGTACGGTTGACGGCACGGTTGAAAAATTGCAAAAAGACCAAGAATGGCATTTTGACCCCAAAATGGCCATTTGGGCTTTTTCCTCCTCTTTTCTAAACAGTGTTGTGAATTTTACGGTTGACGCCGTCAACCGTCATTTGATGGTCAGGCGTAATTTACGGTTTTGACCGTCAGAAATTAATCACCAGGCGTAATTTACGGTGATTTTAATTTTTGACGTCAGACGGTCGGCTTTACAGTTATTTACGGTGTGAAAACGTCAGGAATTACAGACAGTCACTTCCAGGAGCACAGTTCAGCAGCTTTCAGTCCCCTTGGATGCAGCTCACGTGTGTGTGTGTGTGTGTGTGTGTGTGTGTGTGTGTGTGTGTGTGTGTGTGTGTGTGTGTGCGCGCGCGTGTGTGTGTGTGTGTGTGTGTGTGTGTGTGCGTGTGCGCGTGTGCGTGCGTGTGCGTGTGCGTGTGTGTGCGTGTGCGTGTGTGTGTGCGTGTGTGTGCGCGCGTGTGTGTGTGTGTGTGCGTGCGCGTGCGCGTGCGTGCGCGCGTGCGTGTGTGCCTGCGTGTGTGCGTGCGCGTGCGTGTGCGTGTGCGTGCGCGTGCGTGTGCATGTGTGCGTGCGGGTGTGTGTGTGCGTGTGCGTGCGTGCGCGTGTGCGTGCGTGCGCGTGTGTGTGTGTGTGTGTATTTGTGTGTGTGTCATCACCTCAGCCACCCGCTTTGCCACCTCTTGTGCAGAGGGGCTATACAGGAAATTGCACCTGCCAGGGTTGAGCAGGTGGTTCTTGAGCCGCGTAGCGTTCAGCCCAGTGAGCGTCCTCTGGCAGTGCATGCAGCTGTACTCCTCAGTTGTCTTGCCATCCTGCTTGCAGCAGCTGGCCAGGCCGGCCAGGCTCGACTGACTCAGGGCCACAGGGCCACACGAGCCCTCTTGGCCTGATTACCAGAGGACATTTATATTTATATCGCAAATCGCAAATGTTGTTTGTGGGGAATTCGGAGCTTGAGTTGGCACTCTGAGCCACTGAGTTCCTGACGCCGCACCGTTACTTACGATTCCCCACCGTCAGTATGAATTTCACCGTTAATTACGGTTATGTGACGTAGACGTCATTTAAGCACCGTGATTTACGGTGCCATTTCTGATTGACGCCGTAAATTCACAACACTGCATAAAATACACCTTGACAACAACAGTGATAATGGGGGATCTGATGGGGGGGTTACTGGTAGAGCGGCTGGCTTCAGGAGGGCTAGGCGCAGGCCGGATCGCATGGCTGACAACCCGTCGGATCCTCATTAGTCTCTGTTGTTTCTCTTATTCGTCTTTCGGTGGGGCTCTGGCTAGTGTGAGCACTAATTGAGAGCCTTTCCTTTATGCACGCTGGTGACTTCCAGTGTAGACTTTTACTTTTTAGTACAAGGGCGGGCGTCAAAGAATCTCAGCCCCGCATTAAATATACTCGCTTTGATAGGCATATCAATCAGAAGAAACAAGACCTCTCACCTGCTTTTGAGGCTCACGAATTAGCTCAATCTCAGCGACATCAAAATTTAGGCCCAAATCGTTGAGGGATGCCACAACCGCCTTAGCAGTACCAGATGTATCCTGCACATTGGTAAGGAGCTTGAGGTTCGACATGCATAGCCATTTCTAGCGGGGAATATCTTCTGACTATGTTCGAGCACAACTCCATGGATGCATAAACAATACAGGTGTAGAATGGTGACCACATGATTAAAGGGCGGCAGCACAGCTGCAGTGTCTCGTTCTTGCCTTCAGAGTTATGTCACAAAGCACACAAAAGGTTTCTAATTCTGCTCAAAACTGTCGTGCACATCACAGAATGACTGGAGTTTTTAGCAAAAGAGCGGCAATCCTACCAGATCTCTGCAAAGCAGGGTCTGTAAGCCTTTTTTTATATAGTACTGTTTTAAGGGAAGATCTACAGAGAAAATACTTGGAAAAGGTTTAGATTACCAAAACAAAAGCGCCATTAATGGGGCACACAAGAGCTAGGTTCACACAATTAAGGTATAATTGTTGAACAATTACAACTGAATTTCAGTCAAGTTCCAGCTTCAAGGCTTCCAGCAAATGAATTGCAAGCTATTATGCTAGGGCGCTCGTAATTAGGCTCCATCAAAAAAGTTACCTGTTTTGTGGATTGATGAGACTCAATTACACGAAGCTTGTAGCCTGAGAACGCGCCTGGGTACGAGGCAGCTGCCTGCTCAAACATGGCCTGGAGGATGGAATGCATGGTTAATCAAAATAGTTGTACGTGCGAAACTTTGCAAATGCTGCCTGGAGGATGGTAGCAGGGAAGAGAGAGAAACCCTTTATATAAGATAAAACCCGCCATTGGATCATTAGCAATTACACTACTACAACATCTCATACAGTAGCGCCATACCTACACCACCTTACATCTTATCCGTTATACTTGTTAAGATATGTAAGGTGGCGTCGGTGGTCTAAAAGATACAGAAGATAAGTGCGGAAACCACCTGGTTTGACAAGAGACCTTTTGACACGAACGCCTTATGACATGAATGACACAAATGCCCCTCACGCACCTGGAAGGCGACAATTTGCTTGCCCATGTTTGGTGCTATCACGGCATACACCTTGGACATGTCAGCTTCGTATAGAAGTCGTGCACGATCGCCACCTACATTGTACCAATAAATCATATGCTTATTCACACCTCATTCTAGTGTTCAGGGGCAAAGGCTAACAAATTGAAGAGCCCCTCCAGGCCTCTCCGTCAAACAAACTGCTGGCTGTCCATGAGTGCAAGGTCTTTGCAAACAATGGCATGCTCCTACGCAGATAGAGCTGCTTTCTCAGTGTGGGGGACTTTTGCATGAGGGTGGTACCAACACCGAGATAAAGTGTCTTTTTTTGTACACACTAGAAGATAAGAAACGTGGATGCTCGCACCCTTCATTGCTACCTTCATTTGTTCAGTGCCATGCTTTACGGAAGAGAAAGAGCAGAATACTGGGGCTCTCAATGTTTAATGTGTACATTTGTCTGTGAGAAATTGCTACGCTACATTCTGACAGTCCTTGCTGCACGCTCGCCTGTTGTGCCCATGACGAAGGGTGTGCGGTGCTGCATGTAAAACTCGGCCATGCTGTGAATGACGTCTGGGACCGTGTAATCCACCATGATGAGGTTGGGGTACTGCAATGTGGGGCGAATGCAAAGGTTGAATCAAAGGTGTGTTGTCCCTGTGTTATCCAGAAATACTTGCCAAGCAACGCCTGTGAAGTGCGTCCGTGCACGAATTGTCAGAATGTGTATGCCTCAAACATCACATATTAATTGCACAGTGCAAATCACCTTGTGCTCTGTGTTTGAAATTACATGTGTATGCGAGAACATGGAGGTCGACCAAGCAATTTGTCACAAACCTTCTCCTTGATGGCTCCAATGGCTTCATCACGGGTCTCTGGCCCGACTAGCTCTATTTTCTGTCCCTCCACCATGAGGTGCTTATTGGCAGCCGCCATGTCCGAGGCGCACAGGGTGTAAGGAACCAGCTCTAGGCCAGCCCTGCGTGTGGCATCTGCTACCGCCTGGCCCATTTTGCCCACCATGCTGTTCACCATAATTTGTGGCTTCGGGGCATCTGACAGCGCTGAAGCCTGCATGGATTCAGAAGAGCGCATGTTGATTTACGCTTGTGAGTTGAGTGCGGACTTTCACATTTGACTCAGGTCGCTTACTGCATGCAACACTTGCATGGACACACACACTCTTAAACATTAAGGCAATAACAGCACGAAGGAACACAGAATGGCTGAAAGACGCGTACATGGACCACGAGGGAGCGGCTTGCAGGCCTTCTTTGGCCTTGAGTTCCTCTTCCAGCACTAGGCCTATTTTTGCATGCTACTGGGCTGTTTGCATGCTGCTTGAGGCCAAGAGAGCCGCGCTGGTGGAGCATAGGTAGTTGGAATTTTTTGCTTCTCAGCTATAATTTTATTATAGTTTACTATTTAATTTCTACACCCTTTATTTTGTGTTAAGAAGTCGGGGCCAAAAGAACAGCAATCATGGCGACCCTCAGTGACCGCATGTCCATCAACACCCAGATTGAGCACCTGCAGTCCAAGTATGTGGGCACAGGTCACCCTGATATCTCCAGGTGAGTGTGTTACATCTGCTCACGTCTGTTTTCACACACGCACATAGCGCTGCATGGAATTGAGCCGCTTGTAATACACACGGGTAGATGCTTGTAGCTCCATGTGTAGGTGCACATGTGGTGCATAAATCTGTTTGTTCAGCGCGTGTCGCTGTGCGTGTTGTGCAAGGGCATGTGCGTGGTTTGCTTGTGCATGTATCGGTGAGAGAGTGTGTGTGAACGTGTTTGTGTGTGTGTGTGTCTGTGTTTGCGTGCGTGAGTTTGTGTGCGTGCATATGTGTGCGCGACTGAGCGTTGTGCATGCGTGGGTGAGCAAGTTTGCGTGTGCGTGTGCGTGTGTGTGTGTGCATTTATATATGAGGAGTAGTGTATATGCGTATGTAAGTCTGTGTATGTGCGTGCACGCTCTCGCACAAGCTCGCACCTGTTGGTGTTTTTGGGGATGTGCAGAGAAGTACAGGTTAGCGCATATCAGCTCTTGAGCTACGACGAGTAGAAGGATAGCACAAATGTTGCCACTTGCTCAACAAAGTATGACCAGGTTGGCAAGGCCACTTACTCCACCGTTTCCATCCACTTCTCATCTGTGCGCTCAATTTTGTACTTCCCTTCCCTGTGCTCTCCACTTGCACCCATCTCCACATCCTACGTGTCCAGGTTTGAGTGGGCTCTGAACATCCATCGTGATAGCTATGCCTCCTACATCGGCCACCACCCCATGCTGGCCTACTTCTCCACCGTAGAGAACGAGTCCGTCGGTCGTGTCAAGTAAGGCTGCTGCATGTGTGTGTTGTGTGTGCGTGCGTGCGTGTGTGCGTGCGTGCGTGCGTGCGTGCGTGCGTGCGTGTGTGTGTGTGTGTGTGTGTGTGTGTGTGTGTGTGTGTGAGAGAGAGAGAGAGTGCACACATACACCCCTCTCTCTCTCTCTCTCTCTCTAGGTTTGCGTACATTGCTTTTCAATGCTAGTCGAATTTGTCAATCCAGGCTGCTCATACATTCAGACCAGCACAGGCCTAGGCTGGAATTTCCATCAATAAGGCAAAATATGGCTAACTGGCGTTTCCCCCTACACCCTACCAATCATGATACTGAACAATGTGTTATTAGTGAATTTTTTATTCGGCATTGCCGGGTGGCATAGCAACAAAAAAACCGAAGGCATGCCTCCGTCTTGGGTTGGACCCCTCCACCCCATTTCCCCACATCCAGATCCCACAAAAATAAAATGGGTGTCATTGCGCACCGTGGTTGTCTAAGGGTAGTTCTAGAAGAAGTATTCAAATTCGATTTGTGTTCTTGCAGACTACCATAGTCACCCAGCCTTGACACCCTTGCCAATGCATTATTTAAGCTTCTTGCGCATTGGCAAGTGTGGAATCGTCCAACAGGAGTACCCAAAACACTCACAGCTGTTTCTATGCATGTCTATGCCCTCCTCGTTTTCCCCCCAACATAGCCACTGATAAGGAGTGCTCATTGACTGAGCGCAAAATGAGCAATGTACATTCATTGTTTTGTGCAATGCCCAAAAACATTTTGGATGCCTCCCCCCACTCAAATGGGCCCTCAGAACATCTCATTTTGGCAGTTCTTAGCGGCAAGGCTACAATCTAGAATGTACAACCTAATTTGGAACGAGCATGCCTCCCTTCAGTTGCGCTAATTTTGGCCTCCTCGCAAAAAGGCCAGAATTATTCAATTCGGGGTCACAGGTATCATTTATGGCCTTTTTGGCGCCCCGTGGTTAGTGTCAATCCGAATAAGTATCATTTATATAAAATCCTGATGTTTAGGGCTTTCGATGGTTCTATACATGGGTCAGCAATTTTGCATGTAGATTTGTCACCGGAATTCTGAGCTCAAGATCTGTCGATTGGAACCCTTGTTTGTGAATCTTGTGAAAGGGAAGGGGACTAGATGCCTGGTTACTAGATGCCTGGTTACTGGATGCCTGGTTATTAGATGCCTGGTTACAGATTCCATGCTAGCATGGAATGCCCCCAAGTAAATCGCGTGGGTGCGTTCAAGCAAACAACCAGAAATTGGCTCCAAACGTGCTGGTATCGTATCGCATGATGTACAACATGTTAACTATGTTAATCTTATGAAGTAAAAAAGTGCATGGCAAATGTTTCAGCTGTGTTTTAGTACCAATAGGTGGTCAGTGCAAGAGCGTGCGCGCATCAGTTTTTGCATTATTACTCTGGAATTAGTTTGGAGAAATAGATAAATGCCCATTGTTAGAAGGTGAAAATGACTTATTATTTGTTTAATGGGTCAGGCAGGGGGTTGGGGGGGGGACGGGATGTTATGCTTGAGGCCCAATTTGGCTGTCAGGAATTTTTTACACCCTCGTGTCGGGGTCGTGCCATTTCCATTTTTTGCACTTTCACCTGTGATCTTATCAAACCTTTCTTGCCCCTAAAACTAAATGTGCAAACCTGCATGCAAAGGCTATGGTGTAGTCAAGGCTGCGGTGTCGAAGAATATGGTGTTATTCAGGCTGTGGGGGCCAGGGCCAGGCTTTCAGATTTGAGTGTCCTGCAATCTTTCTGCTGTATGAGTTGTTGCGCTCTGTGTGCATTGAACGCTCTCTTAAAGAAAGCTCAGCTTCCTTTGTTGTTTCATGGAATAATGAAGCTCACACACCACCAGTGCATCTGCCCCATATCTAACGTTGGTATATCACTGCTTGAAACGACTTGGGCATCTTATGTACGAAGCATTCAAAAGAACCGCAAGACGAAATATGTACCTGTACTTGCCAAATTGAGCAAAGAAAGGCTTGTAGTCCCCCAAGGCTTTGAAACTGCCAATTTCTTGCTGAATTAAATGCAGAAAAGACATGGTGATTCTGTTATGTTAGCATCGTAATATGGATTGTTTTCAAGGACTCATCACAACTGCTAAACAACTAGATCCTCACAACTGCCCAGACTAGAAGGGGCAAGTGGGGGAAGCGTTGCAAGCAACGCTGAAAAGTTGGCGAAGTAGTTGTGGGCGTCTTCTTTATTTGCGTGCAACCTTATAACAAATTTCCTGATTTGTTTTGTTGCGTGCATGCGTGCGTGCTTGCATGTGCACGTGTGCCTGTTTACGTGCATGTATGTGTATGCACGTTATGTGTGTGTATGTATGTGCGTCCGTGCACACATGCATGCTTGCACATACGTGCTAGTATGTGAGTGCGTGCGTATGTGGAAGTACGTGTGTGTTGTGTGCACATGTGTGTGTGTGTGCGTGTGTGTGTGTGCGTGTGTAGGTGTGTGTGCATGCATGTGTGTGTGCGTGTAAGTGCGTGCGCGTGCACGTGTGTGTGCGTGCGCATGTGCGTGGGTGGGTGGGTGGGTATGCGTGTGTGTGTATGTGTGTGAGTGAGTGAGCGTCACCTTCCATGCAAGCATGAGCCAACAGACCTCGGCAGCAAAAAAAATTATAATTCATATTAATTCATATCATATTCATCAGAAACTCCGAACACTTTTACAATTTTTTGACGAACCTCCCCAAGGTCCTGCCCCCGAATTGCGAGCTCAGATATACATGCTGACAGAGCCTATCGAGTTTGTGGCTGTCCGGGGGGTCTGTGTTGAATTTCTGGGCTGGTCAAACCTTCCTGTCTCAGACTGATTACTCCAGCGTACTCCTCACGTCACCTCAGCCTTCCTAAATTTATCAAGTTGTTCCATCAGCATACTTAAGGGGCTGGCCAAAATTCCAGGGCGGGAGGTGGGGTGGTGCTATGCATTTAAGTTTGGCCAAACTTTTACCCAAGTTTCAACTTTGGTCCATATAACTTCACTTAGACAACCTGAGCTCTCCAACTTTTGGCTACCCTCCTAGCAGTTTTGTTTGGGAAGCTAGCCAAAGTTTCAGGGCGGGGGGTGGCCTGGGTGAGGCTGGGTGGCCACGCGTGAACTTTGGCGGGAATAAGTTAAACCTAGGGGCTACGCCCCTGAAGGGGGCTTCGCCAAAAAGGGAAGAAAAAAAAAGACTCGAACTGAGAAGGAAGAGCAGTTGTGAGGACCATGGAAATAAAAAGACAAAACTTTAGAGAAACACCAGGGAACACATGGGAACACAGACAAAAAGCAAGAGTGATACGAGTGATATCGCTTTGCTTCACTCCAAGAACTAGAATTCAAGTGTTACACACTGAACTCAGCAGTATTTCTGAGCAAGTTACAATAGGGCTTGCTAGGACCTGTAAAGCTAAATGGCCACGCTGGGGAGGTCCAGCCGTGGGGCGACCAGGGCAGTGTTGCGTGTGTTACTCCAGCATTTATAAGGCACAAGGATGATGACAGTGTGTGTGTTTTGTGGCCTTATGTTAAGTACAGGTTGGCCGGAACCGTGTGTGTATGTTGTGATATGACATATGGCTACGCTTTTGAAAGATGCGTTTGGATTCCCCCTCCATGAGAACCATACACAAATGGTTCAAGCCATCTATCCCTGTAAATGCCTTGCATATGAGCGAAAGGGCAGTCATACATGTATTTGGCGTTCACAACTTAGGTTGGATTTTTCAGTTGTGGTCCCTGTACAAATTTCCTGCTCAGGTACGACTTCCTCCAGAAAATGCTGCTTCCCTGCGGCATTCCTCCTAAGCCTCAAGCAGCACAGGAAGAGGATGAGGAGATGGAGGAGAAGTCTGAGTAACGAGAGGGAGGTTTCAGATCAATCGAGATGAGAGGATTGTCATGACGAGGCTAAGACAACCTATAAGGGTTAGGAACCTGCACGTGGCAGGCAATGATTAGTAATAGTACCGTGGATGCGTGCAAGGCAGCCAGGAGCATTAAAAATGCTCGTGTTTTTTAGATGATGTGACACGTGAAATTAGCATATGTATTTTTAGTTGATGAATAAACAGTGGATGTATGAAGCACTCAGTTCAAATTTGTCGACTTCATCTTTGTGGTGTGTTTCTGAACCAAAACCGAGGTTGCTCTGAATTTGAATTTGAAACTCCGGGATGGAAAAAGTGTTTCTGAACCGGTTCCAAATTGAGTTTACTACCAGTACCATCAACCGAATTGAAAATCAGAATTCAAACAATTTGAAGGGGCCCTAATTCAGAGATTTCAGACTTAGCCATCGGTCAAAACATGCGACGGCTAGGCTGCGTATGTAAACACGTAAAAATTGTGATAATTGTTGTTGTAGCACCAGACTTGTAGCACCTACAAAATAACCCTTATGTCAGATCAAATTACCGTCACTGCAAAGTATAAGACTCAGCACATCTACTAATTGATTTGCCTTCGGATTAAGAAAGGCCTCCAAGGTGGAAAAACCATCCAGCAGAGGAGTGGGTTTGCATTGCTATATTCCCTGATGCTTCTGCCAGTTCTTTGGCTCATGCCCTTGCGCTCTTTGCACACACACACATGTCTGTGTCTACTAGTTCCACTCATTGATTGGCTCCCACACTGCTGCTATTTCCCGGAGCTGGGACCATTGACTTAGACACTCAGACAGACCTCTCGGCTCATTGTGGTTACACATTAATATGACTAAACGAACAATTAGAATCGGAGACCTTACACAATATAGGGTCTCTTCAGGATCCCCTCTAATGGTACCTCTTATAGTTCACATAAAGTCGATCGATTACCAAAACTATCAAATCCAGAAAATAAAGGTGATCGCTCAATAAGACTGGCCATCCAGCTTATTGAACAAGACATATAGAAACTCTCAACTGTCAACCTACTTAACTGCTCTGTCACACGATTCGTTGCTGCCAACGATTGGGCGTGACATGCTAACCAGCCAAATAAACACTTGAAACAGGAAATTAAAGACATTATGTGGAAAGTCTCAGGCGCAAACAACTTGGGCGCGGCGGCTTTAATTCAGGCCCCGCCGAACAAAAAGCACTGCTGGCTGCTGGTTGCTAACCAAGTTAGCAACCGTTTTGAGTCAGTCGGACTTGCACTCCTGCATCCAGGCAACTAATCAAGAGGAACTAGCTACACTTCAAGTTGCTTCAGAAAGAACCAGATTTGAAACAAGAACAGTTGCGTGCAGGCGCCAGCCCTGTACACCTAAAGAGAAATGGCTCGACGAGCCCTCACATTCCGATCCTGAGCAGGCTGCTCAGCAGGCTGTTCCCCATTTGCTCTATCACCATCTTGCCCACCTCCAGAATCATACCCGCATCCCTCTCCCTGACTCAGACAGCTCCCCCACCTCGCCTCCCGCCGCCCCCCCTACCACGCTTCCCACCTCCCCTTACTCCTTGCCTCCCATCCCTGCCTCCCCTACCCCCCAACCGTGCCAAAGCGGCGGCTGCTGCGTCCTCCTCCTTTGACGGATCTTCTTTGCTCTCTGTGTATGCTCCCCTTTGACCCAGGTTAACATTGTGCAGTTCGTCATCATCTAAAGGCCTTCAGGTGCTGTTGTGCTGTTATGCTGTTGTGCTGTTGCGCTGTTGTGCTGTTGTGCCGCACTAGGCTTATTGTGGCGGTTGTCCGTAAGGTGCGCTGGCTGCAATCAAAAGGAAAAAATTGTGTGACACACACACGCAATGTTGTACGCTCGAGACCCTTGCAAGCGTGTGTGTGTGCGAGCGTGTGTGCGTGTGT
>Ga0307951_1000720_pt1:15000-19284 | contig 19284 bp, 18 predicted proteins | sample OrgLakmetagen374_FD_201842 | JGI IMG/M metagenome (GOLD analysis project Ga0307951, IMG submission 201842) | Saline water microbial communities from Organic Lake, Antarctica - #374 | ecosystem: Environmental > Aquatic > Non-marine Saline and Alkaline > Saline | place: Antarctica... | reverse complement strand
CCTTGTCTCTTTTTCTGGTGTCTTGTTCAGTCTGGCCTCCTTCTCTTCTTGAAGCTGCCTTTTTTTTTGCTATAGCTCAACTGCCCTCGCTGGCGGATATAGCTGTGTAACCCTTACCCCCTTACCCTTACTGCACGAACATTGAATGGAGTGCCCAGCAACAATATCTGAGCAATGCTCCTGATGGTGTGCAGGCCCATGCCTCCCGACCACCTGACCCCTACTAAAGAGTCTTTCCTCTTTTTGTTCTCAAGGTGGAATGTTGTGGGTCTCTGCATCCAGGGGGGGGTGCAGAACACAAAACATTCTTTCCTTGTCCATGCCGGTAGTGTTTACACTATCTGCGTTCCTTTTCCTTTTCTTTTCCAGAGGAACAGCATGTGCAAATACACAACTGCCTCAATATGAACCGCTGCACTAGAGATAACGATTTGATGCAGTAATATAATAAGGGAGGTCGATCTCAGCTTGTACAAGTTTCAATCTTACAAGATCCCAGAACTCAGATCACTCTGGGCTAAACAATCCTGATGTAAATAAAAGGCGCTGACGAAGTACATGGAAAGGAAACGCGTTGTACAAAATAGATCAACAGCACTCACAAATACAAAATTTCCCCTTTTGAGACGCAAGTTCACCTGCTTTTCCTACTCTTCTCTTCCTACTCTATATGTAGCTAAACTAGCTTACACAACCAAGCCAATTATTGCAACTTAATGTGCTCTTCTCAAAATCACTGTTCAACCTGCACTTATAACACCAGTCAAAAGGCCTCACGTCATCACACAGAGTAGTGGCATGGAAAGGTGAAGGCAACTAATACAGCAGGCGCGCTTAATAAGAAATAAAGCATTTTAATTACCGTCTCACTGACAGCTGGTAGCTTAGTGAGTGGGCTGCGCTCAAGATCAGACTGTGAAAGCATTTTGGAAGCAGTGGCCCCCTCAGTGCAGCTCTGTATGTACATGTGGCCTGAAGTGCCAGGGCCGCTTTAAGACCTCGATCGGTGACTGAGTGTAGAGACCCTCCTCCTGCTCACAGGCTCTTCTGCGACGCTCCAGTCTTCCAGCGAAGCGTCATGTAGGTCAGCCACCTGCGTGTGCGCAGAGGGGTCCATTTAGCTGCTGTACCGCCTCTGCCCACAAGCTAGCAGGCATGCAGGTGCTGGGATGCAACTATGTAAACTTGAATTTTCTGTAGTGTCCATTGTAGGAGCCGCTAGTTACAACCAGTGTGCCTAGTTACAACCTGTGAGCCTCTGTGTGTATGTTTTGTGCGTGCTTACGGGGGAGGTCATGTCCCAAAGGCAGAGCATGCTTGGATTGACTGGGTAGACGTGGCTTAGAAAGCTCTCTTTTTGGACGAAGAACAAATAGACCAAAATCTTGAGTAATGTGGGGGGTGGTTTATTTGCCTGAAGCCTTTTTGATTAACCGTACCTGAGGATGATGAGCATGGACAGCAAGATGACCACCTCCTCCCAGATCCTTGTGTCTGGATTAACTTGCAGGTTCAATGCCTCTTGCAGGTCTGTGATCTGCACACAAAGAGGGCAAAGAAGTAAAAGGGTGAAAAAATAGCAGCAAAAAGGCAGGCTATGAGCTTGTGGCTGTCCCCCTTCCTCCTGCCCACACAGCGCTGTGATATGAAGCCACCTTCCTTGCATATACCACCTTGCAAGAACAAAAATCAGCGAGCCCCTTGAAACAACGAACCCTTTGACGCAAAGAACCCTTTGACATCAATGAGCCCTTTAACACACAATTGTTATATTTAAGCTTTTTACCAATCACCTCGGGATTTCCTGGCTGGCTCTTGTCGGTAAAGGACCTGTTGCCAAACTCGATCTTCATGAGCAGGTTGTTTCCTAAAATGAAAGATAACGACAGATGTGGATTTTTTGTGAGTGCTGCCTGTGCATGGGCCTTTGTCAGCAATAATAATGCGCTACCAGTACGATTTAAAACCTTGCCAGAATGAGTGAACGGCATGCTCTTGCTCACACAAGAAAAGCAAAAGCAATGCCGCTGAAGACTGCCAAGAAGTGCATTTTGTCAGATTGAGAAGGGAGCGCGCTTACAAACAGGTCGAACACATAACAAAAATTGGATGGACGCACTCACGCAATTACCATAGTATTACGCAACGCATCTCACCCCAGTAGATGAACGAGAAGTACTTGATCCATCCGATCCACACCGGCACGTCCTTCACGTAGAACCCTCCCACGAGCAGGAAGGTTAGCATGACCACCGTCGTCACCGTCTGTGCCTGTTTTGGGTCCATACAGACGCCACCTATCAGCAGACCCCTGCACAGGCGGGGAGAAAGTTTGAGGGAGTGCTGGGGGCTGTGTTTGGGAGCTGCCAGGGTCGCGGCTTTGTGTTTTGCAAGGCACGTGGAACGAGTGAATTTGTGCTGAGAAGCAGACATTGTAGGCTGAGCCATCTGTGGATGTGTGTGTACCTGTGTGTGCTGGTGTATATGTGTGTATGTATGCATGTATATGTTTGTGTATACCTATGTGCTGTGTTTGTGTATATGTGTGTATGTATGCATGTGTGTACGTGTATGTGTACGTGTATATGTGTGCATGTGTATGTTTGTAAATATGTGCTGTGTATGTTTGTGTATATGCGTGTATGTATGCATGTGTGTACGTGTATATGTGTACGTGTAACTGTATGCATGTGTATGTTTGTGTATATGTGCTGTGTATGTTTGTGTATATGCGTGTATGTATGCATGTGTGTACGTGTATATGTGTACGTGTAAATGTATGTGTCTGTGTACTTATGTGTTTGTGTACCTACAAACTCTGCTAGGGCAATTCATGTATGCACATCACCTACCAGCTCTGAGCCAGGGTCACCATGAGCATGAGGCTAGCCCAGTTGGATAAAAAGGCACCTGCAGACGGCCACATCAGCATATACATCTTAAGCATCATTTGAAAAACAAGGAGTCCAGCCCTCTAGAACTTGCAGTAATGCTGTGGGTGTTGCATTGGTATTCAATACATGTGAGGCTTAAAGCGCAGACGGGTGTAAATGTAAACGTGATTTCCCCTGCTCAGAAGGAGGAGCAACGGACCTTTCTCGCAAAGACCACCAAAAAATCAAAAAACTTGTGTCCTTGGGATCAAACCTCCAGCTGTCCATGCGCCTACCCTGGCTACCAATTCAGCACATGCGGCAACAAACTAAAAAAATCAGTAATGACCTAATTTGTGCCTGTTAAAAGCCACACACTGCCTCAACACTCAACGCACACGTAAAAACTTGCGTGCACACACACGTACACACACGTATGCACACACACGCATTGATGGCTTAATACCAACCTGCTGTTGCCCTGAGGCCTCCAAACCAGTACACAATGATGACAAACAGTGAAGGCAGTGCCAGCTCCAGGGGCAGATCAGCACCCACACGTGCCCAGTAGTACGCACTCAGCCGGCTGCAGTGTGTGCATGTGTATGCGTGCATGTGTGTATGCGTGCGTGTGCATACGCAAACACAGGTGCGTATTGTGTGCAGATACCCTGATGTTGCTCATCATACACTGTACACTGTAAGCCGCTTACCTTCTTAGTTCTAGCCAGCCCTAGCACTCCTTGCAGTACAGGCAGGAATCCACGATTGACCGTAAAGAAACACACACACACGTAAGATTCCAGCCACCCTGCCTGTTCACAAATAATGTCATAAGCACCCCCGCAAATTGGCCAAGCGAGTGCATAAAAGTACGGAAGACACATAACACTTACTGCTCGACTTCTCTCTCTTCCTTACTACACTTGCTGCTCACTTCTCACTCCTCTACACTCACACCTAGTCTCAGCTACACTCACAAGGACATCAATTAAGCCACACCCCACACTTACTACATGCCGCTGGGCCGCTCCTTGCTCAGCATCCGGAACTCATTGGGGAACGTAAACAAGGCACTGAAAAGGGACCTGCGCGTGCAGAGCAGCAAGGCCAATGTGAAGTTTGTAAGGGGCAGCAAGACCTGTGCGCAGGGAAACAGCAGTGCAGGGACAGAATGAAGTGTGTGAGGAGCAGTAAAGACTCGTGTGCAGAGGAACGGCAGCACAAGAGAAGGAGGGAGACACAAGCCCTGGAAATACAACATTACTTGAAGATGTAGAGCATCTGGTGCCGTGCACGCCAAATTGGCGAATTGGCGAGCAAAGCATCGGATGCTTGACGAGCAAAGAATCGGACCTGAACGACGGGAAGAGCAGCTCAAAGAAGAGCAGACCCATGATGTCTTGGCCGG
>Ga0307951_1000720_pt1:0-12500 | contig 19284 bp, 18 predicted proteins | sample OrgLakmetagen374_FD_201842 | JGI IMG/M metagenome (GOLD analysis project Ga0307951, IMG submission 201842) | Saline water microbial communities from Organic Lake, Antarctica - #374 | ecosystem: Environmental > Aquatic > Non-marine Saline and Alkaline > Saline | place: Antarctica: Organic... | reverse complement strand
CACCCACACATCCTTACCCTCACCAAAAAACGCACCCGCTGATCCAGCAGACCCCAGGTCCTTAGAGGCTCGCCCTCCACCCCTTGGTGCTCCCTCACCCCAATTTAGGTCCACAGACTTAGTCCGCCCTGACAGCAGACTACGGCGCGCGTCTGCGTCGTCAGATCGTTTTGCGGCGAGGCTGGCGCGCCGGCTGCGTGATGAATGAATGCAATATTATAGTGGGTATGCTACATTTGACTGATGTACAACAGCAGGACGCAAATGCAGATGTGTTTGAAAGTGTGTGAAAGGGCACATAGGGAGAAGGGATTGACAATTAGTTTGCAACGTTCCTCACGTGGCGATGACCCTGCCCCTGTGCCTTTTTTTTACCCTGCCTCTGGAATGTAAATTCCTCTGAAGAGTAGAAGATATTGTGAGTATTTCACATAGCAAATCACAATTTTTACCCTCAATAATCTGCAAGTTTTTTTGTACATCCAAATTTCCTCATACAATTGAGGTCAATTTTTCAAATCAAGCAGTCCAGAAATATCTTAAATCAAGATCTTGAAGGAAAGTGTCGCACCTTGAGGTCCCTGTCGTTCCTGGTGCAGCGTCAGTCCTACCCTCTTGGCCTCCTACAAGCAAACGAGAGGCAAGCGTAACAACTAAATTTAAGCAGATGGGGGGGCAAAGATCTCTAGCTAAATCACAGAGTTAAGGGGCAAAGGTCTCTCATCCACTTCAACCGTGCAGATGGAACTTTTAAGACCTCTATTAAAATAGGCAAACAGAAGCAAATGGCGCTTCCAGCTGTTTGCTTGGTTTGGGAACCTTGGTTTTGGTGGAGGCAATGCCCAGATTACACTCGCATGCATTAATGTACTCAGTTAATTCTTCAAATCGCATGCATTAATGTACTCAGTTAATTCTAATTAAATTACACTCGCATGCATTAATGCCCTCACTGTTAGAGTGCCTTGAGATGCAAGGTCGACAAAGCAACACAAAGGGTGCAGCCCTTGACCCACTGGTGTATTAAGGATTGGGGTGAGGCATGCTAAGATATGGGCGGGGAGGGGAGTATGTGGTGCTTAGTTTTGTAGTGGGCGAGCTGAGATGGGGAAAAAGCAGGTTAATCATTTGCAATCAGAGTCCAACGAGACAACCAGACCCGAACTAGAAACAAACCAGTCTAGACCAGAAGCGTACACACCATGCTAGGAAGGCGTACCTGGTGCTGTGGACTGAGGAAGGGTGGTAGATGTGGGCCGTGCCAGTTGTTGAGAGTGCCTCATTCCAGTGAAGCTGCCACTGGGAGGCAGCAGTAAACGGACGCGCTCTAAAAGTTGGTCTACCTGAGGAGCAGGTGAAGGGCATGTTGGTTGGGAAAGGCGTGCGAGAGTGTGAGCGCATGCTTGTGTGAGAGGATGGAGCTGTGCCTCTTTTGGTGGGCAGGAACAAGCGTAGCAAGACTGAGACAACTTTTGTAAGCGCTTTCAATTAATATTTTTTCCTTAAATTACCTATAGATTTAGTATGCAGCGCTTTCAATTAACATGTTCCTACAGTTACCTATGGATTAGGTATGCACTCATGTTCTCCCACCAAATGCAGACCTTGCTCTTCATGCATCTCCAAAACAACTTTCCTTCTGCACCTATGCACCACAAACGCCTTTTCATCCAAGGACTATCGAATCAATGACATATTTGTGCACACAACTGAGAATGGGACCCTAGAAACGTAGTGCACCACACACATGTGCAAGCATGCAGGTGCGCACACATATATACACATGCAAATCACGTCCGATACCCTCAGGCGTTAGGAGCGATCACAGACTCCTGTCATCCCCGCAAGGATTTGGTGATCGCTGATGAATGCCAAGAGGCTGTGCACTCCCACCTGGTCTTTTTCGCGCTTTTGGCCTGCCTTGAGCAGCTTCTCTTGGTGTTCATCTTTGGCCTCATCCCCTTTGCGGTGGTCTGTGTGGCCTAAGGAAAAGCCTCCAGGATGGCCATCGTACCAGGCCTCAAAGGTTGAGTACAGGCACCTCACTGTGTATGAAACGGGGCAGCAATCATGAGTTGCCAACAGATTGGAACACTGATGATTGACTGGGGGGTTGTTGCACCAAACCTGATGCGCTGAACACAAGCACCTGCCCGTGGACAATATTAGGCAAGCAGGGGATAGGGGGTGCTGCAAGGTTGGGTCCAAGTATACCCACAGGGCGTTGCCTGTATGTCGCACGCACTGTAAGCATTGGAATGAGGACCCGATGACCCACCAAAACTGGCTTCTCCAATCCAGACACACACATGCACATAGGAAACACAGACAGACACACACTCACTGACACACAGGCACACGTACACACGTACACACGTACACACGTACACACAGAGCAAGAAATGTACCTGCCACGCTTCCATGGATGTAGGGTGCTCCGCACACAGGACCTTGCGTTTGAGAAGCAGCCGCAGCCCCAGGTGCTGAGGGGTCATACGCCACCTCCCCCATTGCGCAATCCAATATGTGATCTGCAGGCGCGCAGGGCAGCGCACGTTTAAATTCTCTTCTTTAGTGCACTTACGGATAACGATACCAAGTTGCTTGAACTAGAAAAACATAAAATCACAGGTTTTGCTGTATAGATCTGGTGTGACGTGATGTGATTGTGAGATACAGGCAGGTGGAGGTGAGAGGAGATACACCAAAGGCAGCGCTCAAGTAGTGCTCTCAACTTGTTACCAGCGAGAGAAAGAGTTCCAGTCTTTTGACGGGCTTGTTGCTCATCAAGGTTGCCAGAACAAAAGCGTGTAAGCTCTGCGCAACTTGATACTCAAGGTAAGAAAGAGCGCACACGAGGGAGCTGCCGGTCTCACCTGCCAGGTTGGTCCCATACGGCAACCCAAAGCCGAGGTGTGCAAACCAATCTGTGAGTGAATGTTGCAGTGTGGGCGTGAGTGGGAAGACGGGTCTGGCTCTGGTCCACTTCAGTACCTTGCAACAATAGGGTAGGTAAAAACACACTTACACGCTCTTCTGCAGCCCCGACCACACTACACTACTGTTGACTGCACCTATACGCGTCACAAGACGCTTTGCACCATCACTGGATCATTGCTGTTCACGTGTGTACGACCTAGACGATTCGCCTGACAAAACACCAGCACTTCTTCACGTCTGTCTTTACAGCAGCTTGTTAGCACAGCTATTTTCCATGCAAAATGTTAATTCCAGCCAGCTCAAGGCTCTTATATGATACCTGCAGCTCTAAGCGCGTCTCCGTAGTACATTGCATGGCCTTCAGCCAGCAGCATGACTTGGTCCAATTGCCTGTGCAATTCCAAGAAGAGGGTGTGATCTGAGATCTGAGTGTAAGCACATAGCATGAAGGCAGGGCACATAATATGTCTGCAGGTTAGTAAAGGCACAATGGGGGGGGCGAAAGTGAGACAAAATGGTGGGGCACACCTTACGTGCCTGTTATGAAATGGCAAGGCTCACGGAAGAGACTTGAAACTCAGCGCAAACTTCTAAAGAAATAGTAACATTGGAAGGTTAAGGTGTTCCCCCCTGCCTTTGCAGGAACCTAAATATCCAAGTGCTCATAATCTTCAAATTCTAGCTGATCATGTACTGCTGTCATTCAATAGTTGGTAATCTGAACAGAGGCGATGCACAGCATAGTTGTGTGCTAGCCAACGAAAGTAACTCATACTGCCCTCGTGTGTCTACACAGAATAAAGCCAACGGAGGGTACCTCATACTGCCCTCGTGTGTCTACACAGAATAAAGCCAACGGAGGGTACCTCGTACTGCCCTCGTGTGTCTACACAGAATAAAGCCAACCGAGGGTACCTCATACTGCCCTCGTGTGTCTACACAGAATTAAAGCCAACGGAGGGTACCTCATACTGCCCTCGTGTGTCTACACAGAATAAAGTAAGGCCATCAGGCGGCAAAGCAAACGGACGCCAAACACTGCTTAATGACTCTCGTCACGCCTGAAGGTTGGCCAGATATTCCTTTTGTCGCGCACATCATCATCCAGGCACGTGCGGAAGGCTTAGCACTGAGATTACACACATGCCTCTACCTGTATGCCAGCAAACAATTTCAGACAATTGCGCCTACCAATACGTCTGTATTTCCTTATAAATCTGTGCCTGCAAAACATTCATGAGGCACCTTAAAAGCTGTATTTAGGTATGTATTTGCAGATGTATTGGTGCGTTTCCACACATTGTACCTGTATGCATATTAGACACACATTTGTACTGCCTGCATATTATGTGTGCCTGCCTGCAAATTAGACACATATTTGTATCTGCCTGCATAATAGAGCCTACCTACACAAATGTACCTGCCTGCATATTAGAGCCTACCTACACATTTGTGCCAGCCTGCATGTCAGCCACACATTTGCATCTGCCTGCATATCAGAGCCTACCTACACATTTGCACCTGCATATATTAGAGCCTACCTAAACATTCACTCTCACCTATGTATTCGGGCCTACCTACACAATTGTGCCGATCAGGTTAACATTGCCCTGCATTTGTGCCTACCTATACAAACGTGAGGACGGCTGGTGGATGGTGGTCAAGATGGAGCGCCCAGCGCTTGCTAGGTCACGCAGCAGGTTGACAAGGTGCAGGGCAGTTGTGGAATCCAGACCAGAGGTTGGCTCATCCTGTTTTCAGGAAACACATCTACTTTTAGAAAATGCATCAACCGCTTTGTGCTCAAGTGCTCGAATGATGTACTGGTGTACTTCAGGAGCCCTGAGGAGCTACTCACAAACATACGCATCGTACTCACCAATAGGAGCACAGCGGGGTTAATGAGCAGCTCGTGACCCACTGACACCCGCTTCCTCTCACCACCTGCGTGCGATACCATAACGTGTGAGCGTTGGCTGCAACTTCTGCGGCATACACATGGTGGATGCTGGTGAGCAAGTTTGTGCCCCACTGACACACCCTTCCTCTCACCACCTGTGTGCGGCACTAAGACGTGTGGGTGTGGGCTGCACCTCTGACAGAAAACACATGCATGCACAGCGTGTTCCCAGCATGCGCAAGCCGGAGCCTCCTCAGAATCAACCGCAAGAAAGAGCTGTGCCGTTGTACCACACAATCACATACAGGTCTGTGAGTGAGCATACCTGAGACACCACGCCTGAAGAAACCTCCTATGATAGTGTCCTTGCTGCGCGTGAGCCCCAGCACACTCAGCACGGCGTCCACACGTGCGGACTGCAGACGATGTCCAAGGTAAAAAGAAATTCAGCGCTAGGCGCTTGAGTTGCATAGTCCACATTAAAAGGACAATGAATTTTGTCACGTAAAAAGATCACGTGTGCAGCGCGCAGGCAAAGGTCAACATAAAATGGGCCCATTGAAAATGAATTATTAGTGGCAGATTGTAATGAACAAAAAAATGTTTCGTATATATACAGATGCAAATTGCATAAAAGCTTTGAAACACTTCTGGTAGATGTGAGCAAGAAACACTCATCACAGCACCTACACATGCAGACAAATGTCCTTTTGTGTATGTAGCACAAAAAGTGTAGGCATAAACTCCTCTCACACGTCACAATGGTCTAAATTGCAAGTCTGTGGATCAAATCCGCAGGTGTGCAATTTGTGACCAACACATTTGAGTTCCAATGCTGGGTAGTAACTGTCAGTATACCTTTTCTGCGTTGGTCATAGTACGGGGAAGACGCAGCATCCCGGCATACATGAGGGTTTCATAAACGGTCAGTGTCTCATACAGCACGTCATCCTGTAAAGCAGCAGAGCATGCACGCAGTGGTATGTTGCTTTGTGCTGATGTCTCGTGTATTTCTTGGGGGTTGAGGGGGAGGAGAGGGGTCTACGAAACAGCTCAAGGGTGGGGTCACACGTTCTGCGAGTTCTTGTTTGACTGTTTGACCACCAAGTGATCATGCATTGCACACGTAAGTGGACCTGTGTACATATGTTGTCTGTGCAAAGGTCTTGAAATGTTGCTCGTAAAGGCAAAGCAGTGCAGTTTGTATGTGCGTGTGTATGTGTGCGTTCATGTACTCAAGACACACTGCTCAAATTTAAAGAGTGAGAGAGAGAGAGAGTGAGAGAGAGAGAGAGAGAGAGAGTAAGAGAAAGTAGGGAGGAAGCCATGTTGATCTGACACACAAAAGTCATGAAGTAATGTTGACATGCAAGCACAGAGACTTGCTACCTTGCTACGTACCTTGCATGCTACCTTACTACATGCTCATACCTGCAAAACAAATCCAATTCGCTTGCGGTTGGCTTTGTTCGACTTCTCTCCGTTCACCAAGATCTGCGTACATGCAGGGAAAGCAAGAGTGAGTAAGGAGGCATGCAGTGCGTCAGCTTGGGGCGATCATGGTGTTCCAGGAGGTGCAGGGAAAGTGAAGCAGAGCGTCTTTGTGGCCCCACAAATTTACCTTTGAGCTTAAAAGGAGGAAAGAGGACAGGAGTGTAAAATTTTCGAAAATGTTTTCCAGCAGTCACACGCAATTTGAACAATATTTTTCACATTTTTTAACGTTCACCCTGTGTGAGAGGCCCGCTTCCTGTCAGCAGCATCCAGCACAAGCATCACACGAGACACGTGAATGAATTCACATGAATTCTCTTGTCCCCTCCTTCCTCCTGAAAGGGGAGCCAGTCCTGTGAGCCTTACATTTGTGCAGCTTTTGCATTTGCTCTGTCACCCTCTGTATTAAATCGCTAAGAGATTGTGAATCCAAGTTGTGCAGCTTCTGCATTTGCTCTGTCACCCTCTATAATGAAGTGCTATGAGACTGTGAATCCAAATTGGGAGCAGTTCAATTTTAATTGTGCAATATTTCGTACGAGGGGTGTGGTGCAGTGCTCCTTTGGGAGATTCAACAAGCGGTCTCCAATTGTGAAGAAAAGCAGGCTCCCGGATCCCATAATTGCAGGGAGGTTGCCATGGTCTTGTGTACTCTTCACACTTTCATTAAGGGTACGGGGGATGTCATCAGCACAAGTGAGCTTGCAGCTAGTGATTTTGTTGCGTCCCATGTGCTAGGTAGGCACTGTTGATCATGTTCGTAGTGGGCCTGATGATGCATATTTTGCGAATTATAAGCGACCAGAGTTGCTTCTTCTGCCAACTGTCCTCTAATCCTTCATCAACGCACAGACTCGTGCAATCATTGCAACCAAGAGGTTTGCCACCTCCTCATGGTGCACATGCTGCCGTTCTCATTAAATCCGCACAGGTCCTTCTGACCCTTGGTCGAATCCTTAACTTGTCCCCAGGATCCCGTCAGGATCCCTCCCGTCGCTGGCGTGATTCCTGGTCATCTCTCTAATATTTTTTGTTGGGTATCAGGAGGCTTCATTTGTTGTAAACCCACCTCCCCATGCACAAGTGCTTGCAAAGAGCCAGCCTGGCTCTCCCCAGCCTGGCTGCCCACTACCACAGTATCAGAGAGCCCCAGCCCTCTACAGGACACAGGTGCCTCTGTGCATTGAGCACCACCTGCTTGCTCCTGTGACAAAGTCTCCTCTCTGCATGCATTTAGACTTGGCAGGAGCCTTTGGAGGGCGCCCCCCTAAAACCCCTATAAAACATCACCACCCGGACTACTACTGCACAAAATTTACAATTTCAAAATAGTTTGTACATTTCAGGACGCACATAGGAACATGTGGGAACAGTTTCCAACTTTGGGGGGGCAGGCCCCAAACGAGAAATACTGGAAGCCGGTCCCACCCTACTTCTGCCATGTGGAGAAAATATTTTCCCGACGTTTTGTGGTGCAGCATGTGACCGCAAAATTTTTTGTCATAAGTCAGGAGGGTGTAGGAAGCATACCTTTTGGACGGCACATGTCAATCGACTAAAAATTATACATTGGAGGTCCAAAGTTTTTGGACCCCCCCCCAAAAATTCACTGGGTCACTCCTACAAAATTTTAGATATATCATCGGAATCCTCAGCTCAAACCCAGTCGATTGGCACCCTTTTTGAGCAAATTGGATTTAGGGGGGGGGTCTGTGGACATGTCCAAAAGTCAGAGGCACACGCGCTCGGGTGCAGGCCGCGGGGTGAGTCAAGCCAATGAAGCAGCAATTTACCCCAAACTTACAGGATTGTGCCAGCATGAAATACTCAGTGGAATTCTAAAGAAATGAAAGTATTGTGGGACTGTGCAAGCCAGTTATGGGTGCCTGGTCACGTGTTCGTTCAAGGGCGTCCGTATCTCAGTTTTTGCCCCATAACTCTGCAATACTTCAGCTTAAGGTCTTGATGAGTATGCAGATGGATGCCTATTTGAAAAAGGAGCAGATTGGTACCATTTTTATTTGGGTGAGGGCACTGGAAGGGGGGTTTGGGGGGGGGGCGTCCCTCAGGGGTGTCCACCCCAAAAAGGAAACGTGCCATCCAAAAAAAACACCCTCCTGCATAAGTGAAAACTTTTTCATTCCCGAAACCGCCCCCTTGACAAGTACAATATCACCGTTCATAACTCCTGCTCTGACATCCACCTAGCTTCCCTGTTGATATATTGCACGTTTTACTCCTTCCTTGTAGCGGCTTGTTGAGCTCAGCTAACCTGTCATGCCTCTCTTTTGCTGGACGTTTGTCGTTGAGGTTAGGAATGTGTTTAGAAGTTCAAAGTGAAGCTGGCTTCCAAACACATTCCTAACCTCAACGATGAGCGTCCAGCAAAAGGGAGGCATGACAGGTTAGCTGTGCTTCCTTGAACGCAGCCTCACAGTTGTTCAAGCAACACAACACACCTGGCCCTCCAGCTTGATGCGAGGTGGAGTGCGCCCTCCCAGCACAGCAAGCAGAGAGGTTTTCCCTGACCCACTGGGGCCCATGAGAGCTAGGACTTGGCCTGCATGTTTGTAATGTGTAGTGCGGCTTGCAGCATGCGTGCACAGACACAAACTCTCAACAACGCAACGACTGTAGCAACTGTGTTCTAGTCTGCATGGTCTGTGTTGTTTGCAGAAGCACAGGAGGACTAAAGAAACAGATTTCCCTCCTTCCTGAGTTCTTTCCTGAGTTCCTTCACAAGCCATAGCTAAGTACCATGCCTGTTTACGTATGTGTGTGCATATGGATTTTGCGTTGCTATATGCACCACTTTCTAGTTGCGTAATGTGGGGGGATATAGGTTAGGCACGTGCATGTCATCTTTTAAATTACCTGGCAAGACTCGCCCGGTGATGTCAAACAAAATCTGCTTTTTGGCCTTGTCATTGTTGTTGCCTCCACCCTTTTTGCCACCACCATCTTTTTTGCCCGCCGGCTCGTCCTGAAATCGTGCAAAAAACACATTGATAGATAAACAAGTTCACCCAATCTGTCGACAAGAGGCGCAAACACTCAAGGGTAGCCAGCTAGGTTAGCAGGCTGGCAGGGAGGGACACCAGAACCTTGGGTTTGTCAAGAGATGGTCGCATAATGCAGTCACTTACCAGAAAGAGACAACACAGGTCATTTCCTGCACACAACGCACAAACAAGCTACCAGCATCAAGCTTGATTTGGGCAAGTACTCGCTGGTGTCTGAAAGCAAAAGCACTTCTTTCCTCTTCTCATTCAACCCTCTAATTCAATGTTTCAGAACAACTGCTTGCATTTCACGGCAAGGAAACCTACATCTTCAAAAACCTTACAAACAACTGGCGAACAGCTGAATAAAGGTAATAGCGCAGGCAGTAAAAATAACTCCCCACATTACTTAGGAAACGGAGCCAATTTGATGTCATGTACCGTGACATATTCATATATTTTTAAATTCGAGGCTCTTGCCGACCACAGATAAAATGGCTTTGAAAAAAATCTATTTTGCAAGGAACAAGACCGTCACCCACAGAGACAAGCACGCCCTGCTGTGATCAGCTTTCGGCATCTAGTGCACTTTAACCAAACTACGAGTCCACAGCTTTGCAGGCAGAAGAGCGGAACTCCTTAGCATACAATTTCAAGCCTTCCTTTTGAAGTATCGAAGTATCCCTACCACCAAAAAGACTTTCAAACTTCTTACCTTACTTTGATATTTATGCCACCCTCAATATTCGACCCACCCAAACAGGCAGACAGCACTCCTCCCCAAAGACACACACACACTCTGTCACTCTCCCTTCCCCCTTCTCTCCCTACCTTTTTGCCCTCCTCGACGTCTCCACTGCCACCCTCAGCATCAGAAGCACCGCCCACAACTCCTGGATCTTGGACAGAGCGGCGTCGTCGCAACGGAGCAAACCAGCCTTTACTCACTCCCCCGCCTGAAGTGGCACCGCCCCCATTGCTGCTGCCATTGGCGGGCTTTCGCCTACACAAGGAGAGAGTATTGAGTATGGACTTGAATAGGTGAATAAAGAGAGGATGGCAACCAGCACTTGTTCTTGTGTAGCTTCAGGCTGTGATGCCACATCATATGTGCGCTGTCAGCTTGCAAGGCAGTCTCTGCTACAGTTTGTACGCCCTGACCCACACGCTCACACATACATACACACACACACACGCTTACATGCACCATGGACCAGAGTGCAGGCATACAAAACACATTGAGCAAGTACGTGCATATGAACAGACAGGTCAAACACCCACAAACAAAACTTCAGCCGAAACATGCATGGTATGCCCCCTGAGTAAGCATCCTTTGCATACATACATACACACACAAAGCACAGACGTTGAAGACAAATTCACACACACAAACACGCACGCACGCACCTCAGAGCGTGATGCGTTGCCTTGCTGGCCTTGGCCCCCTTGCTTTGCATCATGCGGCCCAATGTCACCGGGTTTGCTGCCTTCCAGTTCCAATCTGCATGAGACAACGAGCATACAGGGAGCTTGCGGCCAGCATCTGGTGCTACATCTTCCTAGCCAAATCGCAGGCGTCAGTGGCTTGCAAGAGACATCTTCCACAGTCGTATGCATGCAACGAATTGGAGCTTTGAAGCACGTGAGTACTGAAGGCCAATATACGGTAGCTGCGGCTGAAGGCGGTGGAGGTGCATTACCGTGGAGCCACACACCTAATGGGTCCAATTTGTCCATGAATTTGGAGAACTTTGCCTGCGCGCCCATGCCACCCATGATTGCCCAGCTGCAGATGTTGCGGAACTCAAGCACCTGTGAAGCAGAGGAAACACATGCAATGATGCAATGATACATGGTGGCAGGATTGCACAATTCAGGTGGGCCGGCAGGTGGAGTGTGCTTCCTAACGTGAATGTGCTGGGGGTAGGCAACGATAACAGCTGGCGTGCACTTTTAAGCTCTTGGCACCAATTGCAAACGAAATGTTTTTTATATGATACATGGTTATTTGTTATTTGCATACCATCTGCTGGTCCGCAGGCATATCTGCCAGCAGCTCGGCGTGCTGCTCCTTCACCAAGTTGGCGTGGCCATCACCAGGTTTATCCTCATTGTTACCCCCGTCTCCTCCGCTTGGCTCCTGCAAGATTGAGTAAAGTATGCACAAGCACGTCTGTTCACAGGCTGACCTTGTGTCGCACTCGTCATCTTTGTCGCAAGCTTTTGCTTGCTGTTTGAAAATTTTTACAAGTGACAAAAACTTTCACAGATCCGCCAGAAAGGTGTGTCAACAACCGTGAAGTGTGGATTACGCAATGGAAGAGATACGAGATGAAGGGAACCATACCGAAAGCTTTGGTAGCACAGGTGATGAGGGTGCTAACACCACTACCAGCAATGGGGTGCGCCTTACAGTTCCTGCAAGAAGACGCTACGTCCCCACACACCTGCGCCACGTCAATAGCGACAGCCCCATTAGGAGCACCGCTGCCGCTGCGTTGCGGCCCAAGCTGTTGCGTCTCCTGTGCAAAGGGGCTGGGCTGGCTGCTGGTGCTCGTCTCCTCGCTATCCCCCCCTCTACCGCCACCTCCTTCTCTTTGCCAGTGCAAAGAAGGCCGCGCGTGGTTGCTGGAGCGATTATAAGCCCTGTCTGACTCCTGTATGTGTGTATGTGTGTTTGTGTGTGTTGCGTGTGTGTGTGTGTTATGCGCGTGTGTGTACGTATGTGCGCGTGCATATGGGTATGAGTCTGGGTGTGTTCTTGTATAGGACAGAAAAAGGTACCATCTCTTTGAGTAACAGGGATTTTCAGTCGACTTTGCTCACTGGTTTTGCTTTGCCCCAAACACTTGGAATTTGTAAATGTTTAAGAGTAAGCAACCGCACGCCACTGCACCCCCACACACTCAGTTAAAAAACACCTCAACCCACAAACATCCGCACCTGCATCTGCGCCTCCATCTTCTCCCGCTCCAGCATTTCTATGCCCACCAGATCATCGTGGCAAGGGTAGGCTCCATCCTCTGGTAGGGGCTGCAAAGTGCCCCTGGCACTATAGCGCTCGCCGTGAAACTCCGGGGGCGGTCGAAGCCAAGGGTCGTCCCGAGAGCGCGTCGCATCTGGAAGCACAAGGCTGCCTGATCCCACAGCACCTGGGAGAGGGG
>Ga0307951_1000718_pt1 | contig 19293 bp, 16 predicted proteins | sample OrgLakmetagen374_FD_201842 | JGI IMG/M metagenome (GOLD analysis project Ga0307951, IMG submission 201842) | Saline water microbial communities from Organic Lake, Antarctica - #374 | ecosystem: Environmental > Aquatic > Non-marine Saline and Alkaline > Saline | place: Antarctica: Organic Lake... | reverse complement strand
GGCTGAAACAGCCTTCGCCAATCGCTTTCACAACCGGCGCGCCGCTAACATGGGCCCGTGCTTGTGCTGTTTCCTGCTGCAATCTGTCAAAAAATGCCATGTGGAATTCTCCTGTTTGGTTGGCTAACGATGTCGACATAAATAAAGGAAAGGCTTTTGCCAACAGGGTCGGCAGATGGGCCTGAATGTGTAACCGCACCGGGCGGCCATTTGCGGTGATGTAACCTTCGGACTGGCTCAGCGGCTGGCGGCGGATATACACCGTGGCCAGGCGGGCATAATCCGGTAAGCGTTGATTGATTTGACGCAATGCGCTGGCAAGGTCGTCTGGCGAGCGCCCGTCTGTCACCGTTATCAGTGCCATTGGCTGCGGCTCACCGTCGCCGAACACCACGGCCTGGCGAATGCCCAGGCCCTGAACAAGCTCACTTTCCAGCCACTCCGGGCTGATATTGCGGCCAAAGCTGGTGATCAGCAGATTCTTCGAACGGCCATTAACCGACAGAAAGCCGCTTGGGTTGAGCGCGCCCAGGTCGCCGGTATCCAACCACTCGTCCTGCCCCGGCTCGTCACCCAGGTACCCCAAATGGGTGTTGCCGCGAACCAGAATGTGGCCGTCAGAATCCACCTTGATATCGATATGAGACAGGGGTTTACCCACACTGCCCTCACACTCGGCAGCCGGCACGTTCAACGCCACCACAGAGCTGCACTCCGACAAGCCATAACCTTCGTACAGTGGCAGGCCAGCAGCGCGGCCACGGGCCAGCAACTCGGCAGATACCCGGCCACCGCCAACGGCCATAAAGCGCAATGAGCGGCTGTTCAGCTGCCCCTGTTCGGCGGCACTGACCAGTGCCATCGCCAGCTCCGGCACCGAAATTAGCGATTGGGGTTGGTATTGATTGATTCCCGCAACCAGCTTGCCCAGGTTCAAGCCGCTGCTGCCGGTCATGCCCAACTGCGCCAACGGCACCACCATGACCGTAGCTCCCATAAGCAACGGCAGGTAAACGCCGGCAATATTCTCCAGAAGGGTCGCCAGCGGCAGAATGCACAAATGCGTTTGTAATTCGACGCCCGCCAGCCGTTCTTTCAGGGCCAAAGTCGTTGCTGTCATCTGCGCCACCGACAAACACACACCTTTGGGGGTACCGGTACTGCCGGAGGTGAAGGTGATTTTCGCCGTCGCTTCCGGTATCTGAGGTATCTGAGCCCTCTGCGGCACTGCTGCAAACGCCGGCAGCGGGCGCAGCCAGACGCCCTGGCCCAATGACTCGCTGCCGTTTGCCTCTTCGCTGCACAGCAAGCCGTCCAGGCCCGCCCGTTCGATCAGGTGGGCGGTCTGGGATTCAGAAAAGAACACAGGTACTGGCACACAAACCACGCCGGCCAACAGACAGGCGAGATCGGCCAGTACCCAGGCAATGGTGTTGTCGCCACACACACCGGCACGCTTTATGCCCCGTGCGCTCAGCTGTTCGGCCACCGCCTCTGCCGCCTGCATCATCTGCTTATAGCTGAACTCCCCTTCCGGCCCACGTAAGGCAATACGTGACGGGTGCGCCAGTGCCTGACGTTTGAGCAGTTCAGGCAAGGCGGCCATAAGCACCCCCCTGCTGCAAGCTGTCAAAACCGTCTGAGCTGTCAGAACCGTTTGAACCGATATCGGATGACGCCGGCTGAATCCGCCGTAGCAGCCCCACCTGCTGCAAAGCGCCGAGGCTATCGGCCACTTTGATCGCCATCACGACGGGTTGATGACCGTAATAGCGCCCCCAACCAGCGCCACCATCGGGCAAACTCGCCGGGTTCGCATCGGCCAGCACCTGGGTGGCAATACCCATTCGGTGAAAACTGTTACGCAGCTGATCGGTGCCGGTACACACCACCCAGTCGTAACCCGCACCCTGCAGCCACACCGTCAATGAGGCAAACAAGTGCCTGCTGACACCGGCTTCTACACCGGCCAAGTGGGCAATCTCTGCAATTTTGCTGCGCGCAATACCCGCCGACGGCATTACCGATTCGACCGGAACAGACAGGTAATCTTCAAGAAACAGGCGTTCCCGGGCGGCACTACGAACGCCCACCGCGGCCAGAAGCGTGCCCTGGGCCGAGGTCAATGCCAGCAATAGCGGTATCCGCAACGAAGGTTCGGCCCCATAGGCCTGCAAAAACCGGCGCCGAATAAATTCTGCAACCGTAGCCGCCAGTGCGGTATCGGGTGTAATCTCGCTCAACCAGCGCCCGGCACAACGAAGGGCCGGAACCAGCTCCGGCGAATCCGGTGGGCAGTGTATGGACATTGTAAGCGGGTCACTCATATGCGCTCTCCAACAGCTCTTGGGCAGGGCGCCCGACATCGTGAGCCATCAGATTAGCCAGCAAGCCTTAACCCAGCCTTAAGCTCTGGCGCCAGAATTCTTAAACCGGCCTTAAGGTTTTGACGATTTTTCCCAACACGGGTCCCGCTTGATGCGCATATTACTGGTAGAAGACGACCACCTTTTGGGCAGCACCATGCTGGACATGCTCAGAGCAGACCAGCACACAGTAGACTGGCTGGATGATGGCCAGCAGGCGCTGAATGCACTGGTAGATGAGCATTTTGACCTAGCCATACTGGATTTGACCCTGCCCAGGGTTGACGGCCTTGATATCGTTCGACATACCCGGCAACAGGGCAACCAGCTACCCATTATCATTCTGACCGCCAGGGCTGAACTGGCGGAAAAACTGCAGGGCCTCGACGCAGGCGCAGACGACTACCTGACAAAACCCTTTGCCATGGCCGAGCTCAAGGCCCGGATTCGGGCCGTTACCCGCCGCAGATCAGCCACAAACCGGGACGAACTGATTGTGGGCCAGCTAACACTGGACCCGGCTTCGGCCCAGCTAACCTGCGGCACAGACACCGCAACCCTGCCACGCAGCGAGTTTCAGATTCTTCAGTACATGATGCGTCACCCTGATCAGGTTGCCACCCGCAGGCGCTTGGAAGAGCAACTCTATGGCTGGGAACCGGGTGCAGAGAGTAATGCCCTGGAAGTGCACATTCACCATCTGCGGCGTCGGGTAGGCAAGGCCACCATCAGAACGATCCGCGGCGTAGGGTATTTGCTGGACAGCCAAGCGGCCTCCGGAGTGCCGGAATGTCTCTGACTCGCACCCTCACTCTGCTGGTTACCTCGACGGTGCTGTTGATTGCCCTGATCGCCGCCGCCTGGAGTTATGTTGAAAGCAATCACGAGCTGGAAGAGCTGTTTGATGCCGAACTGGCGCAAAGTACGCGCATTGTGCAGGGGCTGGTTCGCCACCTGGCAGGCACCCAGTCACTGGAGCAGTTACCGCAAACCCTGCGCGAAACGCTGACACTGTCTCCTGCTGAAGACATCGACCCGGAAGCAAATGGTGACGAAATTCTGCCCGGTGCTGCAGGGCACAAATACGAGAAGAAACTGGCCTTTGAAGTCTGGACGCCCGACCGCGTACCCCTGTTGAATACGCTCAACGCCGATGACGCCGCAGGCTTGGCTCCGGGCTATTCATGGGCCGAATCCCAGGGCTATCGTTGGCGGGTATTCACACTTAAAGACGCGGCCACGGGCTTTTGGATCCGCACCGCCCAGCGCGAGGAAATTCGCGAGGAACTGAGCCAGCAACTGGCCCTGGGTAACGTTCTGCCCTTACTCCTCGCCTTGCCGTTACTGCTGCTTGCTGCAAGCGCTGCCATTCGAATCGGGCTTCGCCCCCTGCTAAGGCTGGAGCGCCCCATACGCAATATGGCACCGGAACGCATCCATCCCCTTGATGACCAGCAGGCACCAAAGGAAGTAGCAGGCCTGGTGCAGGCCGTGAACAGTATGCTCAAGCGACTGAATCAGGCACTGGAACGGGAGCGGCGCTTTTCAGCCGATGCCGCCCATGAACTGCGAACACCGCTGGCCGCCTTGCGGCTGAACCTTGAAAAAGCCTGTGACAGCAATCCGCAGCAGTTCAACACCCTGATCCAGTCCGTTGATCGCATGACACACCTGGTAGAGCAAATGCTGTTGCTGAACCGGGTCGACTCGGGCGTCGATTTTTCACTGCAATACCATAATCTGTCTGAGATACTCGAGCAGAGTATTGCCGATGTGGCACCGCTGGCACTGAAAAAGAACATCGAACCGGTATTACAGGACGATGCCGGCGAAGCCCTGGTGTGTTGCCACAACGCCCTGATCAACACCCTGATGCGATCTCTGTTGGCCAACGCGATTCAGTACAGCCCGCAGCACACGGTGGTGGAAACCCGCCTGGTACCCTCCGCAGACGGCTATCACGTTACTGTTTGCGATCAGGGCCCCGGCATTGCGACTGCGGACCGGGAGCGGGCGCTTAGCCGTTTCGTGCGGCTTGACCAAAGGATTGGTGGCGGCGCGGGGTTGGGATTGGCCATTGCGCGGCGAATTGCGGAACTCCACGGCGGCCAACTGATCCTGAACACGCGACCCGACGGCCAGACCGGGCTCTGTGTCAGCCTTTGGCTGCCGGCGCGCACGGCGCTTTGCAACAATGCGGCAATGGTGAGCGGCAACGGTGAGCGTTAAGCTCAACCGGGCTTTAAGATTTCAACGCATTCAAGAGCGTTTCATCGTCCATCGGCTGCCCCCAGCGATTGCCGTGCATCAGCTCGGTCAGGGGCAGGCGCGAACGCCAGCCTTTTGCCTGAAGCTCGGGCTGGTCCAGAAACTCGCTGACGTAGCCAAGGCACAAATAAGCCAGCGGATACACGTTATCCGGCAGGTTCAGAATGTCTGCCAATGTGGTTTGATCCAAAATGCTCACCCAGCCTACGCCTATGCCTTCTGCCCGCGCCGCCAGCCATAGGTTCTGTACCGCCAGACAGGTGCTGAACAGATCCATCTCCACTATGGAACTGCGCCCCAAGACATGGGTGCCGCCACGACTGCGATCACAGGTAATGCAGAGGTTTAAGGGGCTTTCGACAATGCCCTGCAGCTTCAGGCTGCGGTAGGTTTCCTGCCGCTGACCGCTGTAGTTGTTTGCCGCTTTGGCGTTTTCTTCGTGGTAGCTAGCCAACACCTGCTGGCGCACGTCCAGGCTGTCGATCAGGATAAAATCCCAAGGCTGCATAAACCCCACCGACGGTGCATGGTGCGCGGCTTTCAACAGCCGAGCCAATACGGGCCGGGGGATGGGGTCTGGCAAAAACTGGGAGCGCACATCGCGGCGCTCGAAAATAGCGCGATACAGGCCCGCGCGTTCTTCGTCAGTGAAAGGACGATTGGGATCACTCATAGCTGCCTCGTCGGCCCAGGCGTGGTTGTCACTGCCTCCAGCCCCAGCAAGTCGCGCAACCAGTGCGTATCAAGATGTTGCTCCACCTGATCCGCCAGCCGGTCAAGCTGGGCCAGGCGGTGTTGCTGGTAGTCTACCGCGGCGCCTGAGTGGTCCAGCCCGGCCCATTGCAGCAAGGCCTCACAAGCCCCGGGCTCATCAAAAATTCCGTGTACATAGGTTCCAGCTACCTGGCCGTCGGCACTAATAGATCCTTCGTTTTTGCCGTTCATCCGGCCTAATGGGCGCGCCAGAGCCGCGCCTTCGCTCACACCGTTGTGCATTTCGTAACCGCTGAAACCCGCCTCTGTTTGGCCAGAATTCCGGGTTGGTAAAGTCAGTGTTCCGCAAACGTTTTTGAGCTGCTTGCCGGCCACCATGGTGGTCGTCATATCCAGCAAGCCAAGGCCTTCGGTTGTGCCGCTGTTGCCTTCCAGCCCATCCAGATCATCAACGCGCTCACCCAGCATCTGAAAGCCACCGCACATACCAAACACCTTGCCGCCGTAGCGCAGGTGTTTTTGGATGGCCTGCGTCCAGCCCTGAGCGTGAAGAAAGGCCATATCGGTGCGGGTGCTTTTGCTGCCGGGCAGAATAATCAGGTCGGCCGCTGGAATGGGTTGGTCCGGGCCAATAAATTGCAGGTTTACACCGGGGTGCAGGCGCAGCGGGTCAAAATCGTTGTGGTTACTGATGCGCGGCAGCACCGGCACAATCACATTCAGCGCGCCGGCTTCGCTTGCGCCGCTGGTACCAATGCTGTCTTCGGAATCCACAATCAGGCCATGAAGATAGGGCAATACGCCAATGACCGGTTTTCCAGTGCGTTCAGTCAGCCAGTCCAGACCCGGTTCCAGCAGAGCGATATCGCCGCGAAAGCGATTAATGATAAAGCCTTTTGTGCGGTTCTGTTCGCTGGCGGAAACCAACTCCAGAGTGCCTACCAGCTGGGCAAACACCCCGCCGCGGTCGATATCACCCACCAACAGCACCGGGCAATCCGCCGCTTCGGCAAAGCCCATATTGGCGATGTCATTGGCGCGCAGGTTGATTTCAGCAGGGCTGCCAGCGCCCTCAGCGATGATCACGTCATAGCGTTCACTGAGCGCACGCCAGGCGTCCATTACCGCCACCATGGCCTCGGCTTTGTAAGCGTGATAATCCAGCGCGTCCATATTGCCGTGCACCTGGCCGCGCAGAATCACCTGGGCGCCGCAGTCGCTTTGTGGCTTCAGTAACACCGGATTCATATCACTGTGGGGTTCAAGCCCACACGCCAGCGCTTGCAGTGCTGTCGATCGGCCAATTTCGCCGCCGTCTATGGTCACCGCGCTGTTCAGGGCCATATTCTGCGGCTTGAACGGCGCCACCGACACACCCTGGCGCGCCAACCAGCGGCACAAAGCCGCCACCACGGTGGTCTTGCCGGCGTCAGAGGTGGTGCCCTGAATCATCAGTGTGACCATAATCTACAACTCAACGCCTTTTTGGGCTTTTATGCCTTGATCTTTGAATGCGTGCTTCACCACGCCCATCTCGGTAACGGTGTCTGCCAGGTCAATCAGTTCCTGCGGCGCATTGCGACCGGTAACCACCACGTGCTGCATCTCGGGCCGGCCTTGCAGATCGTCCAGTACCCTATCCAGGTCCAGATACTCGTACTTCAGTGCAATATTCAATTCATCCAGCAAAATCATGTCGTAGCTGTCGTCTTTCAGCATGGCGGCGACAATCTCCCAGGCGGCTGTGGCAGAGGCCACATCCTGTTCCCGGTTTTGGGTTTCCCAGGTGTAGCCCTGCCCCATCACGTGGTAATCCACGTTAGGCAGATTGCGGAAAAAGGCTTCTTCGCCGGTGCTGAAGGCGCCTTTGATAAACTGCACCACGCCCACTTTCATGCCGTGGCCCAGGGCGCGGGCAACCATGCCGAAGCCGGAGCTACTTTTGCCTTTACCCGGGCCCGTCAGCACCAGCAAGACACCTTGCTCTTTCTGGGCGCGGGCAATGCGTTCGTGCATCATTTTCTGTTTGGCCGCCATACGGCGGGCGTGGCGTTCGGGGTCTTTAGCGCGATCTTTCATAGTCGTTGTCTCTCATCAAAATTGATTTAGGGCGCCGGCACGAACACCGTCAAACCGTCAGCCTGAAGAGTTATCAGCCGCTGATCGTACAGCCGCTCCAGCGCATCCGGCACCAGCATATTTGCCACCGGCCCCCAGCAGGCATCGCCATTGGTGTAGAGCAGCAGCACGTGGCTGCACCAGCGCGCGGCCAGGTTTAGGTCATGCAGGCAAAGAAACACGGTTTTGCCGGCGCCGGCCTGATCGCGCATCAGGTTCATCACTTTTACCTGATGGTGCAAATCCAGGTGATTGGTGGGCTCGTCCAGTAACCAGATGTTCGGGTTCTGGGTCATCAAGGTGGCGATGGCGACGCGCTGGCGCTCCCCTCCAGACAGAGTATTCAGCAGGCGATCAGACAAATGATCCACGTCCAGCGTGGTCAAAGCCTGCTCCGCACGACGCTGATCTTCACCCTGCTCACTGTCCCAGGGCGATAACCAGGGGTGGCGGCCAATCAGAGCGGTTTCTAATACTGTCGCCGGAAAGCTGTCCTGGCGCTCTTGAAATACCAGACCCAGTTGCCGGGCAATAACACGCCGTTTCAGTGCGGTGAGCGGCGCGCTGTTTAGTTGCACCTGGCCACTGCGGGCGGGCAGTAATCCGGCCAATGTGTGCAATAACGTGGTTTTACCGGCGCCGTTGGGACCAAGCACGCCCCAGACCTGACCGGGCTCTATGCTCATATTTAAAGCAAAGCCGTCGGGCCGGCCGGGTACGTTGATGATCAGATCGCGGGTGTTCAGCGTGCTCATCAGCGGCTCCGGTGGAGCAGGTACAAGAACGTGGGCACACCCAACAAGGCAGTAATCACCCCGACGGGCAGCTGCTCGGGAGCAATAACGGTTCGTGCCAGAGTGTCTGCCAATACCAGCAAGGTGCCACCCGCCAATGCACTGGCCGGCAGAATAATGCGCTGGTCGTTGCCCAGAATCAGCCGCAGCATGTGGGGCACAATCAAACCCACAAATCCGATACTGCCTGCGGTGGTGACCGCTGTTGCTGTCAACAAACTGGCCAGAACGTAAATTGTCCATTCCAGCGGTCGCACCGACACGCCCAGCGCCGCCGCCTGCATGGCCCCCCGTGCCAGCACGTTCAGGTTACGGGCCAGGGGCATAATCAACACCACCGACACCGCCAGCACCACCACCGCCGGCCAGGGCGAGCGGGCGTAGGACACATCGCCCATCAGCCAATACAGCATACCGGGCAGTTTGTAGGAAGGGGTAATTGCCAGCATGAGGGTAATCACCGCACCCCAGCCGGCCGCTACCACCACGCCGGTCAGCAACAGGCGTGACGGTGTCCAGCTGCCGGTACCGTGGGCCAGACCAAACACCAGCACGGTTGCCAGCATGGCACCGGCAAAGGCCGAGCCCGATATAATCAGCGTGCCCATTCCCATCAGCATGGCCAGTAATGCGCCGACTGCCGCGCCGCCTGAAAGCCCAAGCACGTAAGGATCTGCCAACGGGTTGCGCAGCAACACTTGCATCAGGGCGCCCGCCACGGCCAACAACCCGCCGGTGCCAAACGCCGCAAGCGTGCGCGGCAATCGCAAATCCAGCAACAGGGTTCGGTGCAGCGTGCTGCCTTCGCCCTGAATAACCTGCCACAAATCCGCAGGCGAAACCGTCACGCTACCCAGCGCCAGCGCAAAAGCCATGGATGCCAGAGCCAACATACCAAGACCGAGCAGAGAGCGGGTCATCGGCTCAGAACCTGAATGTTAACCCTGGGCCTACAAATTTTCACGAGCGCTTTCCAAATTCTCACGAGCGCTTTCCAACTTTCCGCACACCGTTTGAATAGCATCAAGCAATCTCGGCGTAGGCCGGGAAATGGGCGAAGCCGGCACGAAAAACAGATTGTTTTTTTCCACCGCGGTCAGCCCCGCATACTTCTTCCATTCATCCAACTGGTCGTCGCTGACGCCATCAACGCTGCCGGTAAGAATGGCATCGGGGTCTGCCTGCAATACAACTTCCGCGCTGATTCTGGGTATCAGCCGTTGCATATCGCCAAACACATTCACGCCGCCACACAACTTCAGCACTTTGCCAATCAGGTGCTCGTTATTGACTGTCATTAACGGTTTTTCCCACACTTGGTAAAACACCGGTATGGGTTCAACGCCAGCATACTGCTGTGTTAAAGCAGCAATGCCAACACGAAAACGCTCGGCTTCGGCGTAACCTTCCAGTTCGGTGCCCGCAAGCGTGGCAAGTCGTTCGATAACACTGGAAACTCCCGCAAAGGTGCGGGGTTCTATAGCAAAAGTGGGTACGCCCAACTCATCAAGCAGCTCGACCTGTGCTGGCGGGTTACCTGTTACCCAGGTAACCACCAGATCAGGATCGAGCGCCATCAGGGCTTCCATATCGACCCGGGTGTGGCTGCCGATCAGCGGAAGTTCGAGGGCTGCCGGGGGATAGTCGCTGTAGTTAACCACGGCCATTACTTTGTCACCGGCGCCGGCTGCAAACATCAGCTCTGTGGCGCCAGGCGACAAAGTGATGACGCGCTGGGCGGGGGCCGATAAACACAGCTCTTTCCCGGTGTCATCCACCGCGCAGCGCTGCATCTCACTGGCTGATGTCGGATGCGCCAAGAATGCTACTAGAAACCCTAAAGCAAACCTGAAATTCAACCAGTGAGAAACCACGTTTTTACTCCCGTCTTTATGACTTACTGAATATCATAGCGAACGGACAGCATGGCTGTGCGGCCAGCGCTGACATAGTCAACATTATTAGTTCGTTTGGCGGTGGCGTACTCTTTGTCTAGAACGTTATCTACAGCAAGGGAAGCAACCCAACCCGGCGCTATAACCTTCTGGGCTCGAAGGTCCCATATTCCATAACCTGGCACCTGCGTGCGCACGCTTTTAAAAGTAGTCGTGTCGAAATACTGATCAGGACGTTGATCCTCAGCTCTGATTGTTGTTCCAAAAACCCAAGTACCTAACTGTTTATCCAGATCCAAGCGAATGGTGTTCTCCGCTCGCCTGATCAATTGCTTGCTATCCTCTTTGTTCTCGTAGTCACCAACACTGGCTACTGCCTTCAAATTCCAGCCATTTTGACGCCAACCACTGCTCAATTCGACGCCTCGCAACCGAGCCTCGGGAATACTTCCGGCAGATTTTTGAGAGGGCAGCGAGAGGTCCTCTACATCAGACTGGAATATGGCTGCGTCCCAAAACCAACTTAAGTAACGACCTTCTATCCCAAGTTCGTAACTCGTGGCTTCCTCTGGTTCAAGATCAGGATTACCAAAACCGGGAAAATAAAGATCATTAAAAGTCGGAGCCTTGAACGAAGTTCCGGCACTCGCGCGTACCCGATAATTTCTATTCAAAGCATATCCGACGCCTGCGCCCCAGGTTTGTTCGGTTCCAAAAGCTTCGTTATCGTCATTGCGCAAGCTTAAATGGACATCTAGTGCATTGAAGTTCAATAATGCCTGACCAAAAAAGGCGGTGTTAGAGCGGCTACTTTCATCATACGGCGTAGTACCGTCTACTTGATCAACCGCGTGCTCCGCACCCAACACAAACTCGTGAGTATTTAGGGTCAGCCAATTCTCCAACCGAGAGTTTCGAGTTCTGGTGTTGAACACGCCAGAAAAAGCACTGAAGTCCTCTAGCTCATCTCGGGCATCGGAAAACTGCAGTGACGTTCGCCAGTTTTCTGTAATTGGAACATCAAAATTGACACCCGCAACCTGGAATACGAAGTCCTCTTCTCCACCCTCGTATTCCGTATTTCCTTCAGCGTTCAGAAATGTGAAACCAGCGCGCACCCCGTTAATAAACTGATGAGACCCACTGGCCACCCCAGAGGTGCGCTTATAACCTTTATCCTCCCCACCACGAATAACCGCTGCACCGTCTGTCCGAATGCGGTTAACACCCAAGCTAAGCTTCGAAGAGTTATCTGAAAGAGCAACACCACCACTGTACTGCTGAGTATTGTAATTCCCGGCTCCTGCCTCTAGCCAGCCGCGTTTACCCTCGTTTTGGGGCAAAGTGAAGGCCTGTATCACGCCGCCAGTGGCATTAGCACCATACAAACTGCTGCGGCTTCCTCGAACAATCTCAACACGATTAATCAATTGTGGCGGAAGATGCTGCCAAGAAGCTCCACCAAGAGTGGCGGAGCGAATCCGAATTCCATCAACCAGCAGCACAGAGGCATCAGACGAGTTTCCGCGCATGAAAACACTCGTAGTTTTACCAAAAGAACCATTGGGCACCACAGAAATACCTGGCTGAGACTCAATAAGTTCACGGAATTCCATTGGTTGTTGAAAGCGAATTTCTTCTTCATCAATCACTGTGACCGACGACAGACTTTCACCCACAGTTTTTGGGCCAAGCGTAGCGGTAACAACAATCGGATCCAGAGTCGCGCCAGTGGATTCTTGGGCAACCGCAATAGAAAGAGGACTTAATGCAAAAGGCACCAGCAGACTGCTGGCAACAAAGCGGAAAGCTTTCATAAAATACACTCAAAGACACACCACGCGCACCCGCATGGCTGGTTTTTTGGTGCTGCAAAAAGAGAGGCGAAAGCCGGCCGCAAGCGAAGCGGGCGCCTTAAAAAAGGTGGGGAAAAGCCGTGAAACAGGATCGGTGTTTACCCACCGCAACTGCCCTCCGCAGCGTTCGGTGTGTTGACAGGCCGGTCTCCGGACTTGTGAGCTGTATTGCTGAACGGCGCAAGCCTTCCCATGCGTTTGCACAGTGGCACCTTTCTTAGCCGTTCACTCACTTACCGTTGCGGGGGCAGTGCCGGACTTTAACCGGCTTCCCGTTTCACTGTTGTGGCGATGATGATTACGCCAGAACAACACCTGAAAACAAAGGCAAGGCTAACAACGCGTTAATGTCTGGTCAATGATTAATCACGGAAGGCGCCCGCCAGTGCCTTTTCCAGACGGCGCCATTGGCTCTCGTCTGGCGCCAGGCCGAAGCGCACCATCCCGGGTTGTTCGAATATTCTTACCAGCACTCCCTGCGCGGCAAGGCAGTCCGCCAGTATGGCCGGTGCATCGGTGCGAACGGTGTGGAACAACGCGCTTCCACCCATCGGGTTCAGTCCGGCTGAATGCAATATTTCTCTTAGCCGTTGGGCGCCGCCCTGCAAGCGAGCACAGGCTTGTTGCTGCCAGTTTATATCCAGCAGCGCCTGCGCCATCACGTAGCGCCCAGGGCCATTCACCGCCCATGGCCCCAGCTTTTCCGTCAGCGCGCCCGCAAGATTCTTATCGGCAAGCACGAAGCCGGCGCGTATCCCGGCCAACCCAAAGAACTTCCCCAGTGAACGCAGAACAATCAGGCCCGGGCGGCCGCTCTGGCAGGCCAGGCTAAAAGCGGGCGTTGGGTCCATAAACGCTTCGTCCAGCACCAGCCAACCACCGCGTTTTTGCAAACGCCGGTGCCAACGCAATAACGTGGAAGGAGGAATGATTGCCCCCGTGGGGTTGTTAGGATTGATCCATACCAGCACCTCAAGCTGATCCAACCAGCGATCATCGCAACCCGAGGCACCGCCTTTGGTCTGCACAGGCTCAATTGGAACAACCTTGTGACCAGCAGAGCGCCAATGGTGCCCATGCTCGCGATAACCAGGTACCGGTATGCCTACACGGCAGGGTTTGCGTAAGCTGGGCAGCGCCATAATGGCCGCTTGACTGCCGGCAACCGGCACACAACCAGCAGCCAAGGGTGCGCCTGACCAATGACGAATAATCTCTTCCAGGCCGTCGTCTTCTTCTGGCAGGCGCTGCCACACTTCCGCCGGCAACTCCGGCACCGGCCACCCCAACGGATTGATGCCGGTGGATAAGTCCAGCCACTGTTCGCGGGGAATACCCCAGCGCTTTACCGCATTATTCAGCCGCCCGCCGTGTTGTAGCATCACGATCCCGCCACCACGGCAACAAGGCCGGTTATGGCGAATATAACAGCCAACCAAAGCCAGGTGCCGCGGCGCACCAGTGCAATAGCCGCCTGGATAGTGCCGGCACTGGCCGGGTTAATACCGCCCAGGTGCGGGCGCTGCTTTACACCTTGCGGATAAGGCGACGGGCCACCGAGTTGAACATTTAGTGCACCCGCGCCTGCCGCCATCACCGCGCCAGCGTTGGGGCTGTCCCATTGGGACGCCTGCTGTCGCCAGCAGTGCCAAGCCAGCTTGCGATTGCCTAACAGCGTGTAGGTTAATGCGGTAAGCCGCGCAGGCACCCAGCCCATTACGTCGTCCAGCCGAGCAGCCGCACGACCAAAATATAAAAACCGCGGGTTGCGATAACCCCACATGGCGTCCAACGTATTCACAGCACGATGCACAATCACACCAGGAATACCGCCCACTAAAAACCAGAACAGGCTGGCAAACACCGCATCCGCGCCATTTTCCAGCATGGACTCGGTGGCCGCAGCCGCTACGCCCTGCTCATCCAGCGCGCTGGCCTGGCGGCTGACAATGCGGCTAACCTGTTCTCTTGCCACATTCAGCTCGCCTCTTTGCAGCGGCTGGGCCACGGCCAGGCCATGCTCTGCCAAGCCCCGGAGGGACAGCGCGAAGTATAATGCAGTAGCCTGGGCCAGCAGCAACCAAAAGCCGCTGAGCACAGCAGACAACCAGATTGTTAAAAGCAACAGGGGCAGCACCAGCGAACACAGGGCTAAACTACCCAGAATAAGGCTACGCCAGGCATTTTGTGGCGCGTTATTAAGCAGACGCTCCAAAACGCTGGCCAGAGTGCCAAAGCCCGCCAGTGGGTGCAGTCGGCGGGGCTCACCCAATAATCGGTCAAGGGTGAGGCCAAGCAGGCAAACCAGAAAAGGCGTAAGAAAGGGAGGGGAAAAAGGGGCCATTACGACTTCAAAGTCACCGCCAAACCGGCGACGCTCATAACCACCGTGTCGCAACGCTCGGCCAAGGCCTGATTCAACCAGCCCAGTTCGTCGCCAAAGCGTCGGGTAAGGGGGTCCATGCCAATAATACCCAGCCCCACTTCGTTGCTGACAATAATCAGCTTACCCGGGTACTGGGCCAGCTGTGCTAAAAACTCTTCCCGCTCCCACGCAAAAACGGTCTCGCCGGCGTGCAGCAGATTACTCACCCACAGGCTCATGCAATCCACCAGAATGCACGGCGCTTTTTGGCCTGCGCTGGCATGGAGGGCAAGCACTGAGGCCAGGGCCAAGGGCTCTTCACTTAAGCCCCAGTTAACAGGACGTTGCCGCTGATGGCGGTCAATGCGCCTGCGCATTTCGTCGTCGCCGGCCGTTGCGGTGGCGAGGTACACCACCTCGCCGTCAGTGTTGCGGGCAAGGCGCTCCGCCAACGCGGTTTTACCGGAGCGAATGCCACCAATAACCAGGGTGTGCATGTTGGTTTCAGTCCTCAGGGTGGAAAAGTAGGTGGTAGCCGGCAAACCGGCGGGCCTTGAACTCTACCGGATCTGCACTACTCAGAGTATCATCCAGCCTCTATCGCTCTAACTATCGCCTCGACATCGGCTTTTACATTGTTTGCCATCGCGGTGGCGCTACGCGTTTGCAGTTTACAGGTAATTATCATGTTATTTCCCGTCAGTTGGACCAACCCCCCCGCGCTTCCTTCCGCCCATTTTCTGGGACTTGCCATACAGCGCCAGAACACGCTGACAAAGCCTGCAGGATCACTGGGCCGGCTTGAGACCATTGCGACACAGCTTGCCAGCATGCAAAGCTCCGAGCTGCCAATAGCTGACAAGATTCATATCAGCATATTTGCCGGCGACCATGGTGTCTGCGCGGAACCCATTTCTGCCTACCCGCAAGCCGTCACCGCTCAGATGATTGCCAATTTTGCCAACGGCGGCGCCGCCATCAGTGTGCTGGCAAAACTTTTAGGTGCAACGCTGGAAGTGATTAACTTGGGTACTGTTACCGACACGCCGGATCTGCCGGGTGTCATTAACGCCCGCATTGCGCCCAGCACCCGTAACTTTGTAGAGATAGACGCAATGACCAGCCAGCAGGTCACCAAGGCCATACACTTTGGTGATGAGGCCGCCCAACGCGCGGCCCGCGCTGGTTGCCACCTGTTTATTGGCGGCGAAATGGGCATTGGCAACACCACGTCTGCGGCCGCCATCGCCTGCGCACTGTTGAACAAAAACCCGATGCGCCTGGCTGGCCCGGGTACGGGCCTCGACAGCGCCGGAGTGCGCCACAAAGCCGAAGTGATTATTCGGGCGCTGCAACGCCACAACGATGACCAAACCCCCATGGCGGTACTCAAGGCCTTTGGCGGCTTCGAAATTGCCGCTCTGGCCGGCGCCATTGCGGGCTGTGCTGCCCGGGGCATACCGGTACTGATAGACGGTTTTATTGTGTCGGTAGCCGCGCTGATCGCGGTGAGTGAACAGCCGGACATTCGCGCCTGGCTGTTGTTTTCCCATCGCTCTGCCGAACCGGGCCACCAGGCTATTCTGGATGCATTAGGGGCCACGCCGCTATTGGATATGGGCATGCGGCTGGGCGAGGGCAGCGGTGCAGCGGTGACGGTTCCGTTGATACGCGCAGCCTGCGCTCTGCACAATAATATGGCCAGTTTTGACACCGCGGGCGTAGATAACGGCCAGAATGATGCGCCTCAATCTGGAGCGAACAGCCGCAATGACTGACACCACCACGATTTTTGATGTGATCCGTCACGGCGAACCAGAAGGCGGGCCCATGTATCGGGGCAGTAAAGACGACCCTCTTAGCCCCGCCGGATGGCAGCAAATGCGCGATGCCATTACCAGCGTGGATCGTTGGGACGCCATTGTAAGTTCACCCATGATGCGCTGCGTTCATTTCGCGCGGGAGCTGGCGGAACGCTATCAAATCCCCCTGCACCTTGATGACGATCTGCGGGAAATTAACTTTGGCGATTGGGAAGGTCGCACGGCTGACGAAGTGATGGCCACCGATGGCGAGCGCCTGAGCCAGTTCTGGGCCAATCCGGTTGCCAACACCCCTCCCTCAGGCGAACCGGTCAGCGACTTTCAGACCCGGGTAGTTGCGCGTTGGTATCACTGGCAGGAACAGCTTGCGGGCCAACGGGTGTTGATCGTTTGCCATGGTGGCATTGTGCGAATGATAGCAGCTGATGTGCTGCACATACCGCTGGAACATGCATTTTCCGGCATAAGCACACCCTACGCCTGCCGCAGCCGCATTCAGGTTAACACCTCCAGCCACGGCCATTTTCAAAGCCTGATCGGGCACGGCCTGATCAGCGACTGACAGCTGGGCTGCAAACCGCTGGTGGATCTCACCGGCCCAGATTTTACGATCGGTTTGCAGTGTACTGAAAATCGATCAGTTCTTTAGCCGGTACCGGTCTGCTAAAATAGTAGCCCTGAGCCAGGTCACAATCTGATTTTTTTAGCGTTATACCACTTACAAAGCTTCGATCTATCTTTAAGACATCGAATGAATATTTCCGCAAGTAACTTAATGAAGAATACCCTGTCCCAAAGTCATCCATTGACAACTTTACGCCCAGCTTATGGAGCTCATGTAAGGCAGCATCAATATAGGATTTACCAATCATTAATACGCCCTCGGAAATTGGAATAAACTCGTCTGGAGTGACGTTGCCCAGGACCGGGTTTTTCCAACGAATTAGAGCTTCTGCGCCAACAACATTTCCATCTTTTACATCAACTTTAGGCTGATAATATACTTAAAATTCACCCCGTTCTAACGCACTGTTCAGTTGCTCTTCGATTTCAAAGCGACGTAACATGACATCGTTCATTTCTTTCGTAAAAAATGAATATGCATTACGCCCTGATGCTTTCGCTTGATACATTGCCGTATCGGCATTGCGTAATAAATCAGAGGCAAAATCACCATTTTTAGGATAAATAGCAATACCAATACTCAAGGTCAGGATTAACTCTCTACCGTTATTCTAGACCCTAACAATGAATGTTGGTACCAAGACGCTCCAGAAAATGCCAGGCCTGAGAAGTGTGACTCCGTCGGGCAAGCGATCCGGCTTCAAGCCGGCGAAGGTAAGCGGTTTCATGGCTGCGTCCAGCACCGCCAGCCGTTTTGGCGCTATCACCCACGATTAACCGGTGCTTTCTGCTATAGTTTTGGCCGAGCACTATTCAATCCATTCTGGGGGCTGCATGCAGGCTGAACTGATCGACATTCGTAACCACCTTCTCCAGCATTCTCCGTTTAACGAGATGCCAGAGGAACTGGTTAACCGTGTTACCGAAACCATCGAGATCGTTTATGCCCGTGCCGGCACCGAGCTTTTGCGCATCAACGATCCCAGCAAGGCGCTGTATTACGTTCGCAGCGGCGCGGTAGAGATTTTTCGACGCTCGGGCGAACTGTATAACCGGATTGGTGAGGGTGAAATCTTTGGCGAATTTGGCCTGCTGATGAACAAACACGTGCGTTTTCCCGCTACCGTACTTGAAGACAGCCTGATTTACCGTATTCCGGCAGAAACCTTCCATTATCTGTTCGAACAGGACGAGGGTTTTGCGGACTACGTGGAAATTGAAGACCGCAGCCGTTTGCGCTCCGCGGTATCGCGGCTTGAAAAATCCAACCAGCTGATGACTTCGCGGGTAAGCCGGCTAATTTCACGCAAAACCGTGTCTGCACCTTATACCGTGAGGCTGCAGGAAGCGGCTCGAATCATGACCGAAAACAGCGTATCGGCGCTGCTGCTGATGGACGGCGAAGGCGACCAAGCGCGGCTAAAAGGCATTATCACCGATCGCGACCTGCGCATTCGGGCACTTACGGAAGCCCTGCCCTCAGAAACACCGATTAGCGAGATTATGACCGAAGGTCTGATCACCATACCGGCCAGCCACTACATTTTTGAGGCCATGCTGACCATGTTGCACAACAACGTGCATCATTTACCGGTGATGAACGATCACGAAGTGCGCGGAGTGATTGCGCTGTCTGACATCGTGAAATATGAAAGCCAGAGCAGCCTGTATCTGGTCAGCAATATTTACCACCAAACCAGCGTAAAAGGCCTGAAGAAAATTAGCCTGGAAGTGCGCGACAGCTTCGTACGCATGGTGAATGAAGACGCCAACTCGCACATGATTGGCAGTGCCCTGGCGGGGATTGGCCGTAGTTTCACCCAACGGCTGTTGGAACTAGGCGAGGAGAAGCTGGGACCACCGCCCGTGCCCTACTGCTTTATGGCCCTGGGCTCTATGGCGCGGGATGAACAGCTGGTGGTGACCGATCAAGACAACGCCATGATTCTGGACGACAGCTTTGTGGCAGAGGAACACGACGTCTATTTTCTGGAACTGGCAAAGTTTGTCAGTGACGGTCTGGCTGAGTGCGGCTACACCTACTGCACGGGTGACATCATGGCCACCAATGAGCGCTGGCGCCAGCCGCTGAAGGCCTGGAAAGCCTACTTCAGCGACTGGATTGATAACCCCCAGGCCCGGGCCCTGCTTAATAGCAATATCTTTTTTGATCTTGACGGTATTTACGGGGAAACCGATTTTGCCGAGCAGCTAAAAACTCTGGTCGCGCAAAAGGCTTCAAATAGCCAACGCTTCTTGGCAATGATGGCGCGCAATGCTTTGAATCGTACGCCACCTTTGGGTTTCTTCCGTAATTTCGTGATGGAAGAAGACGGCAAGCACAACAAGACCTTCAATCTGAAACGCCGTGGCACGGCGCCGCTGTCAGACCTTATTCGCATACACGCTTTGGCTTGTGGCTCCAAGGCCCAGAATTCGTTCGAGCGCCTGGACGCCATCGGCAAAACCC
>Ga0307951_1000715_pt1 | contig 19333 bp, 17 predicted proteins | sample OrgLakmetagen374_FD_201842 | JGI IMG/M metagenome (GOLD analysis project Ga0307951, IMG submission 201842) | Saline water microbial communities from Organic Lake, Antarctica - #374 | ecosystem: Environmental > Aquatic > Non-marine Saline and Alkaline > Saline | place: Antarctica: Organic Lake... | reverse complement strand
TAGTAAGATGTATTTCCCTATTTTTTTTATAGACAAAAAATTTGTTTCTGTAAATTCGATTTTATGGTCACCAAGTTCGGAACGAAACGATGCTCTTTCAAGATAATACTTCTTAATCTGTGGTAAAAACGGCCTGATTTCTTCTAAAGTAGCATCTTCATTTATATTAAAACCCAAAGCAGTATTAATATCCTTTATAGTAATTTCAAACCTACCTGTAACAGCAGATTCATAAATTTGCAAGTAAATATAACTTTGATTTGGAGAATGAGAAAAGACTGATAGTGGAAGAAACAAAAAAATTAGAAAAATTTTAAAGACTTTCATGATGATTGCTTAGTTATACATAGAAATTTGGTGCCAAAAAATATAAATATTTAAAAAGTATAAATAAACTTTTACTTCATAAGTATTCCACTGCAAAATAGTCTTTTTGATAAAAGTAGCAACACATGATTTTAAATTTATGTGAATCGTTTTTCATTAACACCAAGAACAACTCCCGATTTATAATTACTTAGAACTTTTTTTCTACTAGCCCAACAGGCTCTAATTCATCATTGACTATAATTTCAAAATCAATTACGCCTAAAATCAATTCTTCTTCAGTAATTACCTCAACTCTCCAATCTCCTTGTTTCACATTTCCCTTATAGGTGTAGCCACGATAACCCATATCCCTTCCACCTGTAATATCGTAGCCAATATCTTCAATAATTTCCCATTCCTCTGTTGCATCGTTGTACCATTTCCATCGATGATATATTAATTTATCGATATCTGTTGGTGCAAAAATGGAAGTAAAAACGTAAATATTTTCACCAGGTCTATAAATATACTTTGATCGATGTTCCCTCCAAAACACATACCAACTATCTGTTTGGTAAGTCACAACATAATCGCTGTTTTTCCTAATAACATCATGCGCGACAATACCCTCTTGAAGTGCTAATGGTACAGGAGGAATTAATTTGAAGAAATAAAATGAATTGATAGTTAGATAAATTACTACAATTATACCAAACATTTTTTTTAGTTTGATTTCTGTTTTCAAACTTTCGCTTTTCTTGAAAATAAAATGAATTAAATACAGCGTAAGTCCTAAACTAACAAAACCCGAAAAAATAAAAACAAGAGTATTCACCTTTGAAATAAAAACAGGTATGATGAAAGAAAAGAAAGTAAAACTTACGAAAAAATAAATACTAAATAACAAATATTTGTTAGCCATACGCTTTTTCATAAACTCATTGGCTACAAGCAATACAACAAGAATAATAAAAAATGAAAAGGTTTTGGAAAGGGAGACGCTTCTTGAATAATAAATAACATAAGCACTAGAAAGAGCACCAAAAAAAAATTGAATAGCTAGAGGAATGTAGGTTTTATAGCGTTCAAGAAGACTATCTTTCCAATTTGAATTATCTACAATATTATAAAAATAAAGTGTAGCTGTCAATAAAGTCATATGTACACATAAAATTGATAAATCATACAATCGGTCAATTCGTCCAAGTGTTAGGGAATCAAAAGTAAACCCACCTACAAAAAAGAGTATAGGAGCATATTTTTGATTTTCTTTTACGTATTTACTAAACTTACTATTCTTGAAATGATCTAGTGTATTATTCATTGAAATGATCTAAGAAGTAAAAAAACCCAAAACTATTGTATATTTAAAACTGCAAATCTAACATAGAAGTATTCACTTTAAGTATTAAATAGATTTTTTAAATGAATTGATTTTCATTGGCTAATTAGTAAAGTTAGAACTTACAAAATCAACTTCATCAATGTCTTAAAACAGCAAGAAAAAGGGGATTGATATTAGAAGTGTGAAGTTAAAAGTGAGAAGTGTTTGTAGTGAGAGAGATGGGAGTTGAAAATTTTAGACTTAGTGTCAACCCTAATATATGAATGGACAATGGACTAACCGACAACAAATAACTGACAACAGAAAACATAGTGCAACTATAACTTTTCAAGTACAAAAAATACCAAGTAATGCATTACTATGCCACTTTTACTAAACAAGAGTCTTTATGCTTTTAAAAGTTTTTCAGTATTAACCTAACTGCTAATACACTGATTAATCAATATTGTAATGGTCTTGGATAACACTTTCTAAATATCCAATTTTTTGAATTCCAGCACCATAAGGACCATAAATGTACCATACATTTGGTTTGGCACACAATTTAAGTTCATGTTGCTTAAAATCAATAAAAATGAATTCTTTAAAGAAAATTGAATACGTAATTGTCAATTTCATTTTGTGTTCACTTTCATTTTCTAAAAGACAATCTACAAGGATATCGTCTTTTTCAATTTCTTTTATAAAAGCTTCTTTGCTTAACAAAGGTGGTGCTACATCCCTAACACAAGATACAATGTAGCCTTTATAATTTATTTCCTTCACCCCATTTCGTCTAATTCTTTTACTCATTGAACGAACGAGTAGAAAACTCACAAAAACACTGAAAATAACAGGAATCCAGAACACCATAAAACGAGATGGGTTATCTGTCGTACTTATAGTTTGGAAAATATAAAATATAAGGGCATAGGCAAGTGACTGAAAAAAAATCACATAAATGTACATTTTGTAAATGGGCTTGATCATTAAATTTTGTCGAATTTCATTAATATAAACAAAAGCAAAATAGGTAATGCGAGTAAAATAACCATTAAAAAACTATCTGAAAACAATTGAGGACGCAAAGCCAAGGTAATGAAATAACCTCCCATTGCACCGCCAAAATGAGCATCATGACCAATATGGTCGTTCCTTTTTTTCATTGCGTAAATGGAATACAGCAAATAACCAATTCCAAAAACATAAGCAGGCATAGGTATAATAAAAAACAAACCTAACATCATATCCGGTTGTAGCAAAATAGCACTATACAAAATACCTACTACAGCTCCACTCGCACCAACAGCAGAATAAGAGCTTTCATCTTTATGAAAAAAGAAAGATAGGTAATTACCAAGCAGCATACTTCCTAAATAAATCACTAAAAAGGGTACTATCCCTAATTGAAAAAGTACGGAATTTGCAAAAAAATACAAGGTTAACATATTAACCAGTAAATGCGTACTGTCTACATGTAAAAAACCTGAGGTGAGTAATATTTTATAATTTCCACTTTTCAATTCAGCTATATTGAATTTATTTTGATGAAAAAAAGAATAATCTTTAAATCCTTTATAAGAAACAATCACATTTGCAGCAATAATGATTAAGGTAATGAGTTGAATGTTTGAATCCATAAGAAATTTCTGTAAAAAGCCAAATATAACATATATTTGAAGAAAATTTTTAAAGCTTGAAAGCACTTGTTTTTTATTTAACGTATCCCATCTTATGGCTGATTTCAATTTTACCATTTTCTCTTATTTACGGCATCTCTAACGGATTATACTTCTTAGTTTACCGCATTATTGGGTACCGAAAAAAGGTGGTTCGCAAAAATTTAAAACTCTGTTTTCCAAGTAAAACTCAAAAAGAATTACGCCAAATTGAAAAAGATTTCTACATACATTTTTGTGATTTATATCTTGAAATGATTAAAAGTTTAAGCATGAATGCAGAAACTATGAAGCGGAGATTCAAGTACACTAATCCTGAAAAAATAGCAGAAATTGAAAAACATAATAAAAGCATTGTATACATGGCAGCTCATTATGCCAATTTTGAATGGATGACTTCTTTCCAGCTTTGTCCAACCAAACGAAAAGGTTTTGGCGTATACAAAAGAATACGAAATCCTTATTTTGACAAATTGATAAAAGGAATTAGAAGTAAATTTTTTATAGAATTAATAGATAAAAACGAAATTTCTAAACTGATGAGAGAACACCACCAAAAAGGCGAATTAGTGAATTATGGAATGATAGCAGACCAAGCACCAAGACACACCAATAAAGCATATTGGGGTAAATTTATGGGCTTAGAAACACCTATGTTTGTGGGGACGGAAATCTTTGCAAAAAAACATGATTTAGCACTTGCTTTTATTCATATCAAAAAAGTAAAACGAGGTTTTTATGAAGCAGAGTTAAAAGAAATAACAACAGAACCCAAAAGCTTTGGTAACTTTGAAATCACAGATAGCTATTTTCAAATGGTAGAAAAAGAAATTGAAGAAAATCCAGCGCTTTACTTTTGGACACACAAACGCTGGAAACATTTATAAAAAATAATATCGAACCAACATAAAATGAAAAAAATTGTAGCAATTGCCATGGGTGGGTATTCTACTGAAGCAGGAATTTCGTTGAAAAGCGGTGAAGTAGTATACCAACATTTACCCAAGGACAAGTACCATGTTTACCGAACCCATTTGCTAAAAAAAGCATGGGTTTTAATAGATGATTTTGGCAAGGAACATCCCATAGATAGGTCAGATTTTACTGCACATGTAAATGGGAAAAAAATTCATTTTGATGTGGTTTTTAATACCATTCACGGAACACCTGGAGAAGACGGGCTTTTACAAGCTTACTTAAATATTCTAAACATCCCGCAAACCACTTGCGATTATTACCAAGCAGCACTTACCTTCAATAAAAGAGATTGTATTTCAGTATTAAGACCGCATGGAATTCCAACTGCCGAAAATTATTTAATCAATAAAGGAGATGAAATTCACACCAAGGAAATCCTAGCGAAAGTAGGTCTACCTTGTTTTGTAAAGGCAAACCGAGCAGGAAGCAGTTTTGGAATCTCTAAAGTAAAAAAAGAAGAAGATTTGCTAGCAGCAATCGATTTTTCTTTTCAGGAAGATGATGAAATTATCATTGAATCTTTTTTAGAAGGAATTGAAGTTTCAGTAGGTGTAATTAATTATAAAAACGAAATTCTGGCCTTGCCCGTTACCCAAATTATATCAGAAAATGAATTTTTTGATTACGATGCAAAATACCTAGGCAAGTCGCAAGAAATTACCCCAGCGCCTATTACAGAAGAGCAAACCAAAGAAGTTCAGGATTTAGCCAAAAAAGTTTTTCAAGTTTTAAAATTGAAAGGCTTTACTCGTTCTGAATTCATTTTTCATAACAACAAAGCACATTTTCTTGAAGTAAACACCTGCCCTGGCTTAACCGAAGCAAGTTTATTGCCTCAACAAGCCAAAGCGGCAGGAATAAGCTTAACCAAATTATTTGATGAAGCAATTGTGGAAGTATTAAAATAGTAGTTCATATGCGAGTTTAAGAATTTTGAAACACCATGAAGAACCTTTTCGTTTATTTATTTACAATTTGCATTTTAGACTCATCGTGTAAAAACGAAATCTGAAAAAATCAGGAATTAGAACCGAATAGTTCTCAAAATCAAATTCACATTTTACGGAATCACTAATAAATACAATATTCTAATTTTAGATTCATCTCGAACATCAGCTTACCCACAATGATAAGTACACCCTACAAAAGCTGCACGGTATTCTTTTTTATAATTAGTTACTCGTTCACGACATTATCAGACGCATTATTTAATGTAGAAGAATGCAATTCTGCTTTAAGTTCGTTAAGCATTGCTTCTAGCTGGTCTACTTTATCTAGTTTTGCTTTCAGCTTATCATTTTCAGCTTTTAATTCTTTTATAGAATTAATAAGCATATAAGTCATTGCAGAATTATCCACCTTGTAATACTCAGTCCCATTTAACTTGTATGTTGAAACCATATCAGGAGCAATTTCTTTTAATTCTTGTGCAATCACGCCAACATACTCTACTGCTGTATTGTAGCCCGAAATCTCGTTATATTGATAAGTTACTGGACGTATACTTAGTATTTCATCTAAACCTACTTCATAAGAATTAATATTTTGTTTTAGCCTTCTATCGGAAGAATTAGACCATGAACCTCCACCTGGTTTACCTGCAGAACCATTTACTTCAAGTTTATAGTTTATAGCCGTTGTCCCGATGCCTACGTTACCCGAAGAATTTATACGAAGTCGCTCTGTAAACGTATTACTGCCTGCATTCCAATGCCCAAATTGAAGTGCTTCGCCATCCAGAAAACTTATGTCTTCGCTTCCGCCTTCCAATAGTAAGGTTGGAAAAACACCAGATTCCCCTTTTATCTGAACTGTGCCTTCTGTACCTGTTATACCCTGACCCGCCTTTAATCTTTGGAAGGTTACATTGTCTGTTGTTTGTACATTTTGGTTCATATCATATAGCTCATTTGCGCCTTGACCCGTATTTACTGTATTAAAAGTAACATTATCATTAATTCTTATATTTTGATTCATTAGGTAAACATCTGTTAATCCTGGCCCCGTATTTATACGTCCACTAACAGATACTCCATCACTGGTTGTAGAAGTTTTTTCAAAACCGTTATAATATAAGGATGTACTAGTATTTAAGAAAGATCTTAAAACCCAATGATCATTTACATCATCCCATAATCCAAAACTAGTATTTCCATCATGCATCATGACAACTCTACCATCGATGCTAAAACCTTCCCATGCGTTATTTCCTGATCCGTTTACCTGTACACTACCATATTGACCGGTAACATTATTAATAGAATTTGTGCCGTTCCAAGAAATACCTCCATCGAATCTGACTGCATCTGTTGTTCTCACGTTTTGATTCATAGCATAAAGTTCATTATCACCAAATCCTGTGTTTAATCTATTTGATTTTATATCTCCTACAACATCAAGTTTAGACGAAGGGTTTTCTGTGCCAATGCCGACATTACCATTGTTTGAATTGGTAATATTATTGCCATTTACTGTCCAAATGTTAGGTTGGGCTGTCATTAGTTCAACATTATTAGAAAAAGGATTGTAAGACATTTGGCAGAATAGATTGATGATTTTTAGGTCATCTGAAATAACATCTACTATATAGGCATAGCCATTTGATACTGTAATTGAATTTGGTTGATTACCCATACCCAAATCCAAACTACCTACAAGACTTGGCAATGCTGGATCGCTAATTTCAATTACTATTAAGTCAGATAAAAAATCATCCACAATAAAGGCATAATTTCCTACCACTTTAAGGTCTTTGGGACCATCACCAAAAACCAAACTTCCAGCTAGACTTGGTGCAGCAGGGTTGCTTATGTCTATTATTTTTAGGTCATTTGAACTTCTGTCTACTACGTAGACATAACTCCCTACTACTTCAATTGATACAGGAGAATTGGCAAGAAGTAAACTAACAGAAAGAGTTGGTGCAGTTTTGTCCCTAATATCAATTACTTTTAAGTCATTTGATCCACTATCAACTGCATAGGCGTAGTTAACTTCTACCGAGATTGATTGTGGGATACTACCAATCCCCAAACTACCAGAAAGGCTTGGTGAAGCAGGATTATTAATATCAATTACTTTAAGATCATCTGAACCCTGATCTACCACATAAGCATAATTGCCTAATACCGTAACTGAAATAGGTGAAGTGCCAATCCCCAAACTACCAGCAAGGCTTGGTGAAGATGGATCACTTATATCAATGACCTTGAGGTCAGCAGAACCACTATCTACCACATAAGCATAGTTGTCTGCTAGTGAGATTGATTTTGGTAGACTACCAAGAGCTAAACTGCCAGAAACAATTGGTGTAGCTGGATTGGTAATGTCAATTACTTTTAAATCATCTGAACCTTCATCAACCACATAGGCATAGTTAGCACTAACTTCAATTGATACTGGAAAAGCCCCGATATCCAAATTACTACTAATATTTACACAAGAAAAATTAGACTCTGACAAATTTCCTTGTCCAAATAAATTCTCTGCTGAAAAATCCCTCCAACTAGCATTTCCCAACTCATCGGAGGTTAAAAGTTTAGATTTACCTTCAGTGCCATTTTTTAGTTGAAAAGTACCTTCTACATCTAGAAGTGCATCTGGAGTTAGCGTCCCAATTCCTATATTACCGCCAGAATCTATCAAACTTCCTTCTATCAGATTCGTTCCATCCCAACGAGGAACTCTATCTAAGTTTGTCATGTTTACTTTTGGATTACTTATGACACGAAATGTTCCAGAAACCCCATTTTGGTTATAAAAATAAAAGCCTTTGTTTTTTATATCGGTAGTGGCTGGAATAGTTGAGCCTATACTTGCATTACTAATAAAAATAAAGGTCTTCCCTTATCCTTCCCATCATAACAAAATAGAAATACAAAAAGTATCACAAATTTTCCCAATAAAAATAAAAACAATTTTGATTTCAAAGCATTTCTATTACATTAGGTTAGTCAACAAATTTTAAAAAATTATTTATCATGGAATTTAACAATAAGATTAAAGAAGAATTAGAAGGAAAAATTAAAGCGTTAGAGGGTTTCATTGCAGAAAATGGCATAGGCTCGAAACAACTCAGTAAAGCTAAAAAAGCACAGCGCGATGGGAATTTAGCTATATTTCTAGGTGGGGTAATCACGGTTGCAGGAATTGCTATTTGGGCAATAAGCAGAAACAGCGATGATAATTAATAATGTCAATAAATTTTACAGGCACTTATTTTTTCTAAGTTGCTTCTATTTTTACCTTAATAGCTTTAATTGTATAATGTATGGATGAAAATCGTTTGAATAAGAAACCAACCCAGTATTGGTTTCAAGGAAAATAACGTTGACAATAAAGAGATTTTTACTTTTTGAGAAATTTATAATTAAGAATTTATAAAGTCAGTCTTAAGTGTTATTATATTTACGGCAGATTTTTTTATGGCAATATTTAGCACATCAAATTCACCTACGGTTTCTCCATCTAATTGCAGAAGTCTTGGAACATTAAAGGTTATTTTTGCTTCAGATGTACTAATAACTTTTCTATCCTGATTATCATAAAAGTTTTCATCAAATCTAGAAAGCCCAGCTTTAATAAGTGAACCAAGATTAATATTTATTATCACAACGATTTCAAATTTTCCGTCAGTCATATCACCATTTAGGTTTAAAGGAATACCTGTACCATATTTTCTGGAATTGCAAATACCCACCATCAGACCTTTTTCTTCGTAAGTTTTTCCTTTAGTTTCTATATGAATTGAGAAGGGTTCGATTTCCCTTAATTTTTCAATGAAATACTTAGCATAAGTTGCCATTCCTTGATTCGGGTCTTTATCGTAAGCACCTACTAAGTTGGCATTAACCCCTACGTCACCAATATGCAACATGTCATATTTATCATTTAAGACTATCATATCTAAACTTTTCGTAATCTGGGACATGATGATATCCTGGAGTGCCTGATCAGGATTTATTTCAACAAAAAGTTCTTTTGCAAGACCATTTGCAGAACCCAAGGGAATAATTCCAAAAGGAATATTAGTATGTTGTAAAATTTTTGCTGCTAATAATACTGTGCCGTCACCACCAATTACGGCAACTTTATCTGGATTAAAATCTGACACTTTTTCTTTTAGCCGTTCTTCATCATTTTCTCCCTCAGTTTTAAAAAAGAAACACTCAATGCCGTATTTTTCACATTTCAAACTGGCCCTTTGGGTGAAAGGTACTTTATCAATATCACCTGATATCGGGTTTATAACAAATAGTAATTTCATGATGTTTTTTCTGTAAGTTCTTTATATTCAGTCTCAAAATCAATATTAGAATCATCATCAAAATATAGATAATCTATACCAGTGTCTTTTAAATTATTGAGCATAATTTTTTGATATGCTTTAATCTTGAATTTGGTTTGTCTGATATAAACTTTCAATACCCTATCAGGAAACTCCTTCACAATTTTTGTATAGACCTCCATATCCTTTTGGGTATCATCACCTATTAAAATATACTTTTTATCTCTGGTATTTTTAATGATAAAGCTTATACGGTTAAACTTATAATAACGCCCTTTTTTAGGATTAAAAAGTTGACGGAATTTCAAATAAGAAGTTAAAATAAGATTCCCATTTGGTAATCTATTATGCTGTATTATGGAAGTTAACATCGCAAATAAATTACTTTCACTTTTAGAAATATACTGTACACGGGCACCATTTCTTGAAAGTACTTTTAATAAATTTTGAGAAAACCCAATGGGCTTTCTCCTTCTAGGTGGAGTAAATAAAATTGATCCCATCCGCTTAAAGATGTTTTTGGTATATGAAATAATTATGGTATCATCAACATCTGAAATGACATCTATTTTGCCACTGGTTTTCTTGAAAAATATAGGATAAGACTGTACAATTTCTAATTCATCACTATCATTTGATCGTATGCTGATATTTACAATTGATAAAGTTTCATCAAAAACAACTCTAAAACCCCCAAATGAATTTGTTTCAGTAGTTTTAGTAATATTCCCCACTGTAATTGAAATCTTATTTTGTTTATAAACACTTATAAAAAAAGAGCTTACTGATTTAATGAAATTTTTAAAGTAGCCTGTCTGTTTATCATAAGCAAAAGGCAATGAATTAATGATTACACCCGTGACTAAAGTTTTATTATCAAGCTCAAGAGCTGATAATTGCCAGACAAGTGGTTTGTTTTTGGTTTGTGTCAAAGTCAACTTTAATTTAAAAGTGATTTGAGTTGAATGTACTAATTTATATTTATACTTACAAAAATTTCATTTTATTAAGCCGGTTAACTTTACATTTTACTCTACTTTCCTATCTTAATATCAAACTCCTCTGGTGTGCCAATGACTTTGATATTGATGAAATTTGTATTTTTATCTTCATCACGATATTGTATCTCATCTATCTGATCTGTATTATCTTGATTCTTCTGTCCAAACAGTTTATTAAGACCCGCTTTTGCAACAACTTTCAATGGAATTTTAATGTCATAATCCATATTTAAGTCACTTCTTTGTTTGCCTGAAATTTCAAAATAACAAATTGAAGAGTTTATGGTCATCGCAGGAATAATAAGATCACCATTTTTCAGACTAAGCTTATTTTGTAGTGTATCAAATCGAACCAGTTTTATATTCTTATCAGTAAAGCAACTAGAAAGTGCTTTGAACAATTCAAAACGTTCAAGTAATTACTTTATAGATCCTTAAATTGAATTTTTTACAATTCATACTTATCTTTAAAAGTTTATAATTTTCCCCAATAAAGAAGACGCCTTGTTAATAGATGTATTTTTTTGAATTAATACTTTATCAACAAATGATTTGTAACAATTAGAATTTCCGTAGATTTAAAATAAGGATTAAGCTAAATTATAAGGTAATTGATTACTCTCACATCTTTGCTTTTTTCTTTACGCACTTTGCACGAAAAAAAATATCTAAAATGAATTACTTTACATATATTTTTGATAATCTGTACATTAAATAAACGTATTTTTTAAAAAGAAGAAATCGTAATAGTTTTAAACAAATATATTTTTTTTTAAAAAATATATCTCACACCGATTGAAAAATTGACGGCAATAAACAATTCTGCTTCATCTAATTCATAATCTTGAATGTTTGTGCCGTGATCTAATTCAAATTTGGAAGAGTTTTCTGCAATAATTGAAATCTGCAAATCCATTTTTAAGTTATCTGTCTAACTCAAATCCTAATCAATAAGCATTTTCCTTTGTTTTTAGTTTTCAGACACCAAATTGAGAAAAACTGTAAAAAGAAAATCGTGTAAAAATCAAATAGGACAGCATTACTAAAATGATTTAAAAGTCTTCTATTGCTGTGGATACATCTGTATTTAAATCCATTACTGGTATTTGATATGGCGGCAAAGGTTTCCTTAACTAATGTATGTCCTGGTCATTGTGTTAGTACCCACCTTAGGAAGTAGTTTGATAAAAGTTCAATTTATAATATTATTTGCGATTATCACAAATAATAGTTTTCTGAATCGTAATATAACCAATTTAGAATGCGATTATAGCAATAATTTTGAACTGAATTTAAAAACAAAACTCATGAAAAATTCAATTATTAGCATTACAGTCGTTTTCTTTTCAATGTTTGTAAATGCCCAAAACAAATCCCCCAGAATTGACAATAATCTAGGTGATGAAAATTATGTGGAATCAATATCATTTAAAATTGGTATTGGTACTTTAATACCACAAGATGCAGTAAAAAAGTATTTTGATATCAGTCCAATGTTAGACTTTAGCTTCAATTTTCCATTAAAGAGCAACAAGTCAATCGATCTAACTTTGCAATTTGCTATTCCAAATCAAGTAGATAAATTTGCATATATAAGAACCATAGATACCATTCAAGCGAAAAGTGCTTTTATGGTAAATGCCTTTTTAAAATTTAAGAAAGACATTCTTAAAACGAATACGACCAGATTTAAGATAGGACTTGGTGTTGGCATGTCTAGCATTACTACAGACGCTAGAAATCCTTTTTACGCAGGCAAAGATGACGAAGATAAATACGAAACCATCACAGCTTTTTTAGTTTCTCCAGGAATAGAATTGGTTAAAACCTTTAGTAATAATGACGAAATAACAATCGGACTAAGCCTACAATATTCACCCTACAAAATTGAAGGTGCGCTTCAAGAAAATATTGGTGGACTATTTTATGTACCTAAGATTGCTTACCGATTTTAATTATCAAAAAAACAGCCCAAGGCTAATTTACGTATAAAATTCAAATGGAAAAATCAAAAAAGCCTTGAAAATCAAATGATTAACAAGGCTTTAAGTACTCGGAGCGGGACTTGAACCCGCACGGCCATAATGGCCATTGGATTTTAAGTCCAACGTGTCTACCAATTCCACCATCCGAGCGGAAAAAATATGATTGAGCGAAAGACGTCCCGATAGGTATCGGGATTGAACCCCTGCCTGCGGCAGGCAGGCGCGACTTAGTCGCTACATTACTCAATATTCAAATTTTCAAGAACTTTCTAATAAAACTGAGCGAAAGACGGGATTTGAACCCGCGACCCCCACCTTGGCAAGGTGATGCTCTACCCCTGAGCTACTTTCGCATTATTAGTGCAATTCATATTTCAAAAAACTAAACGATGATGCTCTACTTCCGAAACAATCAAAACTTTTTTCAAGTTTTGCTCTGTTTCGAGAACTCTCGGAAAAGTATGAAATCTAAAAGATTTCTGCTTTTATGGAGCCCTGAGCTATTTTCGCATACTATATAATGAACTTATTATTGCGGGTGCAAATTTAATCTTTTTATTGAGTTCTCAAACTTTTTTTCAAACAAAAATTAAAGATACACTAGAAAATACTTAATGGCACTTTCTTTAATTATAAATCACTAAAATTCAAACAAATCTGATGATAAATACCGATCACCTCGATCACATACTATACTTACCACTACTCCACTGGTTAATGAATTACACAATTCTACAGCTGCTGTGGTAGCTCCACCGCTACTCATTCCTGAAAAAACCCCTAGTTTAGAGGCTAGTTTTCTCGCCATTTGACGCGCATCTTCTTCGTTCACCTCTATAATTTGGTCTACACGAGATGCATCAAATATTTTTGGCAAATATGCTGGTTTCCATTTTCTTATACCGGGAATACGTGCATCATCTGTAGGTTGTACTCCTACAATTTGAATTGCTTTGTTTTGTTCTTTCAAATAAGTTGAAGTTCCCATTATCGTCCCCGTAGTTCCCATTGAAGATACAAAATGAGTTACTTTGTGATGGGTGTCTCTCCAGATTTCGGGGCCTGTACTCTTGTAATGAGCTTTCCAATTGTCTGGATTTGCAAACTGGTTAAACATGAAATAATCGCCACTTTTTACCTTTTCTTCAACGTAATCGCGCGCACCTTCAATTCCTCCTTCTGCATCAGTTAAAGTGACTTTCGCTCCAAAAGCACGCATGGTTTTAACCCGTTCTATGGTTGAGTTTTCTGGCATAACCAATTCAATAGAAAGTCCATACACACTCGCTATCATAGCCAGAGCAATTCCTGTATTTCCGCTAGTAGGTTCAATAAGCTGAGTGGTCTGGTCTATTTCTCCTCGATCTAAAGCAGATTGTATCATATTTAAAGCTGCGCGATCTTTTACACTACCACCAGGATTATGACCTTCTAGCTTCAATAGTAATTTTACATTCTGATTTTCAAGTAAACTAGATGCATCTACTAAGGGGGTGTTTCCTACAAGCTGAATAATATTAGTCGACATGCTTTTGTGTTTTTATGGCTGTTTTAGATTGATTTGAAACAATCGAATGCGGAGAAACAGAATTGGTTAACCAAACATTTCCTCCTACAATTGAATGTGCTCCTACAATAGTACTCCCTCCTAAAATAGTAGCATTGGCATAAATAGTGACATCATTTTCTATGGTTGGATGTCGTTTGGTTTCTCGCATAGACTTATCTACAGAATGCGCTCCCAAAGTAACTCCCTGATAAATTTTTACATGGTTTTTTATGATGGAAGTTTCACCAATTACAATACCTGTGCCATGATCTATAAAAAATGGAACTCCTATTTCTGCTCCCGGGTTAATATCTATACCAGTTGAACTATGTGCGCATTCAGTCATTAATCTGGGTACCAACGGCAGACCAAACTTTAATAAAGCATGGCTTAACCGATAAGTGGTAATGGCATAAAAACCGGGATAAGCCAAATAGACTTCTTCTAACGACTTTGCTGCTGGATCATTTGCTAAAATAAATTTTGCATCTTTATCCAATTGATTCAAAATATCAGGAAATGCGCTTACGTAATCTTGCCAAATACTTCGGCAGGTTTGTTCTGGCTGATAACAAACTAAATCTGCCAATTCTTCAAACAATGCTTCTAATTCCTTTAAAGCAGATTCAATTTCAGTATCAGTATCAAAAAGACATAGAAATAATTTCCTTGTAAAAACCGTAGTTTTATCTTTGATGACAAAAGACTGCTTTAACTGATTTTTTATCTCAGAGATTTCATCTTGAATTTTAGTAATTTGCAAAATATTGAATTTTCAACAAAATTAAGGTCTTACTCAATCCCTATCTAAAGATTATCATTTTATTAGGTATTCATTCCTCTAAAACTAACTAATATAATTCCAAAGCTGTTTGTTTTTCATGTTTGTTTGGTAGGTGAAGTTCACCATGCTGTTTTTCGGCAATATCATTTTTGGATCTTCATTGAGGAGTTGGTGTGCTTCTTTTCTTGCCAATGCTAAAATAGAGCCATCCTGAACTAGGTCTGCAATCTTGAGTTGCAAAACTCCGCTTTGCTGTGTTCCCATTAAATCGCCTGGACCTCGTAGTTTCAAATCTACCTCAGCAATTTTGAATCCATCGTTAGTTTGGGTCATGGTTTCTAACCTTACCTTCCCTTCTTTGCTTAATTTATGGCCAGTGAGCAAAACGCAATAACTCTGCTCTGCACCTCGACCAACTCTCCCTCTTAATTGATGAAGCTGAGACAAACCAAAACGTTCTGCACTTTCTATCAACATGATACTGGCATTAGGTACATTCACACCCACTTCAATTACTGTGGTGGCTACCATAATTTGAGTTTTCCCTTCTACAAAACGCTGCATTTCGAAAGCTTTGTCTTCGGGTTTCATTTTTCCATGTACTATGGAAACTTGGTAGTCTGGTTTTGGAAAATAACGGACAATACTTTCATAGCCATCCATTAAATCTTTGTAATCAAAGTTATCAGATTCTTCAATTAACGGGTAGACTACGTAAGCTTGTCTTCCTTTGGTCAACTCATCTTTTAAAAATTTAAAGACCTTCAACCGGTTCGAATCAAAACGATGAACTGTTTTTATGGGTTTTCTTCCGGGCGGTAATTCATCTATCACCGAAATGTCTAAATCGCCATACACACTCATGGCAAGTGTACGCGGAATAGGCGTTGCCGTCATGACCATAATATGAGGAGGCAAAGTGTTTTTCTTCCATAATTTTGAACGTTGAGCCACGCCAAATCTATGTTGCTCGTCTATAATTGCTAGGCCAAGGTTTTTGAATTTCACTTTATCCTCAATTAGTGCATGAGTACCAATTAAAATGTGTAGTTCACCAGAGCGCAATTCTTCGTGTAAGACTCTTCGGCCTTTGGTCTTGGTTGAGCCTGTGAGCAGTTTCACTTTTAAACCTAGTTTTTCTGCCAATTCAGAAATCCCTTCGTAATGTTGTATAGCAAGGATTTCAGTTGGAGCCATCATGCAAGATTGAAAACCATTTCCTTGAGCAATAAGCATGCATAAAAATCCTACAATGGTTTTTCCAGAACCTACATCTCCTTGTAGCAATCGATTCATTTGTGCATTACTGCCTAAGTCTTTTCTAATTTCCTTCAAGACTCTTTTTTGGGCACCAGTAAGTTCAAAAGGCAAGTGATTTTCATAAAAATTCATGAAATACTCACCTACCTCAGGAAAAGGAAAACCTTTGATTTTATTTTTTGCAAGTAAATTTTTCCGAATCAACTGCAATTGAACATAAAAAAACTCCTCAAACTTAAGCCTGAATCTAGCTCTTTCTAAATCGCTTACCGTGGCTGGAAAATGAATGTCAAAAATGGCTTTACTTTTTGTTACTAACTTGTGTTTTTGGCGCAAAGCTTCGGGTAAAGTTTCTGTAAATCCTTTGGTGCATTGCTTCAACAAATTAATCATCATGTTGTTAAGCCCTCGGTTGGTCACTCCTCTTTTTTGAAGTTTTTCAGTAGAAGGGTAAACGGGTTGCAATCTCAGCTTTTTCTGCTTTTTGTACTCTTCTAGCAAGTCCAATTCTGGATGAGGCATACTAGCTTTATTTGCATACCAATTCAAGCGCCCAAAAGCCACGTAAGGAGTGTTTGTTTTTATGTTTTCCCTAATCCATTTGTGACCTTGAAACCAGACCAAATCCATTACTCCGGTTTCATCTTCAAAAGTAGCCACCATGCGTTTTCCTCGCTTTTGAGGAATCATTTTCACAGTAGTAATTTTTCCTACAATCTGCACCTCTGCGTTGGTACTTTGCAAATCAGAAATTTTATGAAACTGCGTGCGATCTATATACCTATTCGGAAACAAACTTAATAAATCCTGAAATTTATGAATCCCAAGTTCACTGCGCAACAATTCAGCCTTGGTTGGCCCTACGCCTTTCAAATATTCTATAGGAGCTTGTAAATCTTGCAAATTCATTAAACGAAAATACAAAAACTTGTTTTTTTCTACTCTACTTAATCCAGAATGTTTTTTAGGGCGCAACCCGAAAAGGGTCGGGCTTTACATTTATAGGCTTCGCAAAAAGTATTCTTTTGTAAAGTGCTTAAATGGCTTCTAAAGTCGCCCTTTAAATACAACAAAATATATACTTTTTCGCTGCAGGCTAACATTTCAATCCCTTGCGCGAGGCAACAATAAAATCTAAATTCAATTTAAAAAACAAGCCGAAGAGCATTAAAGTCTCTTCATCTTGCTAAAAACATATTAAGGGTCTGCTGAAAAACTTTAATGGTATTGATTTTTGATTACATTATAAAAATATATGTGAGCTAATTATGTAATGAGTTTTAGATTCTGTCCCGTTAGGGACAACATCTTGGTAAAAGAAAACACACTGCTTGGTAACGTGCCGTTAGGTACGTCATATGAAGGCTGGTTTAGTTTCAACATCCTCTATAAAAGTTTCAACTCTCTTTTGATAATTCCAGGAAAAGCACCGGGTAAGAAAACCTAAACCGAAGTAGCATATAGATTACTTTTATTTTGACCTAAGTGCATTCCATTTAAAGTTAAGATGCACGATTTATTAAAGATATTTTTATATCTTCTTTCACTTGATAACACAAAAACGAGCTGTACAGATTATTATAAACGGATTTTTTCTTTTTCAGCATACCCTAAGTAATTTTAGATAAAAAAATAAAAACAAAGTGAGTAACATTTAATAAGTGCATGAGAATAGTATGGTTTTCATTAAAAAAATTGCTCTTAAAGGTTCTATGTGACTTGTAATTTATTGTAAAATATTTAAACATATCTTTGTAAAACAAAAGCAACACAACCATGAAAATACTATTTACTGGAAAATCTAAATTGGACTATAATCGAGTAAAAGTGATTAAAGCTGGATTAGAACAGATTCCAGAGGTAGAAGTTATCGAGTTAGTGTTGCGTAAAGGTAGCAGTGCACAGATTAAAGAACTCAAACAACTGGACAAGGAAGTAGATTTTATTTATATTCCTCCTTTCCGACATAGCGATGTGAGCTACGTAAAAAAGCATACAACAAAACCCATTGTTTTTGACCCGCTGATATCCAAATATTTGACCAAAGATGACTATGGCCAATTTTGGAAATTACCTATAAAATATATGCTTGATAAAATTCCTTTTCAAAAAGCAGATATTTTATTAACAGATACAAATGCGCACCGCTCTTATTTTATTGAAAAATTTAAACTAGATGCTGAAAAAGTAAAAACCTTGTATATAGGAGCAGATAGCAGAAAATTCTTCAATCAACAAAAAACCGAAACCAAAAACAGCAAATTTATTGTTGGCTTTTATGGAAGTTTTATTCCTTTACAAGGAACAGACAAAATTGTAGAAGCAGCTTATCATCTTAAAGACCACCCTTCTATTTTCTTTGAAATTATTGGGGCAGGTTATACTTTGAAAAAAGCAAAAGAATTAGCCCAAAAATGGGAACTGAAAAACATTCATTTTCATGGCAAAGTAAATTATGACCAATTGAATCCTCTCATCAATACCTTTGACCTTTGCTTGGGTATTTTTGGTGATTCTAAAAAAGCAGACATGGTTATCCCTAACAAAGTCTACCACTATTCTGCTATAGGAAAATGCACCTTGACCAAAGATACACATGGAATAAAAGAACTTTTTACTGAAAACGAAAACATCGCTTTATGCAACAATGACCCCAAAGCCATTGCACAAAGTATTCTGGCTTTAAAAGAAAACCCTTCTGATATAACTCGAATGGCAAAAGCTGCAGAAAAACTTTTGAGAACTGAGTATAACGAAATAGAAGTAGCAAAACGATTCTTGGGCTTTTTTGAGGAATTGAAGAAAAATACTAGCACGGCAAAAGCTGACTAGAGAATCCAAGTTGAATTTTAATTTGAAATCAATAAAAATTAGACCTGTTTTCAATTCAAACAGAAATCGTATTTGATATGCTGTATCTGCCTGTCGGACAGACAGGCCTAACGGCACAGTAACCGGTAGGTTCTAACTAGGGTCTGCTGAAAAAGTCTATCGTATGCCAGATTCAAGGCGACAAGACGCAGATGTATTAAAATACTTCAAGTCGAAGGTAACGAAGAAGATGGTATGCGACAGGCTAACATGGAATGAGTTTAAAACTAATTTACATTCAATTCTGGTAAACAGTCCAAATAAAAATAGTTTACTTTCAATAGGTGCAAGATAATATTACGGTTT
>Ga0307951_1000694_pt1 | contig 19581 bp, 17 predicted proteins | sample OrgLakmetagen374_FD_201842 | JGI IMG/M metagenome (GOLD analysis project Ga0307951, IMG submission 201842) | Saline water microbial communities from Organic Lake, Antarctica - #374 | ecosystem: Environmental > Aquatic > Non-marine Saline and Alkaline > Saline | place: Antarctica: Organic Lake... | reverse complement strand
ACACATATACATTTACACACACACACACATACACACACGCACACTCACAAACACACACTCAAACGCACACTCACACACACACACACACACACACACACACACACACACACACACACACACATTCACACAAATCACACACATACACACATACCTACTCTTAATTAAAACCTAATTGCTTGAGCTCTTGCACAAGGATCTGCAGATGTCTACCCCCCTAGCGGACAGGTCTATTGGGTGTCTGATGGGTGTGATGTGTGGAGGTACGTCATGTTGTAGGCTTGCCGTATCACTATGGTGCGTGTGTTTGCGTGCCTAAAACTTTTCTGCCTATTTGCAGATGTCCTTGGTGCTCATGTTGAAGGCCGCGACGCGAGGACAATTTTTTCCCAGTTCCCAGCAGGCCTCCAGGACTTCCAACAAAATCCAAGAGGGTGAGCATGAGGTGATTTTGCTTTGTTCTAGGTGTGCAGGATCCAAGGACTCAGGTCTAAGTCATACATGACCACAGATGCATTATGTAATTCACACAGTGCACTCAAACACATACACACACGTATATGTGTACAGGTTCGGTTGCTACACAGATGATTCACAGATGACCCTTGCTTTGGCCCAATCCCTAGTTGACGCTGGCAAGGTACACAGGACTTTAAAAAGGAGTGCCACAGCAGTTGGGTTTGTTTAATAATCCGGATGCTTAATCACATGCTAGTGGCATCAGTCTGTGTTTGCACCCAAAAATCCCTGATTTTTGTCTGACAAGGGTGAGTCAGCATTGTGCAAGCGTTGCAGCGAAGGTACGCATACGCACGCACAAAAAACCCACCGAAAAGAGACGAGGCAGGAGCCGGCACAGCTGACCTTGTAACCGAAATCAGAAAAAGCCTTCTGAGTGCAAAAATCATGCCACAGCCCATTCCAATGCTTTGCATCCGAGAGGCTCACAGGCTCCGAAGAGATTGGTTCCTGCCTTTCCAGATCTCTAATGTCTGAGCTCACAGTTGTAGTAGCTTCTATTAAACTGTTTCATTTAGATCAGTGTAACAGATCGAAACACTCTGAATACAGTCATGGATTTATCCAAGCAGTGCACACTTCAAGCCTGGCACATCGCATATCAGTGATTTGAAATCACCCGTTTTTGTCTCTATTTCCCTTTTGTTCCCGCAAGTGAAGTAGCAAAAAGCGGCATTTCTTTTCTTGACTGATGTGGGTAACGGATTTGCTGCTTGTGTGAGTATTTTGGAATTTCCTTCACAAGGGAGTGAACTGTCAGTTTCAGCCAAGTAATCAACTTACATATACCCGCGCATTGGCTTGAGTGATAGAAATCATGTGTGCTTGAATAACAAAGTCTATGCAATGTCTGGAAGGTTGCTGATGACAATTCTCTCACTGGCATCAATCGTACAGGTTCATCCGGAAAAGGTTGCTCGTGCCTACGCAAGGGCGTATCAGCCGTTTCGGGGCTACGGAGCCAATGCACACAAAGTGAGTCACAGACACAAAGAGAGCTTGTAGAGCACACACAGTGTGCTTAAGGTAAGGTTACATCGCTGTATATGCCTCTAGGGCGTCTGAGCGGAGACTTATAAAAAGCCTGCAACCAGAACCTCATAAAAGATAGAAAGTTTTTTAATGAGAAAGGAGCGCGTGGAGCAAACACAGTGTGTTTTAATACAGTGTCCACACGCGATGCGGAGTTTAAGTCACTGCATACAACGAGCAATTTCATGCTCGTGAAATGAGTTTTGGCAGCACAGAATACAGCAATGCGCAGAGATAGGTCGATCTGCACACAAATAGGGAGTAGATACACACAGAAAAGTCGATGCACAGAGATGGGTCGATCTGCAGACACTAAGGGAGTCAACAGACACTGAGGGGTATTTTTAGGTTTTACAACTTGACACAGATACTCTTTGCTTTTAATGTCAGGGCGTCTTCAAGCAACATGATGAGGAAAAAATACCACCAAGAAGGACTGCTAGCATAACCTGCATCCCTTATTTTGGAAAGTCTCCTTTGAAGTTGTTCCACGTTTGCTGCAACTTGTGGCTTTCTTAGGAGCCTTGTTTTTTCTCACACGCGCGCGCGTTGTTACTTCGCGCGCGTACGCGCGGCGAGAATATTGAAACCAAAGGAGACATCATTCAAACTGAATGAGACATCAGTTTATCCCTGCTTTTATGACATTTGCTTGGGCAGGTCCTCCGAGATCTGCAAAAGCCTGACGCAGACTGGCGCAGAGTGGCTCTGTCTTACATGCCTGAAGGCTCGTGGGGCAATGGTAAGTTGTCGCCCAAAGCGAGGAGGATTAGGGAGACAGAAAGAAAAGCAGGCCTGTTGTTGCGTTGCTGACAAGGGTCGTTGCAAGCTGACAGCCTAGTAAAATAAATGTTGGCCAGAACCATAATTGTACGGTGTATATATGGTATTTTTGGCATAAAAATCACAAAGAAATCATTAAATACACGGTCATACACGGTTGTGGCCAACTCCTAGTGTAATATACACTTTTTACAAAGGACATACGTTTCCCACACGTCCTGTCAATTTGGCCTTGCCCTACGGCACCGCAAGATTCTAACATTTGATTAATGCAGGAGAATGCTGCATTGAACGCACCCACACTCCCCAGTGCGCCTCACATTTGATCAATGTAGGGGAATGCTACAAAGAGTGCACTACCCAGTGCGCTTCGTTGTGTGCACTCTTTAATTCGACTTCCACATATGTGCTCCCTTGCGTTCATTTCCTCCCTCTTAACTTTCAGGCACTGCCATGCGCATCTCTCCTGTTGCCATAGCCTACAGGTAATGCTGATTCTGAAGAAATAGTTCAACATGGAGGGTACCTCGGCCTGAGCATCCACCAGCATCGGCATAGAAAGGACTGAATTGCATTCTACATTCTACCTATAATTACATGAATTTATGAATCATTGCACCTGAGCAGTCTATTTGATAACGTGAAATGTGGGTGCTATTTCAAACTTTGTTTTGCTTACACAATGGCAGGAATGCGCCAGCAGACGTACTCTACAGAGGTAAGAAACTGCAGGCCCATAGCATGTAACAAGCAAAAGAAACAGGCCACAGTGCACACGGCCATGCTGTTCTTGGGGTGCAACACATCATGTGTGCACACACACAGACACACAAACAACCACGTACACGCACACGCACACACATGCTCATGCTTCTTTACACAGTGGTAAAGAACGCGCACACAAACACACACACATGCTCATGCTTCTTTATACAGTGGTAAAGAACGCACACACAAACACACACACATGCTCATGCTTCTTTACACAGTGGTAACGAACGCACACACAAACACACACACACACACATGCTCATACTTTTAAACTCAGTGGTAACGGATGCACACACACATGTACGTGCTCATGCTTCTTTACACAGTGGTAACGGACTCACACACAAACACACACATGCTCATGCTTTTTAACACAGTGGTAACGGATGCACACACACACAGATACATGCACACATGCTCGTGCTTCTATACACAGCGGTAAAGGACGCGTGCATCAGCACTCACATGCTCGTGCTTTTAGACATAGTGGTAAAGGACGCACTCACAAACACACACACACACACATGTTCATGCTTCTTTACACAGCAGTAAAGGACGCACACACACAAACACACACACACACACGCACACACGCACGCATGCTCCTGCTTCTTTACACAGCGGTAAAGGACGCGTGCATCAGCACTCACACGCACCCGCTAGCTATTGACGCTGCCTTCATATTGGCTGGTGAGTGATTGCACGCATCCGTCACGCCACAGGCTACCTTTATTGCACAAGTTGCTATAAGGCTAATTATTGCACAAGTTGCTATATAAGGCTATAAGGCTGCCTCTAATGCACAGGTTGCTATAAGGCTGGCTGTTTCTGCAAGGCTGGGATGTTAGTAACTGTCTGTCACATTCTGTGCTTGTATATTATTATATACATAATTACATCTAGGATATAAGTAACTGTCTGTCACATTCTGTGCTTATATAAATATATTATATTATTATATATAATTACATTTAGGATATAAGTAACTGTCTGTCACATTCTGTGCTTATTGCCACTAACTGTTGTTCCGTACTCGCCTTGTGCAAGCTGTGCATTAGGTATCAGGTAACTGTTACAACGGTGACACTGATAGGTATACAACATATATATATTTTATGGTTGAGGGTTTAGGGTTAGGTTAGTGTTCTTAGTAGGTTAGTGTACTAGCCCTAAACCCTAAACCCTAAACTCTAACATATTAGTAGGGTTGGCCAGAACCGTATATGCACACGTGCACACCGCATTTGACCATGGTATTTGACCGTATGTATGGTATTTCACCCGTTAAAAACAAATATCGTAAACACACCACACCGTATATCCGTATGTATGTATGGTCTTGGCCAGCCCTACTAATAGGTGCTACAGGTTGCTATCCGTGATTTATATTTAGATCGTCGGCACAGTAATCACAATCGGGGATGCCCTTCAGATTGCAATCCATAATTTATATTCAGTTATTCCTCACGATTGGGGTTGCTCTTCAACCATTGACCAGGTTACCATCCAGACATTCAAGCTTACTGTTGGTCTAGAAAGAGAACACAAGTAACAACATTAGTCATATTCTTGTGTACAACCCTCCGTAATTGTATTGCTCCTTTGCGCACACATCTGTGGCTGTTTTCTGCACCGTCTGCACACATCTGAGGCTGTTTTCAAACACTGTCGCGTTGGCTTTTCCTGCTGTTCCTCACCATGCCCTGCTGCTAACTGAAAAAACCATGCCCTGCTGCTAACTGAAAAATCATGCCCTGCTGCTAACTGAAAAAACCATGCCCTGCTGCTAACTGAAAAGCCATGCTCTGCTGCTAACTGAAAAAACCATGCCCTGCTGCTGATTGAATAAACCATGCCCTGCTGCTAATTGAAAAAGAAGCATTAGGCAGAAAAACCGCCCCCCATTTATCAAGGGAAAAAAGCCGCTTTGGTACCAAGTCCTGTAAAACTTCTTCACCGCAGAATGAAGGGTGAAATCAGTGTGGATCAGGGCCCTGATGCAATGGACTGCACAGACTCTGCAGATTGTGGATGCAATGGTTCAGGGCCATGATGCAATGGAGTGCACAGATTATGCAGATTGTGGATGCAATGGTTCAGGGCCATGATGCAATGGACTGCACAGACTCTGTAGGTTGTGGATGGGCCCTGATACAATGGATCAGGGCCATGATGCAATGGACTGCACAGACTCTGCAGAAATCTATTGTTTTCGTCCCTTCTTTGTTGTATCTATCTATCCATCTATCGACCAAAAAGTGTACCTGTCCTACCTGTCCTATTACTTTTTCCATTCCATCTATTACTTTTTTCATTCCATGTACAGCTGCAATGAGCTGGCTTGTACGCTTTGGGTCTCCCGCGACAGACACAGGTGAGAGCATAAAGGGGGGGAGGGTGTGTGAGCTGAAAGTGGAAAAGTCCTCACATTAATCAACAAGCAATCACCCACTCTTATTACTGGGGATTGCAAAGATCCTCCAGCAGGGAAAAAGTGATTGGGGACTAATAAAGGATCAGCCTGGAACTGTGTTGGTTTTTGACAGGGGTGTTAAAAACTCTAGATAAGACAGGTTTCGGAACTGGGTCAGGCATATGACAGCAGTCAAGCATATTGGTGAGAGCAGCAGTTAACGGGAATTTCACGCTGATCCGTTGAAGGAGTGGTCGCGAGAGCTGAAGCCGGGCATTGCCCGCCCCTAAACCTTTTTACATCCTACTTGCACGTCACAATTTTAGTGTGCCGTACAGCATAACTGCGTCAGCGTAGCAGAGAGAAATCTAGCTTCCCCATTCTTAAGGACACTTTGCGAGGCCTAAGCAGCCAAGTTGCCTTGAACAACTGCTGCTTGGGGTCATAGGTTGTTGGTAGCTCGCATTTGGGGTAAAGGTAACAAAAAGGTAGCTGTCAGCAATTCGAATTTGATAACTGTAAGTACCTCTATATGTATGTACATATAGTAGTACTTAAGTACCAATATATGTATGTACATAGTACATAGTATGTCCACTCCTGGTTAATACTGTGCATGCAGCTAGTGCTCGTCTGCTTGCTTCATCATTGCTGGGGCATGTCATTCCATGGGCAAAGACAGATGAAATGCGTGGCAAGCTGCAGCGCTGTTTGGAGGCAGTCAGCCAAATCAACGTGAGTGGTCACACGTATGTCCTGATCCTGCAGAGGAAGGAGTGGAAAGTGGATCAGGACAAATAATCATGGCACCTGGGCGATCCCTGCGTATGAGCTGCACAATGGTCTTTGATGTAGCAATTGATTAGGTATGTGAGAGTATGTGAGAGAGTACATCTCATTGGCGCATTTGCTCTGTTGCTTTGTGTTTATAGAAGCAGGACATACTGCAACCTTGCGGCGATGTCCTCGCCCTGCTCAATTTTTCCATCGCCTAACATGTGCACAACTCACGCGTTGCCTCATTAATGAGCTGCTCGTCCATCTTGCCTGTTCTTTTCCCCTGCTTATTTTTTCATTGCCTAAAATGTGCGCAACTCACGCGTTGCCTCATCACTGAGCTTCTCGTCCAGCCTGTCTGTTTGTTCCTTGCTCAAAGTGTGCACAATCCACGCGTTGCCTCATTACTGAGCTGCTCGTCCAGCCTGCCCGTTTTTTTCCCTTGCTCAAAGTGTGCACAATCTACACGTTACTCATTAGTGAGCTGCTCCACCAGCCTGCCTGTTTTTTTCCTTGCTCAAAGTGTGCACAATCTGCACGTTACCTCGTAACGAGCCGATCGTCCAGCCTGCTTGTTTTCTTTCCTTGCTAAAAGCTAAAAGTGAGCGCAATTCACCTGTTTCATTGATGGTCTGATATTTGAGGTGACAACAGCATGTCATTTTGACAATGAGGCATCCTTGGTAGCCTTGTGACCATCATTAAAACTTGTGTGCAGTATGACCACACCGAATCCTGGAGCACGTTCCTCCTGTCTGAGGAGTGGGGAATCGAATGGAAATTGCAGCTTGAGCTATCAGGTATGGAGTCCTGTTTCTGATGTTCTAATGCTATGATATATTTCAATATTGAGTCATTCCTAATGATAAATGTATAAATGTCTACGTAACTCGTGCAGAAACACTTGTAGGCATGTCTGGCGCTGCAACATCTCAACCCCAAGCCTGTGTTTGCTGCAGTACTATTTTCTATTTTGTTTGCATCGCGAGATGGTGATTGATCACTTACACGGACCCATCACAACAGCTCAAAACTAGGGTCCTCGCTATTGCTAGAATAATAAGAAAAAGGCAGAGATTTATAAACGCAAGCTAGGAATGAAGAGTAGTCGTGAAAACCGGGAAAATGAAAAGAAAAAAGAAATTCAAGAGGAACACAGATGAATGGCACAAATACACAAATTACAAATAGCATACTAAGAGAGGTATGAGTGATATCAATTAGCCTCACTGCAAGAACTGGAAGTCAAGTGCTGCACCGTGCACGCTGCACTCAGCTGGATGTGCAAGAGTAGAGCAACTCAAATGTTGGTCTTATAACTGGTGCTGCTGAGAATGTAAGCATCTACAACAACTGTTGTTAATTTTAGTAACACTTGGTCTTTGTCCTTTATTGCACACAATATCTTGGATTGCTCATGCAGGGGGCAACTGGTTTCAGATCAAGGCCACAGACGCTGTTGCTGTTGCCCTCTGTGCCTTCATTCACCACGGGCTGCTTGGGCAAGCATCAGGTGTGACCCTTATCGCTGCTACAAGTAATGTGTGTGTGCGTGTGTGCACGTGCCTAACAAAGCAAGCTTCCACATTTGTTTACCATGCTGTTACCATTTCGTGCTCACCTCCATATGTAAGGAATTATGCAGCCATTCCAGGCTGGAGGCCTTCGTAATCCAAACCAAAAGAAACAAAGGCATTGACCTTGAAGTCCCATCAAATGCGACTCCAGGCCCAATGGAATGGCTGCATAACTCGTAATTTAAATCAAACGAAACCAATCCAAACCAATGCATCATTCGTAATGCAAACCAAACAAAACAAAGGCATAGACCCCGAAGTCCCACCACATGCGACTACAGGCCGAGGCAAGCCTGAAGATGCAGTAGTTGCCGCCGTCCACTATGGTGGAGACACTGATACCACTGCGTCCATGTCTGGTACGTACTTGAAACTCAGCATGCAAGAACTCATGCGCCACCTGCAAATTATTTAAAACGTTTGCAATCTGCAACACACTTTCGGTGGGGCAGGTTTTTAATGGCCACAAATTCTGGCTCTGCACACTCTGCGCACTTGTGCCTTCCAACTCTCACACATCCTTTGGTGCAAGCAAGCATTCTCGTAGCGTTTTGTGCATAATGCATAATCCTCCACCTTTATTCTCTAAAAGCATTATCTAAGACAAAGCTTGTTTGTTCGTCCCACAGCTGATTGTTCTTGCACCAAAAAAATGCACAGCTGATTGATCCACTGCTGATTGATCCTCCATCTGAAAAACACACTCTCCAGGCCAAAATACGAACTGACCCACAGCTGCATTCGTCGTTGCAGGTGCTTGTGTTGGCTGCCTCCATGGAACTGCAGGGATTCCAGAGCGCTGGGTACGTCATCTGGAGAATAATGAAAACAGAATGGGTCCTGGCCGAGATGCAGCTACAATGCTTGCGCAGCAGCTTGCGCAAATGGACGTCACGCAATAGGGGATCCGTCCCTGTGACCATGATTACAAAGGGGAGATTGAATAAGTCTGGCATTGGATTATATGCAGGCATGAAAATTTGTAGTTACAATTGTTTTTGGTATGTCTCTTGCGCGGCTTCTGAAACTGTAGGTGGCAGGCTTGGCAGGAGAGTATATGGCGTGCCTATAAATCTGTCTTAATAAGAGGAAATGAGGTGTCGACTCCTTCATTTGATAATACTTCATATTTTACTTAATAAACACGTCATATTACGTCATAGTAGCATTAAGGATTATTGAGCACTTACGCATGCGCGACGAATGTTTTCAATTTACGGAAAGCTGCGGTTGGCTGTGAGATCAAATTACGGTCACTGCAAAGTATAAGACTCAGCACACCTACTGATTAAATGGTTGCGCCTTCGGACCAAAGAAAGGCCTCCAAGGTGGAAAAACCATCCAGCAGAGGAGTGAGTTTTTGCATTGCTGGTCCCTAATGCTTCTACCAGTTCTCTGGCTCATGCCCTTGCGCTCTTTGCACACATGTATCTGTGTCTACTCAGCTTTGCGTGGCTGCCACACTGCTGCTCCTTCCCGGAGCTGGGACCCATGACTCAGACGGACCTCTCGGCCTCAATGTGGTTATACATATTAACATCGCTAAACGAACGAACAAATAGAATCGGAGACCTTGCACGGTACAGGGTCTCTTGAGGATCCCCTCTAATGGTACCCCTTAGAGTTCACATGTTGTCAATTGATTACCAAAACTATCAAACCCAGAAGATAAAGGTTATCAATTAGACTGGCCATCCAGCTTATTGAACAAGACGTATAGAAACTCTCAATTGTCAACCAATTTAACTGCTCCGTCACACGATTCGTCGCTGCCAACGATTGGGCGTGACACGGCTTATATCATTATATACTATCCCTTATTTGATCAAACCAACAATGGGTCATTAGCTGACGTGCTGATTTTATACTGTTGAAAAAATCCAAGTATCAGTGACTTGTCTTAAACTAGTGCACCGCTTGTTTGTTTGCACATTGTATGCCACAGCTCAGCGTCACCAAATTGGCCTGTACATTGGCATGGAGCAATATTACAATACAAGCTGCTCCTCTGAATCTGAATAAAGAGGTTAGGCGGATTTTAAACAGTTTGGATTATTTGCACAAAAATAACAGGAAATTCTTGGTACAATTACAAGCTACACATAAAGTCAGACAAGAACAGCCCCTGTTCTTCCCTCGGGGGCGGGAAATGAAGCACATTTAACCTTAAACTACACGGCCCTTTGGCTCCCTCATCATGGCTAGCGAGGCAATGTCAGCAACAGATAAATGCAGCTTGCGGCCGTGCAACACGCTCTGGTTCTCTAGTATGAGGTCCACCACCTGCAAAGCAAAAAACATGCATCAGTCACACTTCATGTTATACTTCTTGGAGTCGGGGGCACAATCTACAATCAGTACACCATAATTCCTCTAATAAACTTAAAGCGTCCCCACGCACAAAGTGCAGCACTAAACTACACTGCCATGCAATAAAAAGCTTAAACAAGACTACAAAAACAAGACACAAAAAACACTTTAACAACAGCATTAGTGATAATGGGGGTTCTGGAAGGGGGGTTACTGGTAGAGCGGCTGGCTTCAGGAGGGCTAGGCGCAGGCCGGATTGCATGGCTGACAACCCGCCGGATCCTCATTAGTCTCTGTTGTTTATCTTTTTCGTCTTTCGGTGGGGCTTCGGCTAGTGCGAGCACAATTTGGGAGCCTTTCCTTAATGCACGCTGGTGACTTCTAGTGTAAACTTTTACTTTTACTCTTCGTAGGTTGGCGCAAAATGAGCAAGAGAAGGGTTTCCACTGCTACTATTCACACAGGTATAAATATAGAGGTGAGCACATACGGTACACGTAAAAGTCTCTGAAGGGGGGACCTCAAAGAGTAACGGTCATAAACTGTGGATACGTATCATGTATGGTATGGTCCTAGCCATCTTTATGAAAAGCCCTTACCCGCCATCTTGTAAGGATCCAATATGGCTAGATACAAGCTGTGGGGAGACGCTCTCACCGCAGTGAAATTTTACGAGTGCAAGTGAAAGAGCCATTTACCTAGCGTGTAAAAGATAAAATACTAACAATCGTGTTAAGGAATTTTTCGTGAGCGAACTTAAGAGCCTGTACACACTGCTTACTTTGGTGGCGAGCTTACATTGATGACCCATCATCGGTACATTCTGCCGTATTTTCTCCCATCTAACTTATTTGCATTACAACCTTGCTACGGTGGAGCTTCATTACGCCTTTGACCAACGTTTATCTTCTGCATGCAATGACTGAAGCTCCGCAACTGTTCCTCCCCCCACGTAATTTCCCCGGCAGCACGGGCTCACCTCTTCCTTGCTGGCCTCCAGTTCCCAGCATATGGTTTGAATGCCAAACTTAAGTGTTTCTGCCTGCTTATCGGTGTCAAAACACAGAGCCGGCTGGATGATGACCATCTGCCGGGCCTTATCCTCAGTGACCTGCAGTTTGCACAAAGGAGTTGGAGGCAAGCGACAGCAAAACAATCGCTTGGGGCACTTGTGCAGTGTGCATGACAAGGTACTTTCCCTTGCCGGTATCAGTTTATTCCTGTAAACAGCTATAACAATTTATTGTGCATAATGCAAACAGCTTGAAGCTGCATAACACGACACATTAAATATTTGTCGCTTGCAAGTAGCAACAAGATAATTGCTCAAGTCGCATCAAACTATTTAAACATCTCATTTAAGAGCGAGCTTGGATCATAAGACATGCACGTGTCTGGGAACCAAACTGAGCCAGTGTTCCTAAGCGACATGCAATACCCAAAAATCATCACACTATGTAATGCTCCAAACCCACCTCCACAACACGGGCAATTATCTTAATCTTGTCCTCAAGCTCACTCGGCGTGATGTTGGCAAATGCCTTCTTCTTATACGCCATGTTCTTAATGGTGGACAGGGGTACTTGCAACACGTTGGCGAGGCCGCTGAAAGACGCCCTCTCTGCGCGCGTGGTGAAGAAACAGTGAGCGAAGAGAGGCGTGCAAGTCCCCCAGATTGTAAATTAGCAAATTTGTAATGCAGTGGAGAAGCGTGCATCCACTCAAAAAGGCTGTTTGTTTGGTTACGAGCGAATCAGATGCACACCATATCGAGCATGCTTTCCCAGCCTAAATTACTAGATTGCCAAGTAAGTTGGCTCTGGGCCCCGACCAAACACTTTTTGACAACGAGCCCACAGATGGCTTTCATCACTGAAATAGGCCTATTCAGCATCCCTGGTTACGTAGCACAATATCAAGCACAAATACACTCAGGGCTCACGTTCTTCTTCCATGGGCTGAGCAGATATGAAGTTTGCAAGCTCCTTAACGTCTGCAGAGGTCATCTCATCATCCGTAGCTGCAGCGAGGGACACTCTTGAGCGCCATTGATGCTGTCGCCTTTGGCAGACGGTAACACCTATGTTTGCGCGAGTCGGGTTTGATTCAGGCATCGTAGAGCTTTATATAGGAGCTTTACCTACAAGAGGTGTGCAGCACTAGCTTGGATTATATTCGTGGACTGGCTCCACTCTCGTGACTAAGTGACTTTCAAGTGTGCAGCAGAGCGGAAATATGACACTAACATTTGCAGCGCAGTGTGACATATAATGTATGTATGCAGCTGTTGTGTGTAATAGGCACGTATTGTACGCGCAGGTGCAACGCACGCACACACTCATACACACACACCCACACACACCTGGGGATTGAATTCCTGCCACCTGAAATAACAATGAAGGAGATTCAGGGATGCAATGTGTTTTCAATGGAAGAACCTGTTCCTTATCCCACACACCTTTTGCCGTGGGCACTTCAGGATCGTTGGGTGAGCTGCGGTAGAGTGCAGGAGCTGCATTGTAAGTATCACCCTTAAGTGCAATATAAATGAATCTGGCTCAACTTCAACCCAGAGGAAAGAGCCAAACATGCAAGCACTTTAAATTAGATATTTATCATGCTGCACTCCACGTCTAAGCAGCTAGGTTCCATCAACAGGTGGGTTCTGAAGAAGCTCCCTTTCTATCCCTTTCCCGTTCTTCGCGCCCCTTCGCGCCCCTTCGTGTTCGAATGCATCCTGCGGGAACATTCTTGAAGTGTTGCGAGACTAGAGTGCAAAAAAATATCGCCTTACCCCACACATTCACACAGGAACTCTGCTACCACCAAGACCAGCTTGACTAGCAAGCCACGCGGATCTCCTCTCCTCCCCAAGCACGTTGCACCTAGTACTGGCAGCAGAACATCCCCAATCACCATGGCCACTGTGAGTAACCTGAGGGACGGGGACAAACCCCCCGTGCGAAATTCGCAGGGACTCACTCTCCCACCAATATCAACTCCAAACAGGTCAAGGATGTTCCCACCAAGCCCATTGAGGGCCAGAAGACTGGCACCAGCGGCCTGCGCAAGAAAACCAAGGTTGGTAGCAGAGAAGAGAGATCACCCTGTGTTTTCCTCATCACCCCTCTTACAACACAATCTTTTTGCTCTCCACACTCAGCCGCAAACCCAAACTCATGTACCTTCACACACATTATACTACAAAACAGGAGTTCATGAGCCCCAACTACCTAGCCAACTGGGTGCAGTCCCTCTTCAACGCCCTAGGCGCCGAGGCGCAGGGCAAGACCCTGTGCTTGGGAGGTGATGGCCGCTACTTCGGCAAGGAAGCCTCCCAGATCATCATCAAGCTGGCAGCAGGCAACGGCTTCAGCAAGGTGGTGGTGGGTCAGGATGCCATCATGGCCACCCCCGCCATGTCCGCCCTCATTCGCAGGCGCAAGTTCTACGGTGAGGGGTACACTCTTTGTGCAAGTTGTTACCCCTTAAACATGTATGTGTGTCTACTGTGTGCCTTCACTGTAACGTGCTCATTGTGCAGAGTGTGTGCATGCTTGAACACACACACACACACACACACACACGCAGAGAGACAAACATACACACACACGCACACACACATGCATATACAAACACAGGCGGCATCATCATGAGTGCCAGTCACAACCCTGGAGGCCCAGAGAACGATTTCGGTATCAAGTTCAACTACAGTGGAGGTGTGTGTTGCTTACAATAAATTGTTTGGTGTTTGTGTACGTATGAGTGTGTGGTGTGTGTATCTATGTGTGTACGTGTGTGTATGTGAGTGTGGTGTGTGCGCCTATGTGTGTGTACGTGTGTATGCTTGTGTTTTGTGAGCAGCGGTTGCTCGTATGCTTACATGCCTGGCAACATGACATCTTCCCCCGGTATGTGTGGCCATACAGGTGAGCCTGCCCCAGAGAGCATCACGGACAAGATTTACGGAGAGACCCAGAAGGTGGCTGCCCTCAAGATGGCAGACCTGCCTGAGGTCGATCTTAGCAAGGTACCCCCCGTGTGTGTATATGTATATGTGTTTATGTGTGCGTTTGTTTGTGTCTGTGCCTGCGTATGTTTGTGTCTGTGCCTGTGTGTGCAAGCACGCACGCACATTTGTAAAATGCTGTGTAGTCCTATTTTAAAAGCTTCAGGGAGCACTAGTCCTAGCTTCCTTCACTGTGTGCATGAAGCCGTCCACACATGTGACATGTGACATGTGGCATATGCAGATTGGCAGCTCCAAGTTTGGAGACTTTGAGCTGGAAGTTATTGACCCCGTGGCTGACTACATGGCCACACTGAAGGAGGTGCGGATGAAGGTCACCTGTGGTCATTCTAATAATTGAAGGATGTGAGGGGTGCGATTTTAGCCTGTGAAGCAATGTCATTTGTAGGGTTGGCCAGAACTGTGCTTATGCACCATATGTGACCGTATATCTGGTGATTTCTCAGCCAAAGGTACCGTATATGCTCCGTATATATTTGGCCAACCCTAGTCATTTGCTTGCACCAAGAGAGGTGGACGATGGGGGATGCGTAAACCATTGTTACTTAATCACACACCTTCCACCGAAGGAAGCTAACTTTGTTGTTGCAGGCTGCATAGTCCATACTCAACACATATTGCACAGCCTTGTACGCGCACGCACGTGCACACACACACACACACACACACACACACACACACACACACACACACACACACACAAGAAACGCTGGCGCCAGAGAACACAACACAACACGCATATGTGGCGTGCACGCAGGTGTTTGACTTTGAGGCCCTCAAGAAGTTCCTGAGCCGCAAGGACTTCAGAATGGTGTTTGACGCCATGCATGCCGTCACCGGCCCCTACGCCAAGCGCATTTTGGTGCAGGTGTGTGTTTGTGCGTCTCTTTGGGTGTGTTTGTTTGTGTGTGTGTGTATGTGTGTGTGTGTGTGTCTTCCTGACATGCACAACGTAGCCATGCACAATGACGGCCTTGAGCAAGCGGCGCATCCTGAACCGCGCCAATGTGGCTTGCAAGTCCATGATGCGCGTGCTCAGAGCAGCTATGAAACACACGCACGCTGCTCTGTGCCTGTGCACGAGGAGCCAAACAGGACAATTATGGCTGAATTCCTGTGTAGTGGATCTGCCAGGCTTGAGGCAAGCCGAGGCTGCACGTGAGCGACACGCTCCTCACAACTTCCGCCCCCGTGTGTGTGTATGTGTGTGTGTGTGTGTGTGGCCTTGACTGCATTCCTAATTGCTTCTTGTCCTCGTTATTGGTCCAGCGTGACCCTTGGCCCCTCTTAGCCAGCTCTGCTGAGACCAGAAGCACCAGAAGCTCAGTACTGCAACAGGGACTGAAATGCAGCAATTGTATGTACTCACTCAGAATCATAGATTGTGTGGACCCTATCCCTCGTGCTTCATTACTTGCTCAATTGTACAGGCATCAGCGTTTCTTGGTATACGCACCTTCATATATGCCAACTGCATAACAACACAAACACCCCACAACACACATTTACGCAGGAGGTGGGTGTCCCCCGCAATGCAGTCAAGACCTGCATCCCCTCCTTAGATTGTGACCACGCAACTTACACAATCTGCACACACAAGCAGGCAGGAGTTGGGCGCTCTTGCCATGCTGTCAAAGACGGCATCTTCTCCCCCCTGAATCGTGACCACGCAACTCACAGAAGAAGAAGTAAAACCTACGCACGCAGGAGCTAAGCGCTCCCGCTGATGCTGTCAAGAACGGCATCGCCTCCCCAGAACTGTGAACTCGCAACTCACACGACCCAAAACCTACGCACGCAGGAGCTGGGCGCTCCCCCCAATGCCGTCAAGGATGGCATCTTCTCCCCTAATTCGTGACCACGCAGCTCACATGACCCACACACATACACACACAGGAGCTGGGCGTTCCCGCCAATGCCGTCAAGGATGGCATCTTCTCCCCTAATTCGTGACCACGCAACTCACATGACCCACACACATACACACACAGGAGCTGGGTGCTCCCGCCGATGCCGTCAAGGACGGCATCGCCTCTCCAGACTTCAACGGCGGCCACCCTGACCCCAACCTCACGTACGCACACGAGCTCGTAGACATCATGTGGGGTGCGAACGCGCCCACCTTTGGCGCGGCGTCAGACGGTGATGGTGACCGCAACATGATCTTGGGCAGTGGCTTCTTCATCACGCCCTCGGACTCTGTGGCCATGATCGCAGCTAACGCGGATTGCATTCCCTACTTCAAGAGCGGCCTGAAGGTGTGTGAATGTGTGTGCGTGTGCGTGTGTGTGCATGCATGCGTTCCCTACTTCCAGAGCGGCCTGAAGGTGTGTGGATGTGTGCATGCGTGTTCGTGCATGCGTGCATGTATTTGTGTGGGCGTGCTTGCATTAGGTTTTTTTGTGTTCCCTGAAAACGTGTGTGTGTGTGTTTTGCTTGCAAGTGTGGGCTGCACCCTTGACAGAACGTGTTTGCTCATTTGTTTAAAAGGCTTTTTTGACAATTTCATAAAGGGCGATCTGAGGGTACACGTTGATTTGAGGTGTGGGAATGTAGTGAAATTCCCAAGATCTTCTAAATTAAGCCCCTGCGTTCAAGTGTGACTAGGCTTGCTCGTCCCTCTTACTTAAAGCCCATTGAAACCTATCAGCCTCAGCATGTGTCCATAGCCTACATTTCAGTTCCTCTATCTGCTTGTGCGCCTTTGAGTAGAAAGCGCTTAATTTCTGCTATGTGAGCTATGAGCCCATTGCATGGCCCCCTTTCCTTGCGTATGTGTGTGTGTGTGTGTGTGTGTGTGAGTGCGGCTCCCTACGTCCGTCACTTGGAAATGCATTTCGTTGCACAATAACCTTTGAAAAGGGTGCATGTTGCGTGGATGTCAAATTGAGAAGGTGTGGCATTTAAGACGGGTACCCTTGAGGGGGATGGTGTTAAAGAGGAAGAGAGGTTAGAAAGGGTGCAGCCTTTTGTGGAGGATTCGAGCTTAGAGGGTGTGCTGTTCTGCAGGTTCCATTTGCTCCGTTCTGTGGACTGCATCCACGCATCTACGCCTGTCAGTTTGAATGGGTAGAGAAACGTACATCAATGCACGCAAAAAAAACAGCGCTGTTAGGCGTCAATTGCCTCAGTTTTCTACCTCCAGTGTTTACGTCCACCTGCTATTGCATAAATGCTCACCTGATATTGCCCAATGCCCACCTGCTATTGCACAAACCTTCAAATGTCCCCGCGTTTGTTTGTGGGATCCACAAGTGTGTGTGTGTGTGTTGTGTGTGTGCGCATGCAGCATAACAGACTTGCTCCACGCCTTTGCTTTCACATATCCTACCATCACTTAGTGTGGAATGCTTCACAAAACCTGTACGCCCTGCCCATGTGCTGGCACCTTTTTAACGCGTGTGTGTTCATAGGTTGTGGCTCGCTCCAAGCCTACTTCTGCCGCCCTGGACCGTGTGGCCAAGTGTGGAATGCTTTACAAAGCCTGTACGCCCTGCTCATGTGCTGGCACCTTTTAAACGCGTGTGTGTTCATAGGTTGTGGCTCGCTCCATGCCTACTTCTGCCGCCCTGGACCGTGTGGCCAAGTGTGGAATGCTTTACAAAGCCTGTACGCCCTGCTCATGTGCTGGCACCTTTTAAACGCGTGTGTGTTCATAGGGTGTGGCTCGCTCCATGCCTACTTCTGCCGCCCTGGACCGTGTGGCCAAGGGCCTGGGCCTGCCCTTTTTTGAGACCCCTACTGGGTGGAAGTTCTTCTGCAACCTCATGGACGCAGGTGTGCAGTCGGAGGAGTGTGTGTGTGTTTGTGTGTGTGGTGGTGTGTGTGTGTGTGCCTGTATGTGTGCCTGTGTGTGTTTTGCCTTGCACTGGTGCGCGCAATAATGCCGGTCAGTGCTTGTCACGGTGCTCTCATCACTTTTCTGTGCACAGCAAATTCCAGCCAACCAAAGAGTACAGATCTTGCTCACTCCTCGTCATGAACCTGCTGTTCTCAACAGAACCTAGCCCACCGTTTACCCGACGCGTCTTGTATGTTTCGAGGTTTAATTTTGTTGTAAGCACCATGGTGTGCTCGTACTGACCAGCAGGAACTCACGCATGCGTGTCAATACTCACAAGTTTACTCTCTGACTCACGTGCACGTGCCATGTACGACTGCATGCAGGCAAGTGCTCCATCTGTGGAGAGGAGTCCTTCGGAACTGGCGGTGACCACATCCGGGAGAAGGACGGCATCTTTGCGGTGAGAGTGTGTGTGAGTGTGTGTATGTGAATGAGAGTCGTGCTGCCTGATACACACACAAGATAAACCACAGGGAAGGCATATTGAACTCTTTTTCATCTGCGTGAGGTTTTTTTCGTCCAGGTAACTCTGATTGAAATTATAACTGGTCTGGTCTAAGTAAGAATCCCAGCATAAGATCTTTCAGGCTAATGGACTGTCAGTGCAGTCAAGGCTCATTGCCTGCACCCCCATGCTCTGAGTCACAGCCTGAGTGGCAAAACAAGTGCAATCAGTGGGAAAAAAGAGGATTGAGTATATCTATCATATTACTGGTCTGCTCTGAGTTGGGATCCCAACAACACAATATGGGACGAGACTTGTGCACAGCCACATCTTCCCCCTTATCCTTTGTAAGAGGCTGTCTATGCTGCAAACTATCAGTCCCAGCATGCCTCAAGAAATGGTGGATACTTTAAACTAGTGCGTACACCAGCCAGAGCGTCATCTGCACTTTGATCTGGGGCACTTGATGATGTGGGGTTAAGAGGCACATAACTTCATATGACGTTGGCCGTGTGCAAGCTCGTGTGTCAAACAGGACCTGAGCTGAGTGCATGCGCAATATCAGTGTCTAGTGTGTCCCCTTAATTTGTTTGCCTTATCAAAGGGGAGAAGGGGAAGCACAGCATTCCTAGCCAATCAGCAGTGTGATTGACTTGGAATGACTGAAGCAGCACCCTACGCATCAGAAGGGGAGACTTGATCTGACATCAAGCTTTCATTATGTAGCCCTTTATTTTCTTTCTTGCATTCTGCTCTTGAACTTGGTGCAAGATTGTTACTTAGATCTGACATCAAGCTTTCATTATGTAGCCCTTTATTTTAAGGGTTGACCTGAACCATACATATACATATCTACGGTGTACATACGGTAATTTAAGCAGGAAAATCACCATACATTCAGTCATATACGGTGTGCATATACGGTTCTGGCCAACCCTATTTATTTTCATGTGCATTCTGCTCTTGAACTTGATGTAAGATTGCGTTGCAAGGAAGGCCTGAGCGCTCTGCACGACCTGCCAGGGGAAGGAGTGCCTTACAAATGAGTAGGGTTGGCCAGAACCGTATAAGCACACCGTATAT
>Ga0307951_1000693_pt1:2500-19592 | contig 19592 bp, 17 predicted proteins | sample OrgLakmetagen374_FD_201842 | JGI IMG/M metagenome (GOLD analysis project Ga0307951, IMG submission 201842) | Saline water microbial communities from Organic Lake, Antarctica - #374 | ecosystem: Environmental > Aquatic > Non-marine Saline and Alkaline > Saline | place: Antarctica... | reverse complement strand
CGTGGAATGATGGCACATGCTAGAACGGGTAGGGATGCTGCATGCTAGAACGGGTAGGATTGCTGCATGCTAGAAACGGTAGGGGTGGCGTGGAATGATAGGCAGTTGCTACACATGGGAAGGGGTGGCACAGAATTACGGTCACAAAAAAGAAAGGGAAAAACTATGCAGGCAGCAGGCAGTGGAAAACCACTCCCCACATTGATTAAGGAAAAGGAGCCATTTTGGCACCGGGTACCGTAAAGCTTCTCCACCAAAAGAAGGGGAAAAAAAGATCAATGGGGATCAGGAGGGTCGCAGGCTTGACCTGAAACCGGCTCCTGATGACAGTTGATAACAGTACTGGAAAGTGTGTGTCTGGTATGAACCAGTTTGGCAGCGTAGTTGACAGAAAGGGAATGATGGGCAGATGCAATGCCTGTGCAAGAAGAGCAGAATACTGTGGGAGTAAAGCGGTTGTGCGCATAAAATGTAATTGCGGGCCTAATGTGGCAAGTGCAAGAGTTTTAACCACACCCTTCCCGACCAGAATCTTGCACCCTGAACACACACACACACACACACAGGCGTTTAGTAGGGTGCTGGGGAGGTGCAAGCCTAAGATGACAAGTGCAATTGGTCACCGCTCTTCCCAACCAGAATCATGCACCCTGAACACACACACACACACACACACACACACACACACACACACACACACACAGGCGTTTAGTAGGGTGCTGGGGAGGTGCAAGCCTAACGTGACTGTGATACTAGTTTTGCCTTCCCTCTTCCTGACCTAAATCTTGCACCCTGCACCCCGCACACAGGTGTTTGGTGGGGATACTGCGGAAGCTGGAGAAGATCTGGAGCAAAGAGCTGCTGCTGCTGCAGCTGCTTCAACCACAGGTGTGAGGGAATGCACGCATGACAGACATAAATGAGGAGGTTGTTGTTGTGTGTGTGTGTGCATGTTTGTCACACGCCCTTGTTGCTCAAGTGCAGATGCACGTTATGCGTAGGTTGAATTATTTCAGAAGAGCTACCAGTACGGAATCATCATGCGTGCTTCCCCCTGTGTGCATGGTGTTCTCCTTGTAGGTGATGTCAAAAAGAGGTCAGTGTTGGAGGCAAGAATAAATTTAGTGATGTAAAAAAAAGGCCAGTGTTGGAGGCAAGAGAAAACTTAAAAAATACTTTTTATGCTTTCCAGGGTGGCCACAATACTTGGTAGAGCACCAGTCGTCTGAACTTAAAAGGGCACCATCTCTATTGTGTGGGGAATGTCCAACCACGCTTGTTCACATAGCAACAATGCTTAAACCACACTTGTGCTCTTTCTAGGTGATGTAGTACATAAGTGACAAAGTGAATGTGCGTGTGCTGGACGGGTTTCACACAAGCAAAACGATGCGCATGCCTGAAAAACATGCAAACACACGCAAAAGCACGCACACGTACACACAATCACTGCACAGGCCTCGGTGCCGAGTGCTGGTGCGCACTCCACACCCTTCTAGTGGGGCGGTGCGGCTCACAGGAGGAGCAGGCGCTGCTGTTGTGCAGGTGAGGGGTGTGGATTTTTGCTCTCTGTTGCAGTTTTGAGGAGCAGGCGCTGCTGTTGTGCACTGGTGAGCGGTGTGACTTTCTGCTCTCTGTTGCAGTTGTGAGGAGCAGGCGCTGCTGTTGTGCAGGTGAGGGGTGTGAATGTTTGCTCTCTGTTGCAGTTGTGAGGAGCAGGCGCTGCTGTTGTGCAGGTGAGCGGTGTGACTTTCTGCTCTCTGTTGCAGTTGTGAGGAGCAGGCGCTGCTGTTGTGCAGGTGAGGGGTGTTAATGTTTGCTCTCTGTTGCAGTTGTGAGGAGCAGGCGCTGCTGTTGCGCACTGGTGAGCGGAGCAAGCCGTTGCTGTGTGCGCCTGTATGCGTTCGGAGCAAGCCTGGTTTTCCGTGCAAGCGAAGGGTCGCTATGTGCACCTGTATGCAATTGGTGCAAGCCTGTATGCATTCTTGTCTTTGTGCTCAAATTTTGTATGCAACACATTCCTGCGTTACACAATTCTTCAGAAAAAGAATTTGGACAGCCAGCCAAAAAGGAAAATATCACCTGTCAGGGAAACCCAGTTAATTGTTGCATTCAGCACAGAGGCTTGGGCATTACTAGGGCACAGGACTGTACTAGAAGCATCGCATGTGTCACATGTGCACAGATGTAGACGTCAAAACGTAAAGCGAGCAAGTTGTTGTCCACAGACACAGCATCCACCTGCCCAGAACTATCCTTCCGCCCCCTTCCAGTTTGCTGCTTGGCTTTGGCCAAGACGCGTACGTGTGTGTGGGGCGCCTCCGGAACGGGAGTGGCCATTGCTGGGTTGTGTGCCGAGGCGCTTTTTTTTCTACCATGCACTGGGAGCCAAGCAATGGTGGGTGAAGCGTTGTCTAAACCATTTTTTTCTGCCATGCACTGGGAAATAAGCAACAATGGGTCGTAAACGATTTCAAGAATACTTTTTCTACCATGCACTGGGGATCAAGCAATGGTGGGTGATGCGGCTTTGAGAGGAGTCAGGTCAGCTTCACCGTAAATGCTCGAGGAGGCTTGTATTGAGCACACACACACACACACACTCAAACATACGCACACACACACTCAAACATATGCACACGCGCACACACACACACACACGTACACACACACACACACACACGCACGCACACACAAGAACACATGCACACAACAGGACCACACGCAGTGCAGTTTCTCTACCATGACCCGGAAGCGATCAACCAAAAGTGCTATCACTTGCATGTGAACGCACATGCGCATATGTCTTGTGTGATTGTCTTGATTGCCTTGCATTGCACGCAACCGTGGTGGTCTTATAATGGCATTCATGGCTTGTGTTACCTTACTTACGAATGACAAGAGAGCGTCGGAACTGTGCGTGTGCAATGTTCGTTTTCAATTTCTTCACGAAAATGTGTCGCAATGTTCAAATTGTGTTGCAATGTTCAATATCTATGGATTACACTTTTACAACATGTTTTGCAGGGAGGAGCGTATGGTCATCTGTGGTGTATATATATGGTGGCCACCAAACCTCCCCACAAGTAATAAGGGGCAGCCATAAGCATGCATAAGCATTGATCAGTACATCATGGTTTGCAGGAGACCTCCAACGTGCGGTCATACACGGCATGCATGTATGCGTACAGTTTTGGCCAACCCTTCCAAAAGCTCCTCAGTCCCTTCATCAACATCTGCACGTACACCTCTCATCCTGTTGGTTATAACTGAATAGCCTGCAATACCTAGCCCAGACAGGACCTCTATTGTAATGCTGTATCTATAATGAAGAACTCCCTGTTTTTTGACATTCTTTGGCTCCAACCTTCACAGGCACCCACTACTCATCTCTCCAAGGCCCCGTCTCCTGTCCCTACCTTTCTGTGGGATCTGTGTTTAACCACCGCAGCGTTTGGGCAAACTGCCAGGTGTGTTACTGTGAAAGCATTTCAGTTTACTCTCTGTTGCACGTGCTAGATCAGTAGCAGCGTATCAGTTTACTCTGTCGTACGTGCTAGATCACCAGCAGCATTTCAGTTTACTCTCTCTCACACGTGCTAGATCATCAGCAGTGTTTTAGTTTACTCTCTGTCGCACGTGCTAGATCACCAGCAGCATTTCAGTTTACTCTCTCTCACACGTGCTAGATCATCAGCAGCGTTTCAGTTAACCTCTGTCGCACGTGCTGGATCACCAGCATTGGTTTTGTTTACTCTGTTGCACGTGCTAGATCATCAGCAGCGTTTCAGTTAACCTCTATCGCACATGCTAGATCACCAACAGCGTTGCACTGCCGAGCGTGTTCAGGTAAAGTTGTAGGTGGTGTTTGATCATTTTGATCACCTTAGGCAACGTAAAGACGGTCAACCAGCAGAGCTTGACCTACGATTCACTTGTGCCTCAGCTGATACAAACACAAAGTCAGTCGACATCCCTCCGTACTGTGAGCCTTCACAATCACAGGGCTTGGATTGTGATGCGCTTGTGCATCAGCCAATACAGAAACAGGCAGCTCTGTACTGTAAGCAGCCTTCACAAATACAGGGCTTGGACTTTGATGCTCTTGTGCATCAGCCAGTACAGCAACAGTCTGCTGATGCAGGCTCTGTACTGTTAGCAGCCATCTCAAACACAGGGCTTGAACTGTGATGCACTTACTTGTGCCTTAGTAATCATAACCGCCCTGCACTGTGATGCACTTGTGCCCCGCCCTGAACTGTGATGCACTTACTTGTGCCTTAGTAATTATAACCGCCCTGCAGCCTACTTATAATGACCCTGGTGCACCCACATTGGAGAGTTATTAAAAAAAAACGCCCTGCAACCTAATTATAATGACTCTGGTGCACCCACATTGGAGAGTAATTATAACCTCCCTGCACCCTACTTATAATGACCCTGGTGCACCCACATTGGAGAGTAATTATAACCGCCCTGCACCCTACTTATAATGACTCTGGTGCACCCACATTGGAGAGTAATTATAACCGCCCTGCACCCTAATTATAATGACTCTGGTGCACCCACATTGGAGAGTTATTATAACCGCCCTGCACCCTAATTATAATGACTCTGGTGCACCCTCATTGGAGAGTAGTTATAACCGCCCTGCACCCTACTTATAATGACTCTGGTGCACCCTACTGTTTTAAGCACCTTCATTCAAACATTACAAGTGGCCTACTTGTTCTGCAAGGCGTGCAAGGCTGATGATGCACTCCTAAATCATTTTCTGTGAATAGCCCCTTTCTCACTGTCTTCTCATGACCAGCGCTCTCGCCCTGCTGTGTACGCTGATACTGGCTCACTCCTAGTCACACCATTTACAGACCAGTGGCAGTGCGCGTTCTGCTTCACACCCTCTCTCTTTTGGCCACAGCCACGGGTTGTTTTGCAGACCAGGCTGTTGGTATATACCATACTTCGCCTAAGCACACCGTCGCTCCAGTAGCGAATACATTTGACTTGCTTTGCTCAGGCTGATGATGGGGTCTCTACTACCTCGTACGTGCTTGAGGAGGCCCATTTGTGGAAGGAGTTGCGTGTGAGCGTGCAGGACCGCCCTTGCTCGTCATGGTAGGCCTGTTTGGGGGGGGGGGGCACAGCCTGTTTGTCAGAAGCTGCATGCACTGCTACTTGGAGAAAGGCATACGCTCACGTGTCCTTTACTGTATCAGATAATCCAATCCAATTCAGTCCAGTCCAATTCAATCCAGTCCAATCCAATCCAATCCAATCCTCCAATATAATCCCATACAATACAATACAATGCAATCCTCTACTACTGGAGCAAGGCACGCGCTCACGCATCCTCTTATATGCAGATGGAAGGCAAAAGCAACTCAGAGTAATGAGGTAGAATAAAAAAACATGGTGCAAAAGTACGGGCGCGCCATCAAGCCATCGACCATGTCCAGCTCAGATTGCAGAGGGGGAGAGGGACTTTTAATTTAGATTAGCGACAATGTTATGTATACACACATTGGCCCAGAAGCTTAGGGATAGGCTTGGAGAAAATTGCTATTGTATCCGCACCGCATATGAGTTGGAGACCAAAAAAGGCAAAGGCTAGGCACCCTGTTATGCTCACACTCCTCGCATGCACAAGCGCACATCACCCTCCTCGCATGCACAAGAGCACATGCGCACATCACCTCCTCGCATGCACAAGTGCACATGCGCACATCACCCTCCTCGCATGCACAAGCGCACATGCGCACATCACCCTCCTCGCATGCACAAGTGCACATGCGCACATCACCCTCCTCGCATGCACAAGCGCATATCACCCTCCTCACATGTACAAGCGCACATCAGCACCATGAGCACAAGCAGACCTGATAGCGCTTTTGCAGCAGTGCCTGAACCAACTCATTACTAGCGTGCACAAACACACTGACACATTACTAGCGTGCACAAACACACCAGCACATTACTAGCGTGTACAAACATACCAACTCATTACTAGCGTGCACAAACACACCAACTCATTACTAGCGTGCACAAACATACCAGCTCATTACTAGCGTGCACAAACACACCAACACATTACTAGCGTGCACAAACATACCAGCTCATTACTAGCGTGCACAAACACACCAACACATTACTAGCGTGCACAAACATACCAGCTCATTACTAGCGTGCACAAACACACCAACACATTACTAGCGTGCACAAACATACCAACACATTACTAGCGTGCACAAACACACCAGCTCATTACTAGCGTGCACAAACACACCAGCTCATTACTAGCGTGCACAAACACACACTACACACATGCACACACACATGCACACACATACTCTTTTGCAGGTCAACCTTGCCTCTGCGCCCTCCTCGTGCGAACGCACTGGCCCTGGAAGTGTGGCTGGTAAGTGCACAGCTCACTATAGGTAATACAGTAATACAGCTTGAAAACCTTGATAGCATGAGCTGAACTTTACGACAAAATACGAGTTTTGTTCTGTTCTCTGTTACAATTTTCTTACTGATATACACATCTACTGATAAATGCATCTGGCTCAGAGCTTTGTCAGCAATGGCTGAATAGCGTCCGAGCTAAATTTGCGTCAACCCATCTCTCTCCCTGTTCCGGTTAATCTGTTATAAAAAGGTCTCAGTAATAGCATCCTTGGCAGACGCATACACACACATACACACACAAAGGCTACCTAACACACTCAGATGCATACACACACTACATTGCTTGCCTGAAACACAGGAAGGCAAAGTGAAAGAAGGCCTTGAATCTCATTGCAACAAGCTGTGGGGCACCAGCTCCGGCAGGGAAATCATCACGTGGGATGTGTCTTTAGAGCACCTGCTTATGCCTGCCCTGGAGGCGTACGAGCATGTGAGTCCAATCCGTCGCTTTGACTATCGTTTATCGTCCATTCCTGTGTGGAGACATGTGAGCGTTTGAATCGGACGAGCATTTAAATCGTCGTCCGTGCGTAGGTGGGGTTTGTGCTCAGTGCTCAGCATGTGGTATAGGTCAAACACAGGCTGTTGTGCATCCACGCGTGGTGTGAACATGGGAGTAAATCAGTTGCCAAAGCTTGTATGCACGTGTGTGTGTATGTGTGTGTGACGTAACGGGAGTGAGGTGTTGACAAGTCCTGTGTGTGAGTGCATGCTGTGTGTGAGTGGGGTTGCCTGTGCACTTGTGAATGGCTGTGTGTGATGCGTGCCTGCACGCCTTGGACTCCAAAGGTTGCTATGCTGCTATGTAATGTTAGGGGTGAATGGTTCACAGCGTTCCATGTACAGGCAGGAGGTTCTGCACTAGGCATATCAGAGTGCACCTATAATTGCAGGAGGCCCTGACAGGGGAAGTGGCACCGGGGAATGAAGAATTCCAGTCGGCCATCAAGCATGCCGTGCCGTTGGGCTGTGTTTTCAAGGTAAGAAGGTGGAGGAAATGATGAGCAAACGAGGGAGCTGGAAGCTCAGACAGGATGTGCGACCCGTGATTTTGTTTGGTTTGTTCGGGAAAGGGCACCGAGTAGATAATTGCTGTCGCGTTTTGGGTTCTCAGACGTGCCATTACGCTGTGCAAGACACAGTGTCGTCATTTGGGAGTTGTTTGTCGTCCTAGTTACCCTCCTGAAAGGATGACAGCTGCCTGTGCTTGAATGTGAGCTTGCTGGCTGCATACGCTAGGTATCTACTGAGTCAAACACAGAGCTCGTGAGGTGGCTTGGTAAGAGGGTCGTTCGAGTTGTTAGAAATAAAGAGTGCCCTTCTTTAATTTAGCACACAAGCCACACGAGCCCCCGCTCACACTCCTTGAGGTGGTGCATTCAGCCATCGTGCCTTTGTGCTTTCATCTTATTTTTGCAGGGAGTGCCTCTTCACCACCACAGTCTCAGCCCGGAGGACATTGTAGCTGCCCTCCTCACAGACCCGCAGGTAGGAGTTTGTTGTTCCCCTTCTTTATGCACAGTAGTTTATTAAAGCAGGAGGTTTATGCAGTGGTTTATTAAAGCAGGTGGCCGGTTTGTGCGGTGGTTTATTAAAGCAGGAGGCCGGTTATGATCTTAGGGGAGGAAAGGTATCAGCAGCAGGCTTTATGCACAAGAGCTGGCAAGCAAAAATTGCTCTCCTAGCCTTGCAGTTTTTTGTGTGGAAGGTGGATGTGGTGTGCATTGACAGCACCGATGTTCGATGCAGTGAACACTTGTGTCCTGCTTACGCCTGCTTTGCTGATGGGTCCGCGGGGGCACAGTAGCCAGTATACAGTATAGTATATACAGTATAGTATAGTAGGTATATACAGTATAGCAGGTCACCAGCTCGAACCACTGTGTTGACCAATACCAGACTCAGGGTGTCAACAAATGGAGGCCCTTCTGTGTTAAAAGACACTGAAATTTATGAATAGAAAATAAACTAAATGGGCAGATGGAAATCGCTTCCACAGAAATCAAGGAAAAGGTGCCTCTTCTGAACTGGGGACCGTAGGGCTCTTCAAGACAAAGAGGGAAGTAACAGCAATGAGGATCAAGGGGGTTGCAAGCTTGTCCTGAAACTGGCTCCTGATGAGATTTGATAATGGTACTGGAAAGGGTTTGCCTGGTATGGACAAGAGTAGCAGCATACTTGACAGAATGCACATGCATTTTGAAGCAAGTCATTAAAAGTTGGTTCGGTAGGGGTCTGCAACTGGCTTGTTAAACGAGTGGTTGGGTAATTTTACGATGACTGGTACCAGAGTGGCTCCTTTTCCTTGATTGATGCGGGGAGCGGCTATTCACTGCCTTGTACTCCTATTGTTTTTCAACTTAACAAATATAAGCGCTCAACTGTCGACCAACTCCTCATATCACGATTCCTTTCCTGTCTATTGTTATCATGCCAACGTCGTCCAATAGCTGTCGGTAAAGTGACTGTAGCTAAGGCCCTTAAACATGTTATTGAGGAACATAACCAGACAGCTGCATCCACCATTTCCCTGGTCAGGAAGGCTCCCTGAGCTTGAAAAGTGCACCCACACCCTTCTTGCAGGCTGTAGCTGTACTGGGCACCCAGGCGTCAGGATTCACGATGGCGTTGCGTGTTCGTGTCTTTGCTTACCCTGAGGACCTGTTCAGTGTATGGCTGATGCTCGCATCTAAGTACCAAAGTTGATATGCAGTAAGACATAGGAGGGTTTTAAAGTTTTAAACTAGTCGCTCCACTTTCCAGACAGAATCACATGTTTGCCTGAAAAAGGAAGGAAAAGAAAAGACTCCGCTGGTAGTGATGACACAGCCAGCATGAATAAGGCTTGATTTGCCTTTAAATCGGGAGTGAGGTGAAATAGAAAAAGAGGCATACGTGGAAGCACTTGAAAAGAATAAAGAGGTTGTAGATAGAAAAAAGGGGGCCTGAGGGAGCCCTCCTGTCGCGTTAGTGGTCCTGCTTGGTAGATGCTCAGTCGCGCCCAATCACTGGCAGTGGCAGCGACAATTTTTGTAACAAGCAGTTAGTTGGTAGTTGTTGGTCTCTGCATGTCTTGTTCAGTAATAAGCTGGATATGCCAGTCTTATTGATAACCTTTATCTTCTGGGTTTCAAAGTTCTGGTAATCAATTGACGACATGTGAGCGTTTTTAGGTTTACAAAGGTCTACAGGTGACCAGCAGCCATGAATGTTAGGCTGATGGGCTTTTTAACGTTTAAAGCATTATAAGAGGTACCAATAGAGGTGATCCCCAAGAAACCCTGTACCGTTTGAGTTCTCCAATCGATTGGAGAGCCTAGTCATATTAACGTGTAACACAATGAGATTGGGAATGCCTGAGTAAACAGTCCGAGCTCCGGGAAGGGACAGCGGTGTGGCAGCCAACTAAAGATGAGTAGCATTAGCAGAGATAGATACACGCACACGAGTATGAGCAGAGAGCGCACAGGCGTGGACATACAGAGCTATTATGATAAAAGCATTAGGGACAACAATTATGTGTGTTTACATAGGTCAAGTTTTTCACTTTAAAGGCCTTTCTTGGTCCGAAGGCGCAACCAATTATCAATCAGCTTGCCCAGAATCCTGCTAATGCTGATTATTGAGCCCCGTCTGAATACAGTGTACATCCACATCAGAGAAGCCCTTTCCTGTTTCCAGGTGACGTGGTTTTACATAGGCAAGTGGCTGAAGTGTATGCCTCTACACACCTATAAGAAAAGAAGAGGAAAGAAAAATTACGCAGGCGGTGAAAACCACTCCCCACATCAATTAAGGAAAAGGAGCCACTTTGGTACCAAGTACTGTAAAGCTCCTCATCCGCCAAAAGGAGGAAAGGAAATATCAATGGGGATCAGGAGGGTTGCTGGCTTGGCCTGAAACCGGCTCCTAATGAGAGTTGATAACAGTACTGGATAGGGTACGTCTGGTATGGACAAGTTTAGCAGCAAAGTTCACAGAGTGCACATGGAGCTTGGAGGCAAGCTTCTTACTAACTCTTTGAGAAATAAGACCCAGTTCCTTGAAAGGCTTCAGAGTGTGAGTGTTGTAGATGGTGCCGCCTGCACCCAAGAGGATGATGTGGAGAGTAACGGATGCTCCTTGGAGAATGTCGCAGAGACCTTGTGCTGTTCCTTTGCATACCTATACTTCTTTTGTAAACATTTCTTGTAAACCGAAACAACTATACTTCTGCGTCCATTGGAGGATGCATGACACTACTTTCCCCCCTGATCCATGTCGGTATTGTTTACACTATTTGCCTTTTTCCACACTAGACTGTATTAACAAGTCAGTGTTGCAGCACAAAACAAGACTCAGCACACCAAGCAGTAACTGTCCAAATCACACAAACCGCCACTGCCACCAATTGGGCATGACAAAATGTAAGTATAGCTGAGGACTTCAACTGGGTTTTAAAGAACACTACAGGTATTTATGTAAGGTGCATTAATCATGCATTAATCATGCTGGCTGTGTCATCACTACCAGCGGAGTCTTTTTTTTCCTTTTAGGGTGCCCCAATCGAATCTGGTGATCAGTGTGTCACTGTACTACATGCTAATTAGACCCAGCCAAAAGCAAGGTCCGGTCCTAACGCCGAGACGCTAAAAACGAGTGCACCACCCCCACGTCCCCTGATTTGGCTGACACGCCTGACACAGTGATGGGGTTCCGCAGCCCTGACAAAGTGAGGGGTTTGCTCAGAGGGCCCAGTACCGAGGCTTTTGCTGCTGCCTCTGGTGACAGTGCGATGCGCGTTTTGCGCATTGACTCCAGCTGCTTCTCCACCGTACGGCGCACGAAATCCACTGAGTGTGCCTGAGCGCACAGTACGTTCCAGTGTGGGGGGGCATTGTGTGTGGGAACAAGAGGGAAGGAACACAAGGAACAAAAGGGAAGGAACACAAAGAGCGCAGGTGTACCCCACTACCTGCGTGGTATGGGAAAATAAGTTGTTGGATTGGGATCAGCGCCGCTGGGTGGACGCAGATAACTTATATACTCAGGAACATAAAGGGGGATCAGAAACAGGGATGAACGCACATATTGCAGGATGCCCCTTCACCAATTGGCTCCTGAATTGACTATGCCGGGGGAGTGGTTCCTGCTGCCTTCTTGTTTTCCTTGTTCACTGGCACAAATTTTGGTTAAGGCGTGCTTATGTTGAAGTAAAGCGTTTTTGGGGCGGAGCCCCCTGGGGCGTAGTCCCCCTTATGTTCATGTAAAATTTGACTGAAAGAATAGAGCTTTGAGCCTCCCAGGCCACCTCAGAGTGCAAAATTGTATGAAATAGAAGCTAATTTTGCGCTGATTCTGGAACACCCCGGTCAAACCCCCCTCCACTCGTGACCCCAAGGGGTCGCGTGTCACTGTACCCCCCGGGATTCAATTGGGTGTTTTTATCATATATTTAGAATGCTTCCCATCATATTCTTAGCCCTTCTTCAGTGGTGTTGTTGAGTGTGGTAGAAGGCTGACCGACCCCAACACGCTAGCAGCACATGCAGCAGCAGAGCAGAGACGGCAGCAGCTTCACAGCACTCGGGAGGACAGACGAGCGAGGGCCCGGGAGAGGGCCCGCATCCAGCACTTGGCACAGCACTTGGAGCAACAATCTCAGCCTGGCAATGCCACTCAGCAGGCACAGAAAGCAGCAGCCCAGTCAGAGGTGGTGGCTCTGAACAACTGTTTGGAGCTCTGGCGTTCAGAGGAGCAGTTCAGAAGGATTGCAGCCCCCCCTGAATTGCTCACTCACATGATCCACAGCTGTTGAGGTGTATATTGGAGGTCTGACACACCACTGGCAAGCAAACAGCTACAGACACGGTATGGTATGACAGGGACTGTGCAAATGCAAGAGCAGGGGGGTGCAGGGGGGGCGCAGCCCCCCCTGAATTGTCTGACTCAATTGAATGCCGCTCTTCATTGCAAAGACCAGGCTGCCATCTTAGAAATGGTTGAACAGGAGCAGTGAGGTGCAGAGGGAGTGCAGCTTCCTCTGAATCGCTCTCACAACATTAGGTACAACTTCAATGCAGGTTGCAGCGCAGGCTCCGCCCCATATTTTGTTATCCATGATCACACCCTACTTGTTTTATTAGTTCCAATCAAAATCACATGAACGACACCAAACGACACCAATCAAAATCACATGAACGACACCAATCAACGAACGACACCAATCAACGTGAACGACACCAATCAAAATCACATGAACGACACCAGCAGCTCATTCCTCACACCTGCGTTTCCACATCCATTTTATTGCAGGCCAGCAGGATGGGTGTGCGTCTCCTCGCAACTGTGGGGTGGGTTAACACTTCAAACAGCTCCTCCGCAGCCTCAACCTAGCACAGTAAGAGAAACGTCCAGGCTTTATAGCAGGGTGGGCCAGATTTACATAAACACAGGCCTACACATATACACACTAATGCACGCACGCACACACACATACAGACACACACCGTTCATGACCGCGAATTGGATATTTCCTCCTATATGCATAAATATCATAAGCAAGCACAAAGGCTGCAAAACTAGTTTTACTAATCGCGTCGCTCTCATAATGAGCGTGCCCCTTTTCCTATCAATTAAATGAACTGCGCTTACAAATTGTAACGTAGCAAGTTACAACAGGAACATACAGGAGCGGATTACGTGGAGACGTAACATATGTGAAGCTACACGTGGTATCGCAACACATGGTATAGCAACACGTGGTAGTGATGCAGTCAATAGTAATGCAACGCTAGAAATGTAAAGCTAGTAATGCAACGCTAGTAGCAAGGTGAGGTACCAAGCTAGTACTGACGTACCAAAAAAAAACGTCGGTGTGCTTTTCTTAAAAGGTCGAGTGCTTTATTTAATCAGACCAATGACAGGATCCATCCCTTTCTGTGTACAAAATGTTAGGCCTATAAAAACAACAGTAGTGACGGAAAGGCTAGTATGCTAAACTTGGGAGTATGCTTGTGTTATGGAGTTGCCATTATCAGATTATCAGGCTTCAAAATGACTATCATACCGCAACCCAAGGCTCGGTAATGCTGTAAATGTAGGGTTGGCCAGAACCATGTATCTACGGTGTTTTTGGCAGGGAAATCACCAAATATACGGTCATATATGGTGCATATACATAGGGTTGGCCAGAACCGTATATACACACCGTATATGACCGTATATTTGGTGATTTCCCTGCCAAAAATACCCTATAATAACCGTACATATATGGTTCTGGCCAACCCTACACATATACGGTTCTCGCCAACCCTAGGTAAATGCTGTTGCTATAAACAACTCAGAGCTGTGCTATGTAAATGCTGTTGCTATAACCTCTGAGCTGTAAATGCTGTTGCTATAACCACACTCAGAGCTGCGCGTCAGCAACAACAGCCAGCAGCCGTCCTGGGATTACCAGCACCTATGCCTATACTGCAAAAGGACTGCAATTCACATCCCACCTTGGTAGCGACAAAAGCAGACGGACTCACTCCGTCACATCTCATACCCATCTCATCGCACACTCAATGACAGCAAGATGCGCAAAAATTCCACCAGAAAGCATATGCGCAATCAGGCGTTCCAGGCCTTCCTTACTTCGTCTGCGATAGCCTGTAGACTGGTATGAATCCAAAGACAAAACAGGAACCAACTTCCTGCAGCCATTTTTTTTGGCAGCAGCCCTCGTGAAGCTCTGATCCAACGAACAGCAACCGGCTTTCTCATGCACTTACCCGATTACGAATCACCACAATGCAAACCTCGCACAACAAGCCACTCTCCTCATGCACTCACCAAAGTCAACGATAAACATGAGTGCAAGTACAACAAATCACCGATGCAAACCTCACAGCCACTCTCTTTGCACTCATCAGGCTGGGTACAACAAATCACCAATGCTAACTCATCAGGTTGGGTGCACTCATCAGGCTGGGTACAACAAATCACTAATGCAAACCTCACAGCCACTCTCTTTGCACTCATCAGGCTGGGTAAAACTACCCACGAGCATAGTACAACCAAAACAGACAGGGTACCAACCGCAAGGTCCCTGGGTGCATTGAGACGACAAAATGAATCTGCGCAATTTGAGAATAGCCTGGACTAATCTTGAGCGAAGCACGCGAAAGGCACCACAGGGCTTTAGTGACTGCCAGGGCTCCCTAATACCCTTCACTACCACACACACATATACACAAACCTTGTGGGGCGTTATGTCTGTGGCATCCAGGACGAACACCACAGCACAGGCATCTGCCAAGTGCTGTTCCCGCTTCCTCTTCAGCCGCTCGTGGCCAGGAACGTCTAGCATCCTCACCACACCCGCTCTGCCCCCCTTGTCGCCCCTGGAACAACATGCCACACACATACGCACATCGTCAATACATGTGCGCACCCACACCCACACGCACATAAAAACATGCAAACCCCTGTGTGATTTTAGGGTCACAGATTAGATGAGTGCTAACAAGTGTGCTTTTTAAAGGCCTGATGCTACAAACGTAGGAGAGTACACAATGCATTCTGCACGTTGCACTCTGTGGTGAAATCGCAATTACGTCTGCATGCACGTTGTTGCACACAAAATGTTCTTGATGTGCCCCAGAAAAAACCACTCCAAACATTTTTGGACCTGCACACCTGACTTGTACGAAGCCTTCGTTTTCTTGCATCGAGGCAACAGTGCCGTTATGCAATGATGCATCACGCAACTGGAAGAAGAGGGCTGGTGGTAAGCAGCAAGGAAAAAACGAAAGCGTTTGAACAATTTTGGAGGGTCTCAGAGGTGGGAATTTGAAATGCAATGGGTACAACGCGCTTTGTGTTTTTGCCTACTTCTTAAATATACATGAGTTTGCATGTGTGTGTATGTGTATGTGTGTGTGTGTGTGCGCGTGTGTGTGTGTGTGTGTGTGTGCGTGCGCACGCGTATATATATGTGTGTGTGTGTGTGTGCGTGCGCACGCGTATATATATGTGTGTGTGTGTGTGCGTGTGCGTGTGTGTGTGTGTGTGTGCGGGTGCGTATGTGCGTGTGTGTGTGCATGTGCATCTGCGCACAAATTGTGCGTTTGAGTGTTCGACACCCTCCTACCTGTCTTTCCTGCACCGCAGGGGCCTGTCAGCACAACTGGTGCCAGAGAGGACCTGCTTCTGCTGGGAGAGAGGATGCGGATGAACAGAAATAGCACGAAAGTTGTAGCCAGGATGAGTGTGCAGAGTAACAGCCTGGGATCCTGGTCTCGCAGGAGCTTGTGCTGCTCAGGGCTGAGTGGGAGGAGGGAGATGAGGGTGTTAAGTAGGGGCAGGAATTGGCGAACGAGGGAAGAAAGAAAAGGGAGAGAGTCCTCAGATTGGTGTGTGCCGTTTTGAGGCTGTTGTTGTTGATCGAGCTCGGCAACGAAATCGTTGCTCGGATCCGACGACGACATATCTTGAACCTCCATCAGAGACTACTGATTTGTGTAAAATTTTTGTATTAAAATACATACACGTGATTTAATTGAATGATAATTCGCCTATTAAAATTGGTCAAATTTTTTTCATTTCCATCGTTCCTCGTTCACAATATGCGAAGCTGTTATGTAATTATTTAATTGGTCCCAAGAGGAATGGTGAGCTTGAATGTCTAACTGGTTATACAACGCCATTGGTCCTGTTACGTTACGTACCGCTTTTTTCGCCACCTTGCCTCAGGGTTGTACCTTCTCTTCTCCAGAGGCCAGGAAGGGCCCGCAAGTTGACAGAGCGAGAGACCCCGGACTGAAGGGTGATAACGGGCAGCTCATCAGCCGGACTGCAGCAGCAGCCCAAAAGCCTCTGAACGAGAATGCCATTGAAATTGCGGTGGTTCCTCGGGACTCCGCGTCCGACACGCCCTCGCTCAATTCGATTACGAGTAACAAAATGTTGCGGACAGTCTCCGACGGGCTGAAGACGCTCTCCTCCCACGAGGCGGAGAATGTGCAGGCGACGCTGATGAAGGTGGGTATCTGCCGATGTTAGGAAGCAAGCATTGTGCAAGCTCAGTGATTTTTGCACTGACCGGCAATCCTGGCCAGTTCTACAGGCCTAGCTAGAGCTTATGTTCCCCTAATAACCAAGCCCTGGGAGACATGTATGGAGAGTCCTAAGTGTAACTGTGCAATGGCGCAGGTCAGCATGCTTGTGCAGAGGTTCGGGGAGGGTCGCACCGAACGAACCACTGCCATACAGGGACTCCGAAAGGCCCTTGACCTGATATCTCAGGATGCCAAGGCCTGCTTTGCCAGGTACGTGTATCTGTGTTTGGACCCTCAAGCCTTTCACAGATGGCTTAACCACAACCACTTTACCCACTTACTATTACCAACACATCACGCAGCGTGCACGTTATGCCCGAGGAGTGTGACACAGCGCTCTTGGTTGCCCTGGTGGGTGCACCCAACGCATTCGTGGAAAACAACCGCCTGCTAAAAGTGGGCAGCTCTGGCAGGGCGATGGAGGTGGTGGTGCAGCAGAAATTGGAGTACTTATGCTGGAGCAAAGAGAGTGGTAAAACGTGTCCCTCAGACTGGATGCAGCTGCATGAATTGTCAGGTGAGCCGATTACAAGACG
>Ga0307951_1000691_pt1 | contig 19615 bp, 19 predicted proteins | sample OrgLakmetagen374_FD_201842 | JGI IMG/M metagenome (GOLD analysis project Ga0307951, IMG submission 201842) | Saline water microbial communities from Organic Lake, Antarctica - #374 | ecosystem: Environmental > Aquatic > Non-marine Saline and Alkaline > Saline | place: Antarctica: Organic Lake... | reverse complement strand
CATACACATAGACATAGTTACCACTTCACCCTTCCATGACACAAATCCAGCACACACACACACACATCTCACCTTCCAGGAACCATTGGGGCTCCTCTCTGCGTCAAGGCTCATCTCCGGCGCTCGTGTAATGCACTCATCATAGCTGTCAGGCAGGTACCACCAGTGCACGAGGGCCTTGTCTTTCCTGCATTATTACATACACAAATAACGAACATTAATGCAACTATGACACCCAGCACATTTTTTCACATTTCGTACGCTCATCTAGCTGTCAGGCAGGTACCACTAGGACGTTGTAGATTCCTGCACATCTGCAAGACACAGCATCACTCGTTATGTTATTTTGGCGCATACACACAGCATGCATTCGGAAGCAGGATGCACCCATCGTAGCAATCAGGCAGACACCAGTAAAAGTAACACCACCAGCATAATATAGGGGCTGTTCGTTCCGGCCGGAAAAATTGCAAGAGGAAACATCCTATCATCAAGTAAAACAGCAGAAACAGGGCCCCCACCAGCGCAATTCACAGAGGCACAGGTTGTGGGGAAAATGCATTGATAAGCTAAGCAAAGGGGCTCATGAGCTCCGAAACCATCATGTACATCAAGGTCCAGCAATCACCAGGTTGAAGGGCTTTGGCACCAAAGCAAACCCAACCACGTATGCTGAACTCCAAACCTCGTACGCACTCCTTGTGCCATGATCAGGGTGATTAAATCTAATAGTGGGAGCACCTTTTTGACAGATGGAAGTTAAGCAAGCAAGCACACCATCAAGAAATCACTACCATTTACATGCAGTTTTGTTGCTGTGTGACAGGTGGTCGAGGGTGGTAGTAGTGAGTGGTAGCAGTGGGTGGTAATGAAGCGGCGCACTGCGCACATGGACTCCAAGCGGTGGTCATCTATGCACATAAGCTTAAGCAACCACTAGTGTTATAAGGCCTAAAGTCAGCACGTCAGTGGGCTCAGCCCCTTGCATTCAGGTAAGCAATCAAGCAAAGCGGGCGCACCTGAAATCCAGAACCCGCATGTAGTCTTTGCCGTCATCAGGATCTCCCTTGGGGCCAAAAGGGTACACAATGTGTGTGACGTTGGGATCGGCTGCACGAGAAAAGGAACAGCACACATGGAAAGCGCTCTATTAGCGTCTTAGTGTGATAAAAAAGACATTTGCTTTAGATCTATTCCTGCACGGTACACAGGTCCGCTGCCCAGGGAAGCTCAGTTGGAAGGATTTTTGCCTTTTCCTCACCCAAAGACGTCATTGAGCTACGTCCATGCAATTCATTTAGGTCTGCTACCATGACGCAGCGGTACCGTCACATGATTGTGCCAAAACAAGTGTTGTGCTGAAGGCTCATAAATGGCACACGATTGGACTCTAGTGATTAAACTCTGTGACAGATGAAGGTTTTTGCTGTTGCTGCAGCGCCCCACTATCATACTGATATCCCCCTCCATATAATTCCAGCTTTCCACTTCTTAGGTGTCTTGCACAAAAATTTTAATTAGTGCCTTTCCCAATAGCAAATTCTACTTATTATGGTGGCGAAAGAGCCCATCTCGCCCACTGCTTCCCCCCTTTTTCCACTTTTTCATTAAAAGTACACCAGTAAGGGGCTTTACATGCATTTTCACCTCCCCAATCATGCTGGGTGTATCAGCGTAGCTCTCATTCTTTTCGTTCCCTTCAGAGGTAATCAGAGCAGCAGCTGCCTTCACCTAGTCTCACCTCCCCATTGTGCTCTCTACCTTCCATCATTCCACAACCCTCTGCGATACCATCTAAAGTTTCTACCTGCCTTTCCAGCAAAAGAGCACTGCCAATCTTGCTCACCGCCCCTTCAACTTGCCAGCCTGCTCCAGAATCGTACCCATTAAACTTGCACCAGCCGTCTATATCTATTCTTACACACTCACATACTGCTTCCATCAAAAAGTTAGGCCTACCTTCCTCAGAGGCGAGTGTGCCCCCCATCTTGCTCACTGCTTCTCTCATCCGACCACTCTCCTGTGCTTCCATGCTGGGGTGCAGGAAAACAGTGGGCTGCTTGATAAGTTTGAGTTTCTCCAGCTCTTTTCGCAAGTGGTTGACAATCTCTAGGGCCTGCATTTGTAGGGAGAAAGGCCAAAGTCTTGACTCAATGCTGTTAATATGAGGACGCCAATGAGGACCTGCACGTGACTTGCTTTTAGCACGCCGTTCAGCTCAGGACCCAAGTCGATTTTGTACCTTTCTTCCAGGGAGCTTTTTAACAAGACAAGCAGGTCGGCCCCTTGAGAGGAAGGGGCACAGGTTTGAACACAGGCTGAGATCACATGTACTCTCAGGCAGTTTCATGGGCGTGGGGCACCTCCCGTGAGTGGCTACAAAAATCAAGAGAGCCATGCTGCTCAGGTATAGGTTTGTGTGCACGCAATAAAGTGACACACGTGCTGCTCACACGAGTGTCCCAGCTTTGCCCCCGCGCATACACACACATACATACACGAACACATGCACACAAATATACACACACACAAGCGCTGCATACACACGCCTTTTACTGCACACACACACATACACACACGGAAGTACACAAAAAAATATACCTGGCGGCGCATGCCTTGGTTGCTCCAGTCAAACTGCCGAATGCCACGCGTTTTTTTGAAATGGTGCAGACGGGAAGCAATGACAGATATGGCACCCTCAGACCGGAAGTCCTGGAATAGGCTTGCAGGCAGCTTGGGGTATGTCTTGGCAACCCCCTGATGTAGAGGAAGTGCAAAAGGAAAAGGAATGTAAAAGATTTATTGTCCTGTGTAAAAACCTAGGGAGAAGGAAAATATTGGCATTGGTCAGAACCATGAACTTAAGGTGCAAGCAATGCTTTTGGCAGGGATCTTCAAGTTTGTGGTCTTAATGGAGAGTAAGCACGACTCTTGCCGACCCTCAAAAAAAATGAATGGCTGGGGCACACGAGCAGAGGAGCAGGAAGAAGAAGAGGATACAAGTGAGAGTAGGGGTGCATGCGGACAGGTCCAAGGGGTGATGCCCTGTTTTGCAGGTAATAACCTCTCGCCTAACATAGCCCGCGAGGGAAGACTGGTGCTTGTCAATCCTTGGAAGGTTAGGCGATATTATGGCACATTGGAAGTGCTTATAGCCCTGGGTGGGTGAGTAACAGAGGCTCCACAATTGCAAGCAAACAGTTGATGAGTAGTGAACGTTGGACGCGCTAAGCACGAGGCTATCTTTGCCCCGGACAGAAAGTGGCAACAATCAAGACATTGCACTTTGCGCTGTAAAAAGTGTGCACGTTACGAATCAATCCACTAGCACAAAGTACACCAATCCTCTCTTCTGACAAGAAGGAATGTTTCCCTGACTCAAATTATCGTCCATCTACAGATGCTTTGACCTCCTTCCTGATATGCATTGTTAGAATGCCAAATGGCCAGCCTGAAAACAAACTGCGACACACCTCCTTGCCCATGACATCCTCCATGAACTGACGAAGCTGGAATATCAAGTGGGCTAGACTCTTGTGGTCATACTTGGCGTCAGGCACGCTTACACTTAGCTGCTCCACCACTGGGTCGAGTTGAGACAGGAAGGCCTCGTCCTGCGCACACACAGGAAAGAGAGGGGCGTGCTCTGGATACCATGCACTTGTTACGAGCATGCAAGGCTGCGTTTATAAAGCATTATCCTGTGCACAACGAAAGTAGTAGTTTCTCATTGATACCCCATTCTAGGTTGCATCTGATTTCAGTGTTTTGAGAGCTCTTTTGCCTATCTGTTTCGTGCAAATACTCAATTCGGTTGCAATATGCTCAAAAGTTTATTTGTGTATGTAAGTGTGTATTGTGCATGCATGTGCATGAATGTGGTTGTTTGTGTCCGTGTGTGCGTGCGTGCTTGTTTGTGCCTGTATGTGTGCTTGTGAGTGTGTGTGCGTGTGCGCGTGCGTGTGTGCGTGCGTGCTTGTTTGTGCCTGTGTGCTTGTGAGTGTGTGTGCGTATGCGCGTGCGTGTGTGAGTGTGTGTATGTGTATGCAAATGTGTGTATGTGTGTGCAAATGTGTGTGTGTGTATGTGTGTGTGTGTGTATGTGTGCGCGCGCGCTCGCGTGCGTGTGTGAATGTACGCACGCGCGCAATGGATGTGTTGCATGTCAAGGCGTGCATGCAGATATGTATACGCGCACGTCTGTGTTTGTGCACACCAGACTGTGCGTGCTGTGGTGTACACATAGACCTTGATGCAAAAGCGCCTTCCCCACCTGGTAGTCTGCAGGATCCAGCACACCACTACGTTTTGAACTCATCTGAGGTCTGATTGGACCAACTATAGTTTAGCACGCTGCTCAGCAATCTGGACAGTTGCCAATTAGATACTCAGGAATTTCAAATTTCAAATTGAATCAATTTTTGATCAAATTTCAGTTATTTAATTGCTTAATAAATATATATGATCATTTTGCTTATATTTTAGGGGGGGTCTGCAGGGATAGGGAGGAAGAGATTAGGGAGACACCACTGGCGGTCCCACCCTTTCAAAGTGCAAAAGCAGTAGAGAGCCATGTCTGACGAAGAGTTCATGAGCGGGAGTGAAAGTGAGGGGGATGCTCTGATGGAGGACGAGGTCAATTCCCAGGATGGCAGTTCTGAGGAGGACCAGGAGAAGGACTTTGGGCTGGACAACACGGTCACGGTGACCAAGAAGGTGAGGCTGGGAGTGGGAGGGGGAGGGGAGGACGGTAGGGGAGGGTGTTTTGCATGCTATGATCTACAGCAGGGCCATGTCTTTTCACCCTGCTGTCTGATCCCTTGCCTTCCCCTCCTTTCTACCCTCCCCCCTCCAAATCAGCCGGCATACAAAGTGCTGAAGGGAGAGACTTTAGAAGAACGGAGGAGACAGGCTCTCGAGGGAGTCACGGGCGTGCTGGGCGTCAACGACGAGGAGGCAGCACGCTTGTTGCGGAGGTTTAAATGGTGCGTGCTCGGGATTTTAAATGCGGAGTGCACGCATGACGCGGGCCAAGCAAATGTTTGGGCGAAGATTTCAAGCAGGCATAGGGTTTCACACACAGACACACAATTGTGAATTCTCTTTGCCTCTCTCTCCCTCTTTCTCCTGTCATATGTGTTGGTATGTGTTGGGTGTGCGCAGGGATGTGACCCGGGTGCATGAGGAGTGGTTCTCCAACTTTGACGCTGTGCGAGAATCAGTGGGCCTGCAGGACGACGCACCTGCAGCCTCTACTGGCCAGGTAGGGTGGTGAGATTGCGTGAAGGCATGCACAAGAGAAACGGAGGTTAAAGGCGTGCAGCAGAACGAAAATTCTTCCTGCAAACAGGGGTCACCAGGTAAAACCTACAGACAAACATTTCACCTGCTGCTGTACATTCATGAGACAAAACACGGTACATGTACCTGCACGGATGCCTAGGGGTTTCTCAAGGGGAGTTTTGCCTCTCCCGTTTACACAACAGGAAGTGTGGTGTTACCTGTTGCGTGGACAGAAAGCAATCAAGAAGGCTGACGTCCATGTCCCGCAAGGGCCTGTATGTCAACAGGCCTGCACTAAATAGCGCACGCGTTTGTTGTCTGCTTTTTTGCCCATCCTCGACCCCGCATTCCGCTTCCCCTTCCTATGCTGTCTTGCCACAACCCTTAACACCCTCGAACCTGTGCAGGCCACATGCATGATTTGCTTTGAGGACTACCCGCTAGACAAGATGTACTCGTCCTCCTGTCAGCACCCCTTCTGCCACGACTGCTGGCAGGGCTACGCCTCCACCTCCATCGCCGATGGCCCTGCCTGCCTGGATTTGAGATGCCCCGTACCTAAGTGCAACGCATGTGTGAGTGCTGCAGTGCACCATGGTGTGTGTTTGTGTGTATATGTATGTATGCTTGCGTGCGTGCACGTTTTCCCCATCCTTTACGGTCTGTTTGTGCTTATTTTAACGCAGGGGGGAAATGACTAGGGTTGGCCAGGACAGGGATTTCTGTACAGCATATAAACCATATATACATATACATATATACCGTAAACCGTAAACCGTGTAAAACCATAAACCGTAGAAATACCGGAAATTTGCTGTAAAAAACGTCAGAAATACATATGGTACATATACCAATATGGTTCTGGCCAACTTTAAAATGACGTGTAGGTGTCTCTTACAATACTTCCAGTTACGAATTCCTTACTGAGTTGAACTCTAATGGAACAGCCTAAAAGCTCCTCGACAGAGCATTTATTACAAAGCTAAGGAACTGTTTCCAACTAAGTGGCACTTGTACTGCCATTCTTCTCTGCAGCTTCTTAGTTTCAGCAGGAGTGATGCGATTGCGAAATGTTCATGTTTCAATTGTTGAGCGCAAGTTGAATTATAGCACTGGTTGAGCGCAGGTTAAATTGTAGCAAGAGTGTTTCGTGTGTGTCAATGCACTTTTTAAAATGCTACCGAAAGGGTTCAGTATAATACTGCGCTGCCACACTTTCTGTGCAATGCCGCTCATGGAGAGGCAGTGAAGTGGCAACAGCTTTACAAGATCAGGGTGTCTCTCCGTGAAATCTGTGGCAAGGTCAGGGTGTCCATTTGTAAAATGTGTGAATAAATATCCGCGAGGTCTTCTATGTTCTTAGCAGGCAGTCTGTTATGCTCGCATAATTTTGTTTTCATTGAGCAGGAACTCCTAGTGTGCCCACGCTGACACGGTGCACACACTCAAACGCGCACGCACGCACACATTAACACATGCACAAGCACGCAACACATCAAAAACACGCGCATAACTTATCTTCCATGCCACAGGTTCCCACCTCCATCATCATGAAGACTGTACCCCCTGGGATGCTAGCCAAGTACAAGTCGTATTGTGTGCGCTCGTTTGTAGGAGACAATCGCAAGCTAGTATGGTGAGTTATCCTTTTGATTGCCACTTGCTGGGTGATCAAATACCGAAGGAAGAGGGCAATTATGTATTTTTTACTTTGCTCTACCCTTTCATGAAATAGTGGGCCCACATCTTGATAGCACCCTTCTTTCTCTTTTTATGATGTTTTAAGCTGCAATCCATTTTACTAACTACTCCTCTCAGCATATTTGAATGAGGAGTGAACTGGAAACAATACACCAATTACAAGGTCAAAGGAACGCAGATGTTCGTAGCTTTGTATTTTAATCAGAGGAGGGTTTTCTCTGCTTGATATACTCGACTCGTGAGTTGCAATGGTAAACACTTGCGGCTTCTCGTTACTCCTTGTAACATCAAACCATATTTTTACGTATCTACTGATGTACCATGCCTCACCCCTACACCCAACAAGGACGTAAATCCATTTTCCTACCAACTCCTGTCAGAGCAATTGCGCTAACCAGTCATCTCTAGTTTTGTTTGGTTTGCGTCAACCATTATTTCCGCTGATCTCTGAAACCCATCTGTTGTGGCTTGGCCTGTCTGTGACTTCTCCCCTCCCTCAACCTCTGAAGCTCGTCTCCGTCGATCCCCTTGATGACCTCCACAACACTCCTTTTGTTTGTCCTCTGCAGGTGTGTGGGCCGAGACTGCGAGTGTGCTGTAGAGTGCTGCGTGGACCGCACAGCAGATGAGCCTTTAGATGTGCTGTGCTCCACGTGTGGGACCACGTTTTGCTTCAACTGTAAAGAGGAGGCCCACCGGCCGGTACGTGTAAAATTTTGTATGTGTTTTGTGTGTCAGTACGGGAATGTTTGTATCTGTGTTTGCGTGCGTGTTTGTGTGCTCTAGGTGTGCTGTGCTCCGTCAGCTGGACCAGGTGTGGTATTGATGAGATCATATGATCCATCTATTCCAGTAAGCTAGCCTGGTCAACTTATGCTTGGTACTTTTTTGATTGTGGGTAATTTAAATAACACATTACATGGCTCAAACACACACATACACACACATAGTGTGTTGCTTCTGTAATGTGTTTCCCTTATTTCCAGGTGTCTTGCAAGCTGGTGACCAAAGCAGCAAGCGTGATAGCCTGCACAGGATCATGGCTTACGCGCTGCTTGTACAACTGCAGGTGTCATGCAAGTGGGTGCGCAAGTGGGTGACCAAAAATAGTCACAGCTTACGCACTGCTTGTACAACTGCAGGTGTCGTGCGAGTGGGTGCGCAAGTGAATGACCAAAAATAGTCACAGCTTACGCACTGCTTGTACAACTGCAGGTGTCGTGCGAGTGGGTGCGCAAGTGGGTGACCAAAAATAGTGCGGAGAGTGAAAACGTGCACTGGATCATGGCCAACACAAAGCCCTGCCCCCGCTGCAGCAGGTGCGAGTGCAATTCTGCTTGTACTCATGCACAACAAAAAATGCGGTGTGGGTGTGTGTGGTTGTGTGTGGTTGTGTGGTTTGCGTGCTCATCTTGGGGCGTGCCAACGCTGCATTTTAGGCACAAAACGCTGCATTTTAGGCACAAAACGCGTAAGACAGGTCAGGTGCTCCTCCTGATCTGCTGAATGAGTGCCCCTGTGTACAACTTGTGAAAATATGCACCCTGAGGCATGCTGAGTGGAACAGGTACTTAATTAAACAGACGCTGGGAGCTACCTGACATGACTGGCCCTAGAGCTGATAAGTTTTGCTTGATGCAGAGTGAGCTCATGCCTTTTAATGAGCTTAATAGACCAGACACAACTGCACTGGGCGCCTACGCACAAGTTGTCAGCTGTCTTCGTGAACCCTTATCTGGTACATGCATTACCACTGTTATGAATTGACTAGTACTTCTCATTCAACAGCCGTAGCAGCATTTTATTGCGGTCACATACACTACATACATGTGCACACACAGCATACGCACACATGCACTGCACACACACACATACACACACACATACACACATTTCCCTCACTGTGTACAGGCCCATAGAAAAGAACCAAGGCTGTATGCACATGACGTGCTCCCAGTGCCGCTTTGAGTTCTGCTGGCTGTGCCAAGGGGACTGGAAGGAGCACGGTGACCGCACAGGTGGATTCTTCAACTGCAACAGGTGATTATGAACCTGAATGCGCTCACATGACCGGAAGGAGCGCATCCTGAATGTGTGTAGGGCTAATGCAATAGGTGGTTTTGAACTCGGAATTGAACATGTTTTACTTGAAAGTCTGGAAGTCAAAAGCCAGGAGGAAATATATTGGTGGGCTTCTTCATTGTGCATATGAATGGTTGCATGTTAGCTTCTTCATTGTGCAGTATAATTGTTATCATGTTAAAAAGCTGATAAATACGGCTGCGTGTCAAGGGGGTTGACAGAGGTCAGCACAAAAATGGAGAGGTTAGCAATGTCTCTTGCTGCTTTTTGGTCCATACATCTTTGTGCACTTCTATTCAAACAAATTGCCCCTTGCAATTAAAAAGAAAGGGACCATGTGTGCCTTAAAACGAAATTGTGATGAATACTGAACACTTTATATGCAGCAACAGTGTCTTCCAGGCCAGGCGCAAGGATTTACATAGAGTAAAAACACACGCATGTTAACACGTCTACACACAATGCTCACGTACATCCCCCTTTGCCCCATGATCTCGCTGCAGCTGCAACGCAGGAAAGTGCACAATATATGCGTGAAGAATTACGTCTCTTATCTGTAACCATCCATCCCATGATCTCTCCCTGAAGGTACGATGCAGCCAAGCGTAAGGGGGACTATGACGAGGAGTCACGCAAGCGCGACAATGCCAAGCAGTCGTTGGAGCGCTACATGCACTACTTTGAGCGCTGGGACGCCCACCAGAAAGCACGCAACAAGGTGCGTGTGTGTACTTGTTGTAGCTTGGGAAATTTCTGGGTGGAAAGGGTGTTACAATGTGGGTATGAGTATTTGTGTGTGCGTGTGCTTCTATTTGCCAATTTGGCTGCAGGAGTGTGTGAGTACATATTCTACTAAGTCTGGAGGTGCCTACTATAGCACGCTGCATGCCAACATGACGCTTGCAAGGTATGTGCTGACCTGTTGATATAATATCAGAGGTGGTCGACAGAGGCCTGAACAAGGGGTACTTTTGAAATGTTCCCAGAGTATGGGTGCCCCAGCTGGCACCTTCTAAGCATAGCACCCACATGCTGATAACACCTGAGCTTAAAAGGTGCCAGAAGGGGCACACATGCCTAATTGCCCGTGGCGTGAACCCCACTTTTCACCACCAATTTGTCATATCTCACCACCAACTGACCCGATTTGTGTGATTTTGTATGAACAGTCTACATTTCCATAAAGAATATCATTGCAACAAAAATGGGGCAAAACAGAGCAGTAGTTGGTCAAGTACCCCATTTTGGCCCATTTCCCTTTAAAAGTCAGCAACAGGGGTGCCTAAAAGGAGGGAAAACCAAGTTTCACCAAATCCGGTTTTCAGCATGTCAAACGGTTCCTGACCATAAAATGAGTACTCCTGTCGTGTTTTGAGGTGAAAAGAGGCCCTGGGTAGAGTGTGGTGGCTCTATACGTAAACATTAAGTGCCAAAATTTGAACTGGATTTCTGCCCAGACCACTGGGGTAGTCCATTTGGCCTCAAACTTCATGAAACATCTAGTAATGATATTTAAACACAATTTGCATCGAAAAAGGAACATTTTCAGGACTTTTGCTCCGTCGACCACCTCTGATACAATATCTTAAAAGTCAGGGTACCAACCGCTCAATGTTCAAGGTTCCGGACTCCTTCCTTGTTTCCTCCCCAGAAGGGGTATAAGTTTTCGGGTAAGTGCCCTGAAAGCCTACTCGTCCATGGTGAGGCTGACTCTTTGGGGTTACGAGTTTGAAGTTGCCTGGCAGTGTGAGTACTTTGCTGTTAGACAGCAACGTCTCCGTTTCCTTAATTCGATTGTGGTGCTATTACTGCTTGCGTATAAATTTTATGAAAAATTCTTTTGAATTTCCTCTTCTTGCTACAGTGTCGAAGCAGTTGTTCCTATTTTACTATGAAGAAGAGCCTCAACCCCCCCTTTGTCGTCAGGGGCAAAAAGAGGGAGGGGGTGGAAGAGGAAATACGCCCACTCCTGAATAACTAAATGCATGGTGCACATTTGCAGTTATGCTTGCAGCAAATCATGACGATTGTGTCAGCATAAAGCACACATATATGCATACCTACTATTTGCATTTGGCGTACGCCACTGCTGCTCATGTGTGCACACATGCACGCACACACACACGCATACGCACACACACACACGCACAAACACGAATTTACACACATTCGCACATGTACTTTGACTGCCACCGCTAGTTTTGCATATCATGCACACAATTTTTTGGCTTAACACATGCCGTTTCCCGTGCTGACTTTGACCACTCAAATGCATTGCAAAGCCAAGCTTGACAGAGCCTCCACTTGCATACGTGGCACGCAAACAACCATCGCTGCTTGTGCTGTGTAGGCCAAGCTTGACAAAGCGCGCATCAGCTCAGACTCCTTAGAGCGCTTGGGTGAGCAGGTGAAGACGCCCTCCAGCCAGCTCAAGTTTATAATAGACGCCTGGGCGCAGGTGCGTGATTGTTGTGTCCTAGGGGGGGGGGGTGCGGGTGTGGGTATGACTATGGTGAACATTTAAAGCGGTTCATATTAATTGCAAGGGATGTAATGGTCGGAAAGTAACCAGCTTGCACATTAAGGTGTGTGTATGTGTGCGTTCATGTGTGTGTGTGTGTTTGCACGTGTATGTGTGTGTATGATCCTGCTGTTTGCTGAGCTGGACAACAGCATTCTTACACACACGTGTAATACACTAAACATACATGCACACATATACACATCTTACAAATTTCCAGATCATTGAGTGCCGCCGGGTGCTGAGCTGGACCTACACGTACGGATACTACGCCCTGGACGAAATGGACCAAAAAGCGGCGGTCTCCAAAAGCAACACCAGCGTGGATGAGAACCACCGTTTTTTCTTTGAGTTCTTGCAGGTACTAGTATTGTGTGTTTTGACGACGTGTGTGCGTGTGTGCCAGAGGGACCACAGAGCGACCTTCCTGTTATGCTCTTTTTTGTGCACAACATTGTTCTCTACACTGTAAGATCAAGGGGCCTAGTTGCCGGGCCTTTACGGCATTAAGGCCTGATTTTTGGCTGGGATATTGAACATTTGGCCCCAGGAAGCCAAATCCACAGCTGTTTCCTTGCTAAAATATAATTGATGCAACCCTGGATCAAATCATCGTGGATGGGTTTTTGTATGGGATGGGTCGAAAATTGGCCCTTTCCGGCCTTTTTCTACACAGGGGAATTGGCTCAAATTCCAGTCCTGACCACTGGTGGGTCTTTCCACCCACTATCCTTTGCTAATATCTAATTGATGCAATTTAATCTTCATGGCAACTCTCAAAAGGGATTATGGGTCTGGGTGAGTCTGATACAGGCTGTGGCCAAATGGGGTGTAGGCCACAGTAAACGGTGCGCCAAAAATTGGCAAGCTCCAAACTTTAAACCTACAGACAGTATGTAAAACAAAAATGGTTTGGCGCACATGAACCAGAGGGCATTTTAAAACATGCCCATTTTGGGGTCCACCTGCGGTAACGTGCATTTTTCATCGCTTTGATTTATGTTAGACAAGTCAGTTTGATTTAGCAGTGGGCATAACCGTTCAAGGTCTTGGTTGAACCCTGTTTCAAAAACCGGAAAGCACTCACATGTTCTGGGGTAATTTGCTGATTGGCTTCGACTTAGCTGAACACGTGATGCAAAACTTGCCAGGAATTGCCCAAAGAGGGGTTGGGTACAATTCTTTGCATGCCACAGGCATGTGAGAGGGACTGTGCCTTGAATCTATCTCAGCACAGATTTAGATCATCTCGCTCCCAATCTAGATCAAGGCTCGAACTACCTTCAAGGATAACACATACATGCATTTACACATACACACGTGCATTTAACACACAGATTCACACATTTCACACACACACGCACACATTTAACACGTATGCGCGTGCACACGCACACATACAGGCCGATGCAGAGCACTCTCTGGAACGCTTGCACGAGGAGGCGGAGGTAAAGCTCAAGAAGGTCATGGAGAACAACACCACTGCCGCTGGCAACGGGACTCCCATAGATATCGACTCCTTCATGGTGAGCGCAATTGGGAACCTATAGACATTATTTCCTTCATGGTGAGCGCAATTGGGAGCTTGTCCACAATAGTTCTCTCACACAGACTTGTAACTCCTTTGTGGTGAGCGTGAATTGGGAACCCATAGACTCGACTCCTTTATGGTGAGCACGAATTGAAATTGCAAGGTTGCAGTACCAGGCGTAGTGCGGGATCTTGTGTGTAGGAGACAAACACGTGTGCGTTAAGTGGAGTCTTGTGGCTACTCATACAGGGATTTTTTATAATGAGAGGAAGGGGAGGTGATGGTGTGCCTGACCTTTGTGCTGTTCTTTAACATAATCGTTCAGTTCACATAGGATTGGCCAGAACCATAACTTTATCGTTGCCCAAATGCACGAAGCTTCACGACTAGGCATGCTCGGAAGTTGCTGAGGATAGGGACCTGCGTAAAAGGTTAGCAATAGCATTGCTGCTGTAAGACGGCAAGAGAAACACAGGTTCTGTGTGTGGATGCCTCGTGATGGCAACCTAGAGACGTGGCGCTGCGAGTTTAAAGCCCTCTGCTAGTTCGTTTTTAAGGTGCTCTTGAACAACCATGTGCAGCACGCTCTCTTGTCTTAATAGGTGCTCACATGTATATTAATATCTATCTTATGCTGCCCAGTTCTGTACATGTGTGTGTGCATATTAAGGCTCCTCACTCCAGCCTTTCGATTTCTCTGGCAACTTATCTGCACCACATCTGCACTGCCAGTTACACATTGACCTTCCGCAGCAGCCTCAATGTCCTACTTGATATGATGCAAGTCTACTCATAGAAGCTTATAAGCCGCACAGCACGCTTACACATGCATACACTCCCCAGCTCTTTACGCACCACAACCGCACGCACTGCCGACTAATATCATATTATATGTATGTGTATGATTCATATACTCCGCAGACCTTCCGCACCAAACTAATCGGTCTGACTGACGTCACGCGAGGCTACTTTGAAAAGTTGGTAGACCAATTGGAGAAGGGCTTTGACGACATGGAGCACACCTTTGGGGGGGCCGGTGCGGAGGAGGCTGCGTTGATAGAGGTACATCCTGCAAACTGCTTGGGAATTCCTGGGGCTCTTTTGTGTGTATATGTGTCATGTGTGTTACATGTCTCTTAAGGTGTTCTGCGCATCGACTCGCATTGCGTTTGTTAGTTAAGTGTTGCCCCCCTCACATTTCCCGCGTTGGGGCTAAATTGTTGGCTTTAAAACCTTGCATTGGTTACGCGGCAGTACTGTGTCTAAGCATTGTAAAAATACTAGTGAAACCACACAACTTCTCCACAGGTTCAGCAGGCAGAAGAAGCAGCCAAAGCTGCAGAAGCTGCTGATTTAGCAAAGGCTGCCGCCGCAAGCAGACAAGCTGCCGCTACAAATAGCAAAAGCAACGGAGGGAGTGGGGGAGCAGGCACCAGTGGCAGGTGTGCGTGGTAGTGTTGTGTATTTGTGTTTGCCTAATTGCAAGTTTGTAAGTTACCGTTCTGCTCCTAGAAAATCGTAATTTATAACAAAGCATTTGGTCCTCTCGCAATGTACATTAGAAATAGACCTCTTGCAATGTAAAATCTGGACCTCAAGTCTTTGACCACGCAGATCTTTTGACTTTGAAATACCGGTATTTGGCTGGGGCGCCAGTTTTGGGGTTTGAATCCCTGCCAAAAAATGGTGCTAGTTGCTATTCAATCAAATCATTTTGCAGCTTCAATCGTGGTTGACCAGAAGACTGCGAATTCCCTCGTGGATGAAGGTTCAAACAAAGAGCAGAGCACGCAGGAGTGCCCCAAATTTTGCCAATTCTCGCAAATGTTGTATTTATTTGGAAGGCCTCGCAAAGCTTAAATACCCGCAAATAAATTACATATTTTTTGGGCATTTCGCAATAATTTGGACTTGCAATACTATAGAAGTAGTACGGTAGTATGAATCTGCCTGAAAGGGATCCTTCAGCTTCTTTCTGTTGCTTCCTGTTAAACCTCACACAAACACTCTTTACATAGAACACACACACATACACACACACCACGCAACACGTACGCACGCACACACACACACACACAACCCAGGACTGGGAATGGCTCTGGATCTATCATGGCAGCCGTGTCAAATATGACGCGACGCAGGTAAGCATGTGATGAGCGTGGCTGGTATTTTTTGTGAAAGATGTTGGTGCCAGGATTGACAGAATGGACAAGTGCAATGATAACGCACATGTTGCGTGACTGGCTAACGGAAAGGGTTACTGAACATTGAGAGGCTGCCTATTTGTTGTGGCTTTGCCAACCGCTGTCTTACAAATTGGCCTACACATTAGCTGGCTACAAGTGGCCTTTGTTAGCTGTAATTTTCAGGCAAAGATTTGAGTCATGCAGGGATATGAGTCAGAGAGTGAGCGAGTCAGAGAGCGAGTGAGTCAGAGAGTGAGTTCTACAGCAGCTGTGGTTTTGATCTTGACCCTACACATGCTGGTAAAGCTGCAGACTCAGGATTCTATACACCTACACACATCCCAATTGGAATGTATTAAGCACAGGCGGATCGGTGTGTTTGCCATCACACTTGTAACATCATAGCCTTATTACTTGATTACTCAATTTGTTTCATGCACAGGAAAGCTTGTTGTACAGGTCGGTCGTAACCATGGATTGTAGTTGAATGGGAGACATCTTTGCCTTACTTGCAGTATTGAGCGTAGCAAGTGCATGCATCACCTCGGGCATTTTATTCGCCTTTCCTTCAAATAAAAAGGAAGTGTGTCAAATACAAGAGAGCTGGGAATTCCTCACCTAAATATCTGCCGAGCTGTATGCAAAACGCTTGCATGTGGCCGATTGTCGATTGCAGCAAACGCACACGAGGAGGGGCGCAAGAGGGAGCGGGCACTGCTGGCAACAATGGGGAAGGAGCAGAGAGGATGGATACGGACCAGCCAGAAGGTGCGTGTGTTTGTGTCTGTCTGTGAGTGTGAATGTGTGTGTGTGAGAGCATTTAAGTTGTGTCGAGCGTGGTTGTGTGGTAGGACGTCTAACTGCTTTGAGAATTGCAACAACAAGGCAGTCACTGCCCTCAAATGCGTCCGTCATCCTTCCTGCGTTCAAGCCCTGATTATAAAATAGGTCACTGCTTGCAAGCCCTGATTGTAAAATAGGTCACTGCACCCAACCCCTGATTATAAAGTAGATCACTTCACTCAACCCATAATATAAAATAGATTGTAAAACAGATCACTGCACTCTTTGTCGCCCTGACTCGCGACCTTGCTTGTTGTGTTGCCCTGCAGGGACATCCCTGTTCTGGGCCTGCTCGCACTGCACATTCAACAACGAGGACCATGAAGCCACAGAATGCACCATGGTGGGTGCATGTGTAGCTAGAAAGGAAAAGAGAGGAAGAGGAAAACCTGTGCAGGTAGATGAAAACCGCTTGCACGTGGTAACTAAGGAAAAGGAGCCACCAAATATCGTTTCAAATGCCCAAAAACAGCCTGCCGTGGTAAACGCGTGCACTCCAGCTTTTGGCAGCTTCCCTCTTTCATATAATACATAATGCATGCCATGTGAACTTGCGTAGCACTTTTTAAATACAGACAACGCTCCAAAGAGGTTTGTGATATGCGTTCTGGAAAGCCCTTACATTTGATACACGTGCATCATCACGCACACTCACACGCACATACACAGTGTGGCCAAGCTCGGACAGTGGAGCCAGCACGCCAAGGGCGGTAGCATGCAGCCCTTGCCGCACAGGGATAACTTCAACGCAGGGGGCAGGAAAATAGAATGACAAGCAGAGAAGGTTTCCCTTCCTGCTGATTAGTGTATGCAGCATACATTTCATGCCTCTGCGCCATTTTAGTGTGTGGCGGCACTAAGACCCATGCGTTGATGCGACAGGGGAGGCTACTGCACGCTCCCTTATGTATAACACTAGCCAGTTAATCTCTCTCGCACATACAGTAAGTGCAGGCGCATCAGCCTTGAGATTCGCCTGATGCTGATTGAGCACTTTTTTCCTGTAATGGCGTCACTTGTAACTCTTTCTTCATTCACTCCTTGTCTTGTATTCTTATATTTGATTAATGCTCTTTATGGAAGTGTGTTCAGACGGAGCAGGGGCTTCTGCAAACCAAAATAAACCATTTTGATAGCAAAGCATAAGGAGCCACTCTGATTTTATTCTAGATGGCGTCTCTGTAGAGCTTGTTCATAATTTATATCCTTTTCTGTAACAAGCTTGCCATCATCAAAAGCCATGCATCCAAGCACTTAAAAGTAGGGTAAGGTAAAGTTTCATCGCCATAAGTCCATCCCTTGATTTTTTCTTGGATTTTTTTGGTTTGGTTTCAGGCTTTTTCCAAGCTTCCGCTCAGATGCCCCCCAGAGGCATATATAGGCAGTATAGATAGCGATGTAACCTTACCTTCCCTAAAGCGACCATTTGCTACCATTTGTCAACGAGGCAAAGCACACGATATAGGCATCGAGCGAGATCTCGTTATTGACTGAAAGCTGAAAGGATGTCTTTTAATTTATGAGAGCCCAGCAGCCAGCTACAGCACTGGGCAACACGCAAAAGTTCACACAATACTATTATGATTGACTGCAATGGTGGGTCAGACGAGCATCTTAAGAAATATGCAAGCCATGGCATCCACTCCCGTATTGATCTTTAGCTTTAACTCTTAACATTTTGTGAACTTTCACATTTGACCAGAGGTAAAAACGATGATTTACATTGCAGGCTTCTGATGCTGACTGTATAGCTAAGTAGCTAGCAAGTAGGCTCTTGAAACAATAAAGTCACACTTCATGTTGATTTCCTTGGAGCGAGTCGGAGGCACAACCTACAATCAGTACACCATAACTCCTCTACTAAACCTGGGCATCCCTCTGCACAAAGTGCACCAACTAGCTGCTGCACTACATTGCCATGCAATAAAAAGCTTAAACAAGATCACAAAAACAAGACACAGAATACAATTCAACATTAACGACAGTGATATTAAGGGATCTTGAAGGGGGGTTACTGGTAGAGCGGCTGGCTTTAGGAGGGCTAGACGCAGGCCGGATCGCATGGCTGACAATCCGCCGGAGCCTCAACAATCTCTGTTGTTTCTCATTTCGGTTTTCGGTGGGGATCTGGCTAGTGTGAGCGCTAGTTGAGAGCCTTAATGGCACTGTTTTTTCCAGCGTTTTCTTTTACTGCTAAGTAGTCAGGGTGAAAAAAATTTAGCTATAAGAAAACTGAGGTTTAATTGCCTGACTTAGTTATACAGACGGCGTGGTCTCTTTCCCGCTACAAGCTTAACATATCTAATCAGATTCAATCTGATCGTGTATCATGGCGCTGCATTCCAAATCATAGTGCTTAACATTAACACCAGACCACTGGGACCGTAACATCAAGTCATTATAAACTAGAAGCACCCTGTATGTTTTGCCAAACCTCAGATTGTTTTTGAAGCTGCAACTTGGCATTTGCCAGCTCGACGCACATCCGTACAGCAGCCTGAAAGTCCCTCTGTGCAGCGAAGCATTAGGTAAGGGATGGTCAGCATAATGAAGAAAAATGGTGCGCGGCAAATACTCGGTAAATGATGAAAAGCACGAAATACTAAGCATGGTGGGGAGATTGTGAATCTCTCTGTGCACACAAGAAAGCATAAAAGAGACTCACTGTTTGCTCACCATGCAAAGTAAGCTGCGCAAAGCAACCCGCCTCAACTTTCCTCACAGCAGTACAAAGTGGTTTGGAGTGGCCCATTCTGATGTGGACATACCTACAACATCGAACGCCTGCCCCATCTGCTATATTGTCTGACATAGGTATAACACTTACTTACCACACTTACTTATTACTCCCGTCATCATGGCCTTCATATGCAGTAACACATAGTGACTCTCACCAATTTTTAGCAAAGTATGCCTGACCTAGTTTTAAAAATTATAAGCCCTGCTGATAAGTACAGTTGACTCTTTTTCATCGCTTTTAGTCAAACTTTTGTGAACGAGTGTGTAAGAATTTCCCGCCTTGAGTTCCCCATCTTCTCCTTTTCCGTCTTTTCAACTGCCACTTTCACATTCAAGCATCTCAGCTAGAAGAAGGAACTGATAAATGATCACTCTGTCACATCACTCAAGCCAGTCCAAAACTTAAACGCATACACCTTTTCTTTTGGCGTGCGCCACGCGACACACCCCCCCCTACACCTACTCCTACTCCTACCCCTACACTTACACCTACACACACACACACTAACACACACACAAACATACACACACACACAAACAGCGGCAAGAACCCAGACCTATATAAGAAGCCACGTGTGCATGGGCCAGTCTGATCCACGCATGTACCCCACTCCCTTCTCTCACCTGAGTCGCGCGCAAGGCAGGAGGGACAAGGCCTCCACTAAACCAGTGCAGTGGATTGCCTCGATGGGCATCGTGTGTTTCTCTGCAGATAAATCCTGCCGAGCA
>Ga0307951_1000673_pt1 | contig 19817 bp, 18 predicted proteins | sample OrgLakmetagen374_FD_201842 | JGI IMG/M metagenome (GOLD analysis project Ga0307951, IMG submission 201842) | Saline water microbial communities from Organic Lake, Antarctica - #374 | ecosystem: Environmental > Aquatic > Non-marine Saline and Alkaline > Saline | place: Antarctica: Organic Lake... | reverse complement strand
CTAATAAACAAGGGTATAACAATAAGATATTTTTTCTAATTAGAATGTTACATTTTGGTTAAACTCTAAGTCTTAATCTGTACATTAAAATTTTCTTGTTTTTCTTTGTTTTAATTATCATCAATAAGTTTAATTAGCTCATTGCTACTCATAAACTCTACATCAGGCCATCTTTTAAGGATTTTTTGAATTAGTTCTTCTAATAATTTTAAGTTACGTTTTCTATTATCCTCTTCAATGGAGCCAATAAAGTTTAACCTGTGACTTGTTAATATTGCAGGTTTTTTCCAAAAGAAAGAATTACTGATTTCATTTAAACAATTTCCTATATTATCATAATTATTAGGCATTTGTGAGGGCTCAAAAACACAATTCCGCACTGTATAAGTTTGTTGTGAACTGTTTTTCATTCCAGTATAAACAGGTTTTAAAGTTGGATTACCTTTTTTGTTAGGAATTTTGTGATATCTCATACTTTGAATTCCTCTAATACCAGAATCATGTAATACTTTAAAAAGCGATATTGGAAAGGTATAATTATTAGCGATAAAAGTATCTGATTTAAATCCAAATATGTTTTCAAACATTTTAGTTCCTACCATAATATTGTTTTTATAAAAATCTAGATGCTCTTCATCAGCTGAGCTAAATGCTGCTTGAATATTTATTCTATTTTCGCCATATAATTCTTTTGGTATACCCCAGAAATGTAAATCAAAAGCGGCGTTCAAAGCTGGATTACTATTTTTTAATTGATTTAGCCAAGTGGGTACATTTACGTGTTCTCTCCCATGAAATTGCGGATACATTAGACCTTCACCTATCGCTTGTTTCCAAATATTAAATACATTTTCTTTAGGGTAATAATCCTCGATTGTTTTTGTAAAAGGTTCATAAAAGTAGTCATTAAATCCTGTTGCCTTAATTTTGTCAAATTCAGGGTTTCCCATTACTGTGTTAAAAGTGAATTTTGGGTGTGTTCCCCTTTCATCTATATAACGAAGTAACACTTCAAAAAGTGAACTTAAATCGGCTGAATCTGCTAATGTATCATACCTGGAATATGGATTTTTATTAAGATTATACCCTAGAGAGATGAATTGTTGCATCGCATTCTTATTGGGCATTCGAATACTACCCCAATCGTCACTTTCAATTACGATTATTTTCCGATTAGTCTTCCAACCAGGGATATTGATTATGTTTTTTTTTAATTTAGTTAAGATTTGCATTACTGTGCTTTAATAATAATTCAACTTAGACAGATCTCGGTTAAGTAATTTCTCTAATTCTATATTCGATTTTATAATGTTTCCACAGTTGCGTAAAGTTTTGCTACATCTTGTTTGTCATGACCATTCTTTTGATAAAAAAATACTTTTGTATTATGGCCTTGACTTATAAAATAGCTGAACATTTTATAAGTGGATATCTGTACCCCTTGGGTGTTGGGGTCGAAAGGCGAAGTAAGTATAATTAAAATTTTATAAATCATAATTTTTTTAAAATAATATATATCAGACACAGCCTTAAGGAATTCTCTGCTTGAAATGTTTATTTTTTTGTGTTTATTCCCTCTGCAAAAAACTCTAGTGAATTTAAATCTGAAATTGCTCAAAATACATTAAATCTAAAAACATGGATAAACTGTTTTGAACTTTAAAATTTGTGACTGACTTTATCATAAATTGGTTTGTAAAGAAGGTAAAATATAAAGCAAAATAAACACAACTCATTCCATATCCCTGTTACCTAATGAATGGTGTTAAGGATTTTCATTAGGTTGATATTTTATAGTACGTTTTATACCAGCCAACGAATTTTTTAAGACCAAAATCAATATCAACACTGGCTTTGTACCCACATAAATTATGTAAAGCGTCTGTATTTGCGTAAGTTTTATAAACATCGCCATCTTGCATTGGATGCATTATAAGTTTTGCAGACGTGCCGCAGGCATGTTCAAGACTTTTTATAAAATCTAGAAGTTTTACGGGATCATTGTTGCCGATATTATATAGTTGATAAGCTCCTGGTTTTACCTTAGACCTCAACACACCAACCACACCATTAATTATGTCATCAATATAGGTGAAATCTCTCATTAGGTTGCCATTGTTAAACACCTTTATAGGATTCCCGCTAAGTATTGCTTTAGTAAAAAGGAATGGAGCCATATCTGGCCTGCCCCAAGGACCGTATACAGTAAAAAACCTGAGACCTGTTGTAGGCAAACCGTATAAATGACTGTATACGTGAGCCATTAATTCATTACTTTTTTTTGTAGCCGCATATAAACTAATAGGCTTATCCACTCTATCCTCTTCAGAAAATGGTACTTTTTCTTGATTCCCATAAACAGAAGAACTAGAGGCATATATTAAATGTTTTATTTTATTTTGTCTACAAGCTTCTAAAATATTTATAAATCCAACCAAATTTGATTGGACATATACCTTGGGATTATCAATTGAATATCTAACACCTGCCTGTGCTGCAAGATTTATAACACTATCAAATTTTTCTTCACTAAATAAGATGTCTAATTTTTGATCCTCGACCAAATCAATTTGTCTAAATCGGAAATTGCTTATAGTACTTTTAATTTCTGCATGATTTATGAAATTTTCCGAGTTAACATCTATTCCTAATTCAGCTAAGCGATCTTTTTTTAAATTTACGTTATAATAGTCATTAAGATTATCGATTCCATACACTTGAAAACCTAAACTAGTAAGCTTTTTACTTAAATGGTAACCTATAAAACCAGCTGATCCTGTGACTAATATTTTATTCATTTTTATTTTTATTTAACTATGCTTTTTACCTGACTTATTTTTTCCAAATAACTTTATCCATTTAAGACTTGCCATGTTATTTGTTTTTATAGTACATATCCTTGTTTCATATAGTATTTAGTCAAAATTATTTTTAATCATCTATGGTTTTAAATACATGGTCCCATTTTTTTTAAGACTCTTCGTAAGAAAACTTAGTTATATGTTCATATCCGTTAATGGCTAATTGTTTTAACTTATCTGTGTTAATCATCAAATCTTTGTTTTCCTCTACATATTTGTCGATATTAAAGGGAATAACTAAGATGTCGTTTTCATTATGGATCACAATGCCTTGATCTGCTGCATAAAAATTAAAAAGCATTGCCACACATCCTGAGCTTTGAGCTTTCACCGTTTATTGTAATTTGGTTTTTATTACTTTTTCATATTTCTAAATTATAAATCTTCAATCTTTTGTGAATTTTTAAAATAATAATAAACTATCATTTTAACCATCATAAGTAAAGAGAGTATTGACTTAAATAATGGATAGGTTATCTGTAAATTTTTACGTTTTGTATTTACTAAAGTTGAATTTTACCAAATCTCTTTTCATAATCTACAATATCAATCTTCATTTTTTTATAAGCCAGCTTACGAGACCATATTGTCTTATAGTACTCCTTGTAATCATTATGTTTGGATGTATTCGAACGACTTATTTCCAGTCGCTTACCCTCTTTATGAATGTTTGATTCTTCTAAGAATTTATTTAAATCATCTACTAAGTTTTCTGTAGCACCCACATATGTTACAATACATTTTCCAGATGAATCCATTATATAACTTGATGAAGAGCGATACGGGTAGATATAAATCCAAAGTGAAAACGGGAGAAGTTTTGCCGCTATAACACCCAAGGTATAACTCATAGTTCTTTTTAGCCATTTTTTCTTTCCTTTGTGTTTATGAAAGATAGGATTTGACTTCGTGAAATGATATGCCGAAACTAACTTAGCGTATGGGTTCCTAAGAAAAGCTATTGTAATTAGTTTATTATACTCCTTATCACCAAGTACCATCTTAAACTCACTCGCTCTTGCATGATTAATTATTCCTTGAGGAAAACTAGCGGGGCTATATTGCCGACCATTGATTGTAATTCCGTGGGTTAATCCCTTTGTATCAAGATTAAGCATCGCATTCTCTATAGATACAGTCCCAGTTTTTGGGATACCAATTATCAATATCTTGTACTTCTCGCTATAATACATAAATTAATTTTTTGAAAAAAAATTATTGTAAACACTTTCTCGAAAAAGTATGAACCACTCTTTTGAAATATTCTCATTACTCAAACGGTGTGCATCTCTTTAGGATTGAAGAGACAAACCATCTAAGTTCCTTTTTAAAGTCTGTCTAGCCTCAGAAAATTTGCACTGATGAACCCATTTATTTCTTAACCAATAGAGATAGGAACCCTTACACCTATTACAAATAATTCACTCTTTGTCTCGCTGTTCTTCATAAAGTATTTGCGTCGTTGCTCGTTTATAAAATATACTGCGAATGCAAAGATGTCTATGTATAAACTATTAAATTCTAAAAAAAATAATTATTACGTAATATTGTAATGATTATAGATATGAAATTTTATTTTTAAAATATAATTAAGAATTAATAGTTAATTTATTTGTAAAATTAGTATAATTTGAATTTATATTCGCCTAAATCTATCTTAGACTCTTAAAAACATATTCCCATTTTTTATAAGACTCTTCGAAAGAAAACTTGGTTATATGTTCATATCCGTTGAAGGCTAATTGGCTCAACTTAGTACAGTTCATCATCAAATCTTTAGTTTCCTCCACATATTTATCGATATTAAAGGGAGTAACTAAAATGCCGTTATCATTATGGATTACAATGTCTTGAGCTGCTGCATAGGAGTTAAAGACAACTGGAACGCATCCAAAGCTTTGAGCTTCGACCAAAACATTTCCAAAACCTTCATAAGCGGAAGTCATATGAAATATTTTGGCTCTTTTGTAATAGTCATCTGGGTTAACCTTTCCAAAAAAAGTGACTCTGTCTAGTTCGTGTTTTTGGCAAAATTTCTCCATTTTTTTCTTTTCCTCACCGTCACCTAAAACCCAGAATTTCCAATCTGGTATTTCACCATGTAATTTTTTCCAGATTTGCAGCAAAAGGTCTACTCTTTTCTGAGGAACATTGAGGCGTCCCACAAATAACACAATATTTTCTTTATCTAAAGTAGCAATATCTAATTTTGGTTTTTGGAAAGGATTTCCAATGCCAAAGATTTTAGCATCCAATTTTTTAAGTGAAGGTGCTAAGAAAAAGAGTTCTGGCTTAAATCTTTCTGATAGCATAACGAAAGCGTCAGTTTTTTTAACAATAAAGCGCAGTTCAATATTTTGTTTTAAAATATGGTACCTTAAAATAAATTTCCTAGTAATTAAATTATTTAAAAAATCTAATTTTTTACTTTTAAACAATTCTCTTATGATGTCTTTGTGATTGTCATAGAAATTAAGTGGATTAATACGTAATGTATTGATCATCTTTGTTTTTAATGGTTTGTTTTTCAGTAGCAGCTTGGTTAAGCTTACAGAATATCCCGTTTGATTTATAATACAATCAATAGACTCTTTTTCTAAAACGCTTTTTAATTGATTCTCTTCTTTTATATTAATATAATAAAGTGTAATCCCTTCAAAATCTTCTTGTTGGGAAGTGTGGTTTCCAACAGAAACAATAATAGAATGGTGTTGTTTAGATTGAAAAATCTTAGCTAACTTGGAAGTACTCCTTTGAACTCCTCCAGCATTTGGGTCAAATTTTTGAGTTAAAAATAATGCAATATTCATAGTATATTAAATTTATAGAAAAATTCCTAAAGCCGTTCGTATTGTAAAGTCATCTTCTCCCAAAAACCAAGACACTTGAGGAAGGAAGACAGAAAATAAACTAAAATTTTCTAGTAAAAAAGAAACTTGATACAAAAACATCGGAATAGAGAAAATTAAAAACAAACTCAAACCTTTGTTTAGGTAGCTTATACGCTTTCTACTCCAATTGTACTTTTTTAAAGTTAACTGCAAACGAATTGCCGCAACCTAAATAAAAAGAGAAGCTATCATTCTAGCTCTACCTTAGGATAATGGTTAAACCTCTAATTTATATATATTCATACTGAAAAAATTAAATTTCAGTTATTTTTTTGAAAAGATTCAACCATTGATTAGCAATAAGCTTTTTATCGAATTTTTCAACGTGTAAGACCCCTTCTTTCCTCATTTTTAATATTTCGTCACTATTCTCCATAAGATTTTTAACTGTTTTATAAGCTTCCTCTACAGTGTTTTTTTTCAGTATAATTCCTGACTTATTATTTTCAACTACTTCAGAGATAGCACTAAAACAATTAAAAGTGACAGGAACCGTACCTCTAGATTGGGCTTCTATCAAAACCATTCCATAGCCTTCAAAATCTGAAGTTAATGTGAAAATATCAGATTCATCCCAAAATGTCAATGGATCTCTCATACCATAAAAATTAATCCTGTTTAAATCATTTTGCTTAGCAAATTTTTTTGCAGTTTCTAAATATGGTCCTTCACCAACCATATCAAAATTCCAATTTTCAAAATTATCATGAAGTCGTTTCCACAACTCCATTAAAATATCAATCCGCTTTTGATTTTCTATGATTCTACCAACATAAACTATCCGCTTATTTATAAGACTCTCTGTTCTTAATTTAGGTAAAAAGGGGGAAGGGTTTGAAATAATATGTGTTTTTTTTGTACTAATCCCTGTTAAGTCATAGAGCTCTTTTTCGAAAGAGTCAAAATACAATACTATGGCATCGCTAATCTTTATCATTTTACGCCATATAAACTTCTGCCTCAATCGAAATAAATACTTTACTAGTCCCCACAATTTTAGATCACTAATTAATTTGGTTAAAATTGGATTTCTGTTATACTTAAATATTTCAGGATATCTTTCGTATAAGCATGATATACAATTATGATGAGCAGAAATTATTTTAACATAACCTCTGATTATTTTTATGAATTTTAAAGAATCAGGTTCAATACCAGATTGGTTTATTAAAATTTCAATTTTTTTCTGATTAATCAATTTCTTAATAAAATTAATATTTTCTGGAGAGTTTAAACTACCACTCGGTAAACAAAACTCATTAGATTCATAATTAGTAGTACTTTTAAAATCTGGCATCGATAGTAAAAGTACTTCAATTCCCATCTTTTGGAATTCATCGACCAAAACTCTGGTTATGCGTTGAACACCACCAGCATTAGAATTGAAATTACCAGAAGAATTTTTAAAAAAGCAGATTTTCATAATAAAGATTTAATTAATTAAAAATATAACAATTGTTAATGTATAGAATTAGGCTAAAATATCACAATATTAATACTCGATTACGTTTATAAAAAAATTCCTATGGCTGTTCGTATTGAAAAATCATCTTCTCCCAAAAACCAGGACATCTGTGGAAGAAAGAAAGAAAATAAACTAAAGTTTTCTAGTAAAAAAGAAACTTGAAACAAAAACATTGGAATAGAGAAAATTAAAAACAAACTCAAACTTTTATTTAGGTAGCTTATGCTCTTTTTACTCCAATTGTACCTTTTTAGAGTTAACTGCAAATGAATTGCCGCAACCAAAATAAAAAGAGAAGCTATCATTTTAGCTCTACCTTGTATTGAAGGTGAGAACTCCATGAAATTTGCAAAGGTGTAAATACCCATACCTACAGAGATGAGGAAAATTAAATTGGGATCAGTTCGTTTATTCAAATAAAACAGAAGCACTATAAAAGATAAACCTACAATATTATATGTAGTATAAAATCCTTGCCCATACTTTACATAAAAATTTTGATTTTTATCAATAGCAGATTGTTGCCTTACAGCATATCTCTCAGCATCTGCTTCAGAATCTATGATATTTGACTTTGTCTGACTTTCAACTAATGATGTTTGAGGCAAATAAGACTCTATGCTAGAAAAACTAATGGAAGCAAAAAATGACAGTATGTATATTGCTATTAAGATATACTTTCTATGTCTTAACACATAGGCAAAAGCAGCGGGGATTATAAAAATCACATAGGAAAAGTGTACAAATATTGAAAACAGGATAGTGAAAAGATATTTTTTCTCTTTTGTTATAGCCCAGCTGTAGGTTCCATAAAAGAAAACCCACATCCCTGTCCACATACGTATGGAGTTTAAAGCACCGACACTTTTTATAAGTAAAAACAAAACTATAAAACCAATTAGAATAGCCCCTTTTTGTGTAGTTAAGTGGTTCTTCAAAACCAACAAGACCGATTTAGTAAAAAAATAACCCAATACAAAACCAGAAAATACATGAATTAATTCTGGGGTTTGTAAAACGGATGCTGACAGATAGGAAATGCTATGCATGTAAATATCTTTTGCTCCGTCCACTTGCTGAAATGTTAATAACTGGATGGTTTGAATGAGAAAATCTGCTAATGAAAGATTAAGGTATTCCTCTTTCGCATTCTTTAGATGTGACCATCCATCTCCTTGACCTGGCCTGTAAACATATACACTCCCTAGGATTCCTGTGAAAAAAGTCCCAAAAAATGTAATAAGTTTTTCACTTTTACTTTTTAACAAAGTGATGATACCAAAAAGAGGGAACACTAAAAAAAGTAATATTAAATTACCTTTTTGTAAATTATTCGTCATTCTAAATTTTTATTTGTGTGCTATATTTTATTTATCCGGCAAGATACTCAATAGCTTTTCTCGGATGTGAAAATAATCAATAGCCATTTGGAAACGTTCCAGAATTACTTCAGTTCCGGGTTGGTCTTTAGGCTTAGTCTCATTATTTTGAGGTATCGCTATTCCTAAATTATAGGAAGTAGGTACTCCCAAACATAGCTGTTTAGTATCAACTGCATGCGCTGCCGCCCAGAACCAAAAATCGGAGCCTCTACCTGGTACAATACGATGGACAGCTTTCATATGTAGTACACGTTCATCTAGACTCTTTGGCGGATAATAAATGCCTCCCCAACCTATTAAATATACCTGCTCTGATGGGGTTGTGTTTGAAGCAGGTTTTCTTTCCCTATAAAACATCTCCAATTGTTTATCTTTTTTAAGCATCGCCTTACCTACGTAACCAATAACTGAATTTGGTGATTTATTCGCTTCTACAAGCAAACCTTTTATTAAGGACGAATGATAAATAATATCATCATCTAAAGTAATAATACTCAAGTGTGGATATTTCTCAATGACTGGGATTAATTTTTTAACGGCATAGGGATTGTCTTTTACCCATAAAATTTCTAGTCCTAAATTTTCAAGCTTTATTAAGTGCTTTGGCAAACCTTGTGGGTAATCCTCTTCAGATAAGACCAAAATCTATTTTTTAGGCACTGAAGTCTGCCTTTTTAAGGCTTCATATACGGCAGGTAATAAAGGATCTCTTTTCGGGTAACTTGCTATGGAGACCACGAAATCAGCTTCAGGGTTTACACGAAAAGGCGTTTTTATCGCTTTGGCTAAAAAATCATATTTTTAAAGACTAAGAAGTTTCTTAACCAAATTATTTTTTGTTTTATCACTCCTTATTATTGTCTAATTCTTAGATGGTAAAAAAATAGTTAAGTCTTGCGTTCATTTATATTTTTGCTTTGTAAGAACGTTTTTGATTGGGTAAAACTTCCAACAGCCTTTCTCTAATTCCAAAATAATCTACGGTTTTAAAAAATCGGTCATCTAACGCCTTGCCAGTTACCCACTCCTTGGGCTTTGTTTGATCATTAACTGGAATAGGAATGTAGTAACCCATTTTATTATCGGATCCTAAACATACTTGTTTGGAATCTTTGGCAATAGCGGCACAATAGAGCCAAATATCTTTACCTCTTCCCGGCACTATCTTCTTGATGGCTTCAAAGTTGGAAACTCTTTTATCTAAGGTGTTCTTCGGATAGTAGATACCACTATAACCTATAAAGAATACGCTTTCTGATTGGGTGGTTTTATTTGCAGGTTTATCGTTTCGAAACCACATACTAATTGAACCATTTCTTTTATGAATAGCCTTCGCAATATGGCCTACTATATAACCCTTTTGAGCAAAATCACTTTCTACTAAATCACTCACAACCTTAGGGCCATATATAATATCATCATCTAAAATGAGAATATCATCATTCGGATAAGCCTCAACAACTGGCGAAATATTTTTTACAGCAAATGAATTACCCTTTACCCAAAATATTTTTACACCTAAGTTTTCAAGCTTTTGAATTGGCCTAGGCAACTCTTTGTTTGGCCATTCCTCTTCGGTTAAAACCAATAAATACTTTTTAGGGAAACTTTTCTGTTTAAATAGCGATTCAAACACAGCCGGAACCTGATGGATTCGTTTAGGGTAACTCGAAATAGATATTATGAAATTTGCTTGGGGATTATCTGGGAATTTTTTTCTGTGCATTTTTGAAAGCAAATCAAATTTTTTGAACACATAATAATTTCTTAATTCTATAATTTTCTTTAACATTAAATAATAAATTTATTTTTTAATATATAATCTCTGTAATAAAACAACTTCAAAATTTTTATGGTGGTATAATTGATTTCTACTTGAAGTTGAGAATTTGATACGTTCTTTCGTATTTCTTCAGTTCTAGCATGAAGGTCGTATCTCTTGCTAAGGTTATTTAACCAATCACCGTCATAATCAAATAATATAGTTTTTTCACCGATAAAATAATGTTGGGGTATTAAATGAGCAGCAGAACCTCTGTAGAAAAACCAAGGACGAACACTTAATAGCATAATTTTTTTTTCTACAAAAGACTTAAAATCAATTTCGCTATTCCCATCTTTAATTTGATATTGATACTTTAACTCACTCTTAAATCGTTCTATTGGATCCCTTAGAATTGAAAAAGATTCATCAAAAGGCCCCCATTTTTTCCATGTTTTATAAGTAGCATGCTGAATAGGGTGGGGAAAATTTAAAGTGTGAATATTGTCAAGAAAAATATTATTTCCGAATTCACTTTTTAGCTTTTGAAAAGAAGAATTAGGATTTTCTGATCTTCGAATGTTTCCAATCTTCCATCCCGACTCTACAAACAAACTATAGACCGATGTCCCTGCTGTTTTTGGAATGTGAGCAAAATAGATAGTCTTATTGTTTTTTTTTAAAATAGGCATAATTTTAAAAGTTCTTAATTTTTATTATTGACAGGAGTATTCTCTAAATGATAAACCAATTTGTCAAACCCATTAATTGAGTCAAATCTAGTTTTTTGTTTGTTTTTCATTAAATGGATCATGGAATAACCATCATGACCAAATATGCTAGCATACATGAGTAAGGATGAAACAAAACCTACCACTTTCAAGTTTTGAGAGTTTATAAAAAGCCCTTCTGCTAAAGCGTTATTAGGAATAATATTAAATTTAAAACCTAAATCACCTAGCAGGCGTGATAGCCTTGAATCCAGATCTTTTTTAGCTGGTCTCAACTTTAGGTATATTTCACTATTATCTTTTGCGATAACAAGCTTCTTGAAAGTGAGTCCAAGAATCCTCTTATACTCTTCATCAGTTAGTCCATATTTATCGGGATAGGTTTCCTCAACTATTACAATAGCATTATTTAATTGAATTGATGATGATAGTATATTTAGTTCTTTCTTGTCGAAATTCGGCTTAACCTGAATCTTTTGAGCAGAATTGATTTCTGGATAACAATAATTACTTAAGCAATAATACTTTCTAGTTTTTTCATATTGATAGGACTGCGAATGGTATGGTAGCGAATGCAAGGCTGAGGTATAGCCTCGAAGTGTCCTAAGGACTTCTCTTAAATTATTAGGATACTTCTTATTTCTAAATTGAGTTGAAACAGAAGTTCTTGTAAAATCCTCTAAGGATTGGGGTAACATATAGCTGTCGGTTCCTTCTTCAAAAAAATGAAAATCTTTACAATTTTCATGAGTCACCAATAGCTTTTGGTAAGTATGCATAATATCAACGTAGGCTGTAAACTTACTTGAACCAATTATATCTTTAACATAAAAATCAAATGCTTTTCCGACATTAAAACTAGCGAATTTGGCACGCCAAGACTGGTTAATCTCTGAAAATGCGGGTATCACCATACCAAAGGGGATAGGTAAGGTATAGTTTGATGAAATAACCACCACATCTTCTTGATTCAATTTTTCCTGACGTGCGATAGAAAAGGCCATTAGGAATGTGATGGGTGAATGTATAGTGAATATGTGCTTCATATTATAGTGTTCAGGAATCTTAATTGCGAAACTTTAACTCTATATCGCTTTTAGCCATTAAGCTGCGGTTAGTATTGTATGCCATAAAATATATATTATTAGCACGTGCCGCTTCATAATCATTTATTGCATCTCCAATTAAAAGAGTCTTAGATAAATCATAAGCCGTCGCTTTGAGTAAATCTTTAACAATTTTATTTTTAGGCTTTGGAGAACCATGAATACTGATGAAATTGTCGGCTATGCCTAATTTAACACATAAAAATCTTAATTCTTCTTGGTCTGAACCAGAAGCAATATGGAAGTTATATTTTTCTACATTACTTTTTATGAAGAAAACTGTTTCTTCAATAAGTATCTCTTTATTCGTCATCAGTTCTTTCATTATTCTACTGAACTTTTCTGCATAAATTTTAATCGTGTTGTCATTTACATTTTCTTTTCTAATTTCTTCAAAGAAGTAATGAAATTTCACATACCTAGAGAGTCCCCCATTTTCCCTGTGGAACTCAAGCAATGCTTCTACTTCATCTTTAGGAAAAGTTGCAAGAACCGCTCTAAATCCTTTTTCTCTAATGGAATTTGATTCAACAATTACGCCATCAAAATCCCAGATGATATTTTCTATCTTTGGTTTTGCGCCCATGCTATCATTTTTTTTATACCTGTAATGTGTTTGATTTTAGGTTTCCACCCAAAATCTTTCATCAAACTATAATTAGAACCAAATATGCCGAATTGATCGCCCTGTGTCCCTTCAATTTCCTTTACCGATATATTACCTAAAACAGCTTTAATAGAAGTAATCATCTCCTTAACCTTGACGGGATATGCATTTGCCACATTGTATACACTGTAGGGATTTGATAAGTCTGTAGTTACTAATAGGGAAACCACTTCTACTACATCATCAATGTAAACTAAGTCTCTAAAGCGTTCTAGGCTTCCTTTTACTTTTATTTGGCCGTCTTTAAGGGCCTGAGCTAAGTATATACTAAGCATACCTTGCTTTAGATTCGATAGGTTCTGCCCAGGTCCATAAACATTAAACAATCGCAATGAAACCACTTTTAAATCACTATTGCTATAAATGTTTAAATAGTGTTCACTAGCTAGTTTTCCAACGGCATATAGGGATTTAGGCATTGTAACAGATTGTTCTGTTACTGGCAAATTTTCATGGTCTCCATAAACAGACATACTGCTAGCATAAATAAATTTTCTTATGCCCTTAAGTTTGGCATAATTCAATAGAAGTAAGGTAGATGTGGTATTACTTTTTTGATCAGCTAATGGATCATTAAAACTCACTTCTCCTGAACTTTGACCAGCAAAATGAAGAATCGTGTCAACATCATAATGTTGAAGTTGACTTATGGTTTCGGGATCACCACAATCTCCTTCAATTAAAATAGTCTCCTTAGGTAAATTAGACCTGTAACCCGTAGAAAAATTATCTATAGTTAATGTCTTGAAACCCGAATTATTCAAGCTATGGGCTATTGCTGAACCGATAAAACCGGCTGCTCCAGTTATTAAAATCATACTATATTATTTTTTATTAACCACTCTTCAGATTTTTGAATATCTTCTAATGAGTGAACATCAAAGGCTTCTTCCACTACAAAATGTTTGATTTTATCTCCCATAAATGTCCATGGTTTTTGTCCTTTAGCTCGATCAATAGTATCTAAGTTTAACACCCAAAAATTATGGGAGAGAAAGTAAGCGGGTGTTAAATCTTGTCTATTAGTACTTATAAATTGATTTGAAAAATCAAAAAACGGTTCTAAATATCCATCCTCATTAAGTCTTTTACACCTAAAAGGGTGATGGTCCATTTCTTTATATACAGGAACTGCTGCCGTAGCATGGTCATCATTTAAAAGTAACTCAATACAAGCGTCTATCCACTCTGTTTTGATAGTTACAGAATTAGCAAGCATAACGACCAATATTTTGGGTTGAACTCTATTTTCAGCCATTACTTTTAAAGCGTGGTCTATGGCATCAATATGTTGAGAAGTAGGAAGAGCTAATTCTTCAGGTCTTTTTATACGCTTATATTCATAAGTTTCTGCTGCATTTAAAATTTTCTCACAATCACTTGATACCCAAAGTGAATTAATAAATTTTGAGCTTTTAGCGGCATTCGCCGGATATGAAAGCAAAGGTCTTTCCAAAATAGGAAGAACATTTTTATCGGTTAACGTATTGTTGCCCCTACCTGTCAGTAAAGCTGCTATTTGCATAATTCTGATTTTAGATTTTTTAACCCATTTATAAACAAATTGATATCTACTGAATAAGCAATGTAATCGAAACCATTATTCACTAAAAATTGATAGGTCTCTTTAGTATCTGCAAAAGAACCTAATCTGATATTTTTAGATTTTGCCATATCCTTAATTTTCATTATTTCTTTTTTAACTTTTGGATGCGAAATTTGGCCTGGAAAACCCAAAGATTGTGATAGATCATAGGGACCTATAAACAAAATATCGAATCCTTTTAAAGATAAGATCTCCTGCAAATTTTCAACCCCTTCTTTACCTTCAACTTGTAAAATTAAAAGATTTTTATTTGATTCTGTGAAATATTCTGCTTTGTCTTTTTCACCATAAGAAGCTGCAGAAACAAATCTACAAACCCCCCTATTTCCAATTGGATAAAAGCGAGCAGCATCAATTGCTGTTTTTGCTTCTTCAGCTGAAGAAATATTAGGGACTTGAACACCAAGAGCTCCTGCATCAAGAGCTGAACCTATCAAATTATGATTATTTCCACTCACTCTTACTATTGGCTTGATTTGTGCTGCTTTGGCAGCTCTTATATGATCATAAAGCCTTTCACGTTGGACTGGTCCATGCTCTTGATCAATAATAACAAAGTCTAAACCAGACAAACCAATTGCTTCAATAAAAGAACTGTCTGTAGTTTTTGAAAATATTCCTAGCATATTTTTAAATTTAAAATCGCATATAATTATTCTTAAGCATCATCAAGCAAACCACCTGTTTGTCTAAACAAAAAAACTTGTTTTGGCAGCAATAATTTATAGTTAGTTTTTGGTTAGAAACTTAACAATATTAAAATAGACTTGAAAGAATCTATTTTAATATTGTTCTTGTCAGCTTATGTTGCATTTTAACTGGTCCAATACTACTGGCAAGCTTAGTGCAGCGTAATGACATGTGGCACATCTCCTATATAAATAGAATTAAAATATTTTTGATCCTTAAAACAATCTGAAATTAAAATTTTCTATTTAAGATCCGACAATAGATATTTAATTCTGCATTAATTTTATTGTGTACATCTTCAAATAAATATCTTAAATCAACATGTTTAAACTAGACTATGTATATATGTATATTCTAAATTTTAGAATATACAGAATCTCCCTTAAGCTCAGTATATTTTGTTGGAGTAAGGCTTACTAATTGAATGTTAAAATGACCTTTAATCTTAGAAAATAGGTGCTGGTTTTCTAAAAACAATTCTTGTTCTTTTTCACCTATATGATTTCCGCTATACCCATCATATCCTGTCATGAACACCTTTTCAATTTTTAATGCCAGAATACTTTGTAAAGCTAATGCTGTATGAGAATCTCTGTATAAGTCTGTAAACTCAACGCTTTCCAATTCGAAAGAATTTTCTGTTAAGGATTTTGGAACATATGTCCCCATTTCTCTGGGATATGGAGGTAAAATACACTTCCCTTTGATATTACTACCTTGAAAAACTTCTTCCAAACGATGACCTTCATTACCCACTAGGCAAAAATATTGGTCATTGGGGACATTCTCAAAGGATAGAGCATTTTTAGAACTTGCATGAATTACTATGATATTTGGATTGTTTATTAAAAAACGATCTATGGCTTGGGTGTGTCTTACGGCACTAGGACCACCTCCAACAATTAGTGCTCCTGCATATGTTTTTTCTTTACCAAAGTCTAGTTCAGGCAACTTAGTGTTATCAACCTTACCTTGACTTTGGTTATTCAATGCACGTATAATCGAATTAAAGGAGTAATACCGCTTACTTACCCATTCCATGACCTGCTTTTGTGGTAATGAATTAGCTCCAGAAACCATGTAGGGTAAATTTGCACCCCATTCATAATGCTGTTGTAATTTTGTAAAGTCATCTACGGTTTTACTCAATTCATTATATGGAAAATCCAGTAGACCTTTTGCATTCAAAACCGTTAGTAACAACTCTGTTTTAAGATTACCAGCACCACGCCCCATTCCGGTAACCGTTGCATCTACTATATCTATGCCCTCGTCTATAGCCGTTAACGTATTGGCCAATGCCATTTCTAAGTTATTATGACCATGAAATCCTAGTTTTACGTTGGTCTTAGAGCGTACTAATGCAATAGTGTCTTTAACGTCTTGTGGGTATACCCCTCCAAATGAATCCACCATGTAAAAGTAATCTGCAACCTTATCTACTTGTGGAATCAAATCTAAAAACTCTTTTTCATCTGCCCAAGTGGACATATACATCACATTAAAAGCTACTTCAAAACCCAATCGCTTAACTTCTGCCGCTAAACTTAAAGCACGCTTAAAGTTTTTAGGATCAATTGCCATTCGCACCATTGTCACTAAACCTGTTATAGGACTCAGTAAAGATTCTGCATCTGCTGCACGCACATCTTTTTCGTTCAATATGATCACAAGCTTTTTCTGACTAATGCTTTTTAATCGCTGAAGTGTTTCTACAGGACAATAAAAGTATTCACCTAAATAGTCTTCCATAGCTTCAGAACGATAACCTACTTCTAGATATTCCACAGGTAAATGGTTAAAGCTCTCCAAATAAGTTTTGACGATGTCTTGGTCAAAATCCCAGTTGGTATAATAACCACCATCTCGGATGGTACAATCAAGTATTTTCATAGAATTTAGTCTTGAATTTTTGTTACTTTAATTATAAGTTGTAAAATTCTACCTAAAACTTTTTTTCTGATAGAAATTTTACTGGCATTTTATTTTTTAATGATATGGAACTAGTGTTCCATCTAAAAATTTAATATTTTCCTTTAAGAAATAAAAGCTCTTCTTTCATTTCTTTTTGAATTGTTTATCTGTATTAAAAACATTCACATCAATCATACGAATTAAAGTGTAAGGATGTTTTTCGTTTCTAACATTTTTAAAAGTAGAAAATTTAAGTACATAATCGTAATTTCCAATTGATTTTACAAAGATATCGTGTTGCCAAGACCCTATATCTAAAGCAATTGTTTTGAAATTAACATCTATGTAGTCAAAAGAACTACGAATATCTCTAACTATTTCTACAAATTATTCTCTAAAATATCTACTACATGAAACTGCTAGGGTTTACTTTTAAATATTTCTTTAGTTACAGCTTGGCCGATGGAACTAGCTCCTCCAAGTACAAAAAAATTAGTGTTACTAACAACTTTTAATAGTCGTTTATGTTGTTTTGAAAGATCATTTTTACTTAGTTTTATATTTCGACTTACAAAAGCTATAGTTTCATTTTAAAAAAATTCTTTAGGCTTTATGCTTTGTTTAAATAAGCGCTGTGGATTTTAAAATAATATTTATTTGAATTTGTTAAATATTATTGATCTATATTTTCTAACTAATCTTCTAACTAAATTTGGAGCTATATTCACTTTCGGGAAAGGATCTTTTGGTACTGGGTGACCTAAAAATTCACAAAGGGATTCCCAGCTTGGGCTCTCTGTTATATCATATATTAGTAATTCCTCCATTTTATCACTAAAATATTCAAAAACACCGTTATGATGTTCATTGTAATGCTTTTACCATTCTTTTCGATTAATTTCTAACCGACTGATTTTTTTATCAGGATTATCTCTCTTCTTCTTTTGATTACGAAGGACATGTTTTTCCCTGCTGTCTAACCATCCATTAAGCTCTCGAGTGTTTAAAATAAATTTACTGTTGGGGTACTGTTTGTAAAATTCTTTAAATATTAAATGTGAGGTTTCGTCTCTATCCCAATCTAAAAATGCGGTGTAGTTTTCTAAGCCACTTATAATTCCTTTTCCTTGATTAAAATTATTTTCAATTTTTTCTTTGATGCTAATTCCATCATTCGTTTTAGCATGAACACTTTTGTATCCTAGTTCATTTAGAGCTCTGTGAAGCGATGATGTTCCTGTTTTATTTAATCCTATGCAAAATACTCTTTCCATGGTAAAAAATATTAAATGTCATAAATTTATCAACCCATTTTATAATTGTTGACTACTAATCATTGTCGCAAACTCAGATGAGTTTTTAATTAGTGTTTTATAGTCACCTTTTGCTTTAATCTCACCTTTATCTAATAAAACTATTTGATCACAATTTTTGACAGTACTTAGTCGATGGGCGATCATAATGATGGTATATTCTCCTTTTAAATTATCAATACTTTTTTGGATATTTTTTTCTGTTTTGGTGTCCAAGGCAGAAGTAGCTTCGTCCATAAGCAATATATCTACATCCTTGTATAGTTCCCTAGCGATGGATATACGCTGCTTTTGGCCACCACTTAAAGTAACTCCGTTATTACCTAACCTCTCCTCTTCCTTGTCGGATAAGTCACTTATAAAACTACTCAATTGTGATTTTTTTATAGCTTCTCTAAACCTTGTTAAGTTTTCTTCATTCTTTTGATCCCATAAGGTGACATTATTAAACAAAGTATCATCAAATATAATAGGTTCCTGAGTGATATAACCAATGCGTCTTCTATAATTTATTAGCTCTATGCTGTGTATTGATTTTTGATTGATCAATAAATCTCCGCTGCCTGGTTTTAACAAACCTGCAAGAAGGTTGATTAAGGTGGTCTTCCCCGAACCACTTTCTCCAATAAACGCAATACTTTGTTTTGGTTTAATATTTAAATTTATGTTTCTTAAGACGGTGTTCTTTTTATTATAAGAGAAGCTAAGGTTTTTAAATTCAATATTTTGGATTGAACTTACTTTATCATCCCCATTTACTTCAGGAGAAGCTTGTAAACTTTTTGTAAACCTTTTCATATTATCTATGGAACCTGAAAAGGCTAAAAACTTGTTGTAAGACGTTTGTATACTTGTTAGTGCTGTTAATCCCCTATAGAAAAACAATAAACTCAACATAATTGTTGCTAAACTTCCCTCTAATAATTCGACTTGTATTAAAATAACAGCCACAACAACCCCGATCATAAGAGGTTCTCTCATTCCCATCATAATGCTGTTGAGTATGCCCATTTTTCTGGTAGTGTGCTCTATTTCGTTAACTTTTTCTTTTAAAAAACGTTTGTAATCTATAATACTGGCAGTCGCTTTTAAATATTTATAAAAAGCTACGGATTGTATTATAAAACCTTGGAATAAGTGGTTGCTTTTCACTAAATCAACAGATAAGAGTTTTGTTTTTTTGTACATAGAACTAAATAACAGGTTTGTTATAAAGCCTCCTATAACTATCAAGATCGCAAATTGTGGGCTTGATATAACCGCTAAAGCAGCATAAGTCAACAACATGACAGATTGTTGCAGCATATCACTATAGGTTCTAAAACCTTGCATTACTCTTTCCACTTCTCCACTTAATGTATTTTGAATTTTACCAGCATCTGCTCCTGTAAAAGCTTCGTAATTGTAATTAACTAGTGCATCAATGTTC
>Ga0307951_1000672_pt1 | contig 19857 bp, 25 predicted proteins | sample OrgLakmetagen374_FD_201842 | JGI IMG/M metagenome (GOLD analysis project Ga0307951, IMG submission 201842) | Saline water microbial communities from Organic Lake, Antarctica - #374 | ecosystem: Environmental > Aquatic > Non-marine Saline and Alkaline > Saline | place: Antarctica: Organic Lake... | reverse complement strand
CTGTGTGTGAGAGTCGGGCTGTGCTGCACGCTCGGGCGTATCATGCAATTTTTGCCAGAGCTTGTAAAGCAGTGTATCTGTGTTAGCTTCACTAAGGTAATGGTGGGCGTGCATGTGATGTTTTAACTTGTCTTGCAGGTTAGTCAAAACTCGTAGCTCTTCTGCATGGGAGCCAACTTTGTTTGGAACGCTTAGCCAGAACAGGTCGTAGAAGGGGTCAGTAGCTGGCAAGAGGGAAACGTCAGAAATTTGATTGACTGCTGCTTTGTGCGCTAGGTGGTCTGCACCCTCAATAATACCAGAGTGAGATTTCACCTGGTAGAAAGTGACGGGAGAAAGTGAGGATTGGATTCGATTTACAATGTCCTTGAGTAGTTCCCTGTGCAAGTGGTGGAGTACAGCCATTGGTTTTAATAGCTGTTTTCTAATCTGAAAGGGGGATGAGGCACTTTTTGTAGCTATTTCAGTGTGGCCTTTTTGTACCGCTACTAGCACAGCTGCAAGTTTGGCTCTATTGATGGTGAGTGTGGGGCCGTTGCCCCCAGGATTGATAGTGATGGTATCATTGTAACCAGTGTCTAAAAAAGCAGTGGAGGTGAATGGCCAGCGCCTATTTGTTGGACTGATCTCATCTTGCATGGCACTACCGTCAGTGTAAGTGATTGAATTCCAGTTTTGATACTCCTGCACACCACCAGGAGTATTGCTCAAAAATTTGTGGGGGGGTGTATTCAATGTCTCGATTTTGGTTGCGGATCCGATTGCATGTAGGCTATTTCTTTGATTTAGACCATGAAGTTACAACTTGAATATTTCTTCTGCACTTTAGTTATGAAAGGCTAGTCGATATTTTGGCATTTTCAGGCCCAAAGGCAGTAATTTAGCGCTGATACCTTTTGCAACAATATGCAGGAGTAATCAAGCGCTGGTATCTTTCACAACGTATGCAGAATTGATTTACAAGGTTTTGCAAAAAAAGGCCTTCAGTCAGTCTAGGCAAAAAAGGTCTTCAGTCAGTCAAGGCAGTAAAAGGTCTGAGTCAGTCAAGAAGTGTGATTAGCCTGCTCGTGAAAAGCAATCACTTCATCATTCATAAGAGGAAAACACAAAGCTTGTTGTTGTTCTGGCTTAAGAAAGTAGACACGTCGTGGAAGGAAACAGAGATGAATATGTAGCTCGTGAGGTAATAATCTGACTGTGTAAGGGAGCACATTTTTATGCCTATATATTGGCGCCTGTTTAGATTCAATTTGCCTACAACAACAGCGACGCTCCCTCACTTGTCCTAGAGAGAGAGAGAGAGAGAGAGAGAGAGAGAGAGAGAGAGAGAGAGAGAGAGAGAGAGAGAGAGAGAGAGAGAGAGAGAGAGAGAGAGAGAGAGAGAGAGGGAGAGAGAGAGAGGTGTGGAACATTACCAATTCCTGATTCAAGTCTATTTGATCCTTATTACAGCACCTGCAGGCAAACAAAGGCTAGCAGTCACACTTATTGACTGAAGGCCTTTCTTTGTAAACCGTGTAAACCTTGTAAGTAACCAATGTGTGTTACATTTGATTTCCTCTGATTTTCTTCCTCCCACTCCCACTACTGCTCCTGACACTATTGATCCCCCTAGTAGCAATACCATGCTTGCCTTGGTGGCTGAGCAAATAGGAAAGATGAACGGACGTGCTTCCCCAGGATTTGATTGCGTGGCTACTTCCGTTATTGAGAATGCTGTAGTGGTTCGGCCAAAGCCTGATGGGCGTGTGAGCGTGTTAACGTCTTAGCGCCTTACATTGCTCAGTTGTTCAATCTGCTGTATGACAAGGCCTGCATCCCTGCGTGCTGGAAGCAAGCGAAGCTTAGCCCTCTGTATAAGAAAGGCCCCTTTTTGGACCCCAACAATTACCGCATGTTGGCTGTCAGTGGCACTATGTACCGTATGTATGCCAATGTTATTCGCTCGTTGCTTACTGAGTAGTGTGTGGCAACTGGTCAGATCCCTGACACCCAATATGTGTTTTACTCAGGTCGTAACACTGCAACACATGTTCATTTTTCAGCACTTACAACATGCTGCACGAACAATTAGACCCAATGAGTTGCCTAGGTTGCACGCTGCTTTCATTGATTTTAAACAAGCCTATGACACCATTTCAAGGGATGCACTATGGAAACACCTTAGGCGTACTCGCATGCCTGCGCCTTTGTTGTCTGTGATTCCATTGCTGTGATTCAAGACATGTACAACCGTGATGAGTATGTATTGAAGAATGTTGATAAGTGATAAGACTGCTCGTGTGCATCCAACTCGTGGGGTTAAACAAGGTTGCCCCCTGTCTCCTCTGCTTTTTCCCCTCTATATTAACGATATTGACGACATTGCTGAGGGTGTATCAGGGGCTATCACCGGAACCGCGGGTGTGCAAGTTTCAATGACACCCACAGAGGCCATCAAGACACTCTACTATGAAGATGTGGACATCCTGTGCATAGATAGTTGGAGGTTCTTCACCCCCAAGAAAAGAGACACAGATGATACACCCCAAAGACAGAATATGCCCCTATGAATATTGAAAGATGGGCCTGCCCTGCCTGTATCAACTTAAACCAAAATGAAAAATCGTGTCCTCTACTCTCAGAAAAGAGAGATTGTGGAGGTTTTATGAAACCCAACCTGGGAGCCAGAAGAACTACAAAACACGTGTGAAAGCTTCAAGCAGAGCCTCAACAAGTTTGAAGAGCATATCGCCGGGCCAAACTTATCTCAGCCCGCACAAGATGAAAACCTAAATGATCTTCAAAAACAAGGGTTCTCTGCCATCCAAGAGGGCAATGTGTATTAACCCTACAGTGTCGATCTTCGGAACAAAATTAGCTTTGACATCCAACCCACCAACCCACAGGCTGACATTACGGCCACAGGGCATTGTGAGTACTGGACCACAACCATTGATCTCATGGAGTATCATGAAAAGAGTACCCTATCCTCCCCAGATGACACTATGCTTCCTGAAGTGTACACTGACACAGTAGCCTGTATTTACAATGTCGACGGAAAGTGTAAAGGTATGCTTACTCCCGAGCACCTTAACATACTACGAAAGGCCTTTCACAGGGCAAAATGCAGCGGTCTACACGATCACATCCAACCTCCTGCCTCCCATTCGCTTTGCATCAGAACTTGTAGGCCTCATTGCACGTAAACCTCTGCCTCTAAATATACGAACAAAATAATCAGAAAATTTTCCCTGAAAAGCACCTGTCTAGGGTGTAAGCGCCTTACATGTGCGTTTTGTCCTGTCAGTCTGTACACACAGCAATGTACGTTAATATGAGCAAGTACTGAGGTAGTTTACAATGTCAGCTTTAGTCGAAACTTTGCTGTTTTTATCTGATGGTGTGGTGTGTGGCAAGTTGTCCCTCGTGATAGGGAGCATACTTGTGATAAGGAGCATACTTGTGCACTTGCTCAGTCCACCCCTCTAGCACATTCCTTCCATTTTCCAATGATCTGAGTCTGATGCCTGGTGCAGACATCAATTTTATCTGACACATAGTAACTGAAGTTGAAATGAAAGAGTAGCGTGAAAAATGCAAGCCTACCAAGTTAAAATATGGCAAGCTGAAGCCCAACAAACAGATAGCAAGATTGTCATGATCGTGTTAGGTAAAGAAGAGGAGATTGAGTAAGTGAAGAAAAAAAAGCATGTCTATCACGAGCAGATCACTGTGTCTGATCACAAACGCTCTTCAATTCAGCCATATCAGGATGGTCAGTTTTTAAGTAGGACTTGTACACATTATACGGAATACGACTGCTTTTCCAGAAGAGAAAATCATCACGGAAGTTTTTGGATTGAAAGTTAGCGGGGCGCCAGGGGTCTTTGCACTTCTTGGGCCATTTTTGGGAGCTGGTGTTTGAAAAGACGAGGTGACTTTGAGTCTTTGAGTTAGCAGCAATCTCATATCCTTCACTCATGATTGCCTTAGACATCCCCAGCTCAAACCTGTGAACAAAAACGGTTGTGAGGTAATGAAGAATGGTAAAAAATGAAATTGTACGTTGGTAGAGCAACATAGCCAGTTCGATCAAAGTGGGGAGCACGTGTCCATGCTCACACCAGGTGCCCCTTCTTGCCACACGAATAGCACAAACAAACATGAAATGTAGGTTAGGGGGGCAGTGTGTAGTGGCACCATAACCCTATCTGTGCGTAGGTGGCCTTATGAACTTATGAATGCTAATGCTTGTCTGGAGGAATGAAATTCACTTTGTTTGTTCGGTATCCCGTGGGTAAGATGATAATTGACTGTACCCTTGGAGGGGATCAAATGCAGCACAGGTATAGCGTACTAGATTCAGCATTTCAATTGTATCCCCCCCTATATAGTATTTGATCAGCTTCTCAATTGTACATTAATGCCTGTGGGTTTTAAAACAGACAACATGATCCATTTGTTGTGGCGTGTAATGCCATTTTTACAGGTCACGGCCACCAGCGGATCACTCCATCTGTCTTAGATATATCAAATTTTAAAGGTTGCAATTTGTAAAGCACCAAGTAGATCTTGCACCTGAGATTGCATGACAAGAAGTGGCATAATATATTCCCCTCTGTGAAGAATGGCCCCCAAATGGCTGCTTCTGGACCCGCTCCAGTTATACAATTCGATGCAGAATGATTTGGCACATTTGCAATAACAAGTTTGTGCTGAATAGGAATGCTTACCGTACATAAAGTATATCACCGCCAAGGAGACTGTTTAAAAAAATCCTGACAGTCACGTGTAAATTTTGGGCCTCCGCCAAAAAGTCATGATACTTACAGCCTCCTGCATCGCCCCTAGTTATTGCGTTTGGTGGGGGTAGTGACAGATTACTCATGAACTGGTGGTAGATTACATATTTATTTCTAGGGGAAGCTGTTCAGGTTTCTAGGGGGACGGTCGTGGAATATATTTACTCTTAAGCAGGGAAGTGAGTGGTCAGGATGCCCCCACCGCTCTGTCTGCCCCTCCCCTTTCCCCCCTAGGCATTGGCGAAGATGACGTCCCTCTGTTTATGCTGATACAGCGGCTGGCCGAGGTGCCCAAAGGGCATTCCCTATTAGCATAGCGTGTAGAGGATGAGGGGGAGGAGTTGTGGGATGAAGGCGTGAATGCTGTGCAAGCACAGGCTGCAGTGTTGGCATCTGTGCGGCGAGCTAAGGCAGCTGAAAGGCTGACAGAGAAGCAGGTGTTGCGACAATGCGCAAGACCAGCTCTAGCACCCGAGCAGCTTGCGCCCAAGCAAGCACAAGCAAGGCGTGTAGCAGCAGCAGCAGCAGTGACAGCAACAGCAAGAGTGATGACAGCGGCTGATCGAATAGAGGGTGGAGCAGCAGGAGGGGAAGGTTGGCAGACACGTAGTGGGTTGATATAGAATAGAGGAATGTGAACACGCAAGTTAATAGGTTGCACTGAAGTTTGCAGTCCTGAACTTGGGTCATTTTCATCCTTTTCAGCTTTTATTTCCTCCTTGAGTTTTGTGGGAGGAGGTGAAGGTGGCCACACACAACCCCCCAGGGCTCCGAAAGCCCCTTTGTGGGGGGGTGGTTGCTGAATGTTACTGTAGAATAAAAAACTCTAGGGGTGTTTTTAGAAACTCCAGGAGGGGGGGGGAGTACGGTAGTGAAAATGTTGTCTTAATTTGGCTAGTTGGGGCCAATTTTACATCAAGCCTCCTGCCAAGAAGCAGGAGGCCACAAGCTTGGAGGCTTGCCTTGGCCCCAGCTGTTGTGTGCACTTTACTGATTGCAGACAATGCCTGTGCATATAAAAACAAGAGAAGTCCTATACATCCCTATAACATATGGAAATCATGCTGCACTCACCTTATAATGAGTTTCTCCTTTCCACTCTTCGTCTCAAGCTGGGTGCCGCAGTCATATATTGCATCTTTAGCTATTATGGGGAGACCAATCGTGTCAGTTGCAAACAACATACTCTGAACATGTGGTGATTTAGTGCCAAGTGCTCCATTACAATTAACTGATAGTCCTGTCAATTTCACCTTGCCCTGGATCTGGTTTGTAAAGTACTGGGTCCAGTACATGCCTGCATTCTTAAGCAAAAACGGTCCTGCTAGCCCACAGTTTAAGAATACAAAATAGCTGTAGCGTGCTACGTCAGCAAAAGGCAGCATTCCATGAACTGCACCTAAATCCCTGCACTTATTAGGGCGTAATGCAACAGACAGTGATCCTTGCATTTTGCATGAGCTGCTTATGCTGTCATTGTATAGACCATAGGTCTCATTGGTCAGGCTGAGTATGACATCTAGGTCTAGGTCAGGGAAATCACAAGGAAGCCCGTATGTGAGGAACATGAGGAAATTATGGTGGTAGATATTTGCCTTGCTGCCAGAGCAGCCAATTGCTGGGCCGGAGTACAGCACAAGCGTGCTGCCATTACTGGGATAGGCTGCTGCATGAATTCCTACCAGCGGCACCAGTGCGAGCAGCAGAGCAAACATTGTTTTCCTTTGTCTGTGGTGGGAGAATGAGGTATTTTGGTGACGCCCTGCACCAATGTGAAAAAGGTATATCAACTTTAGCATTTTGTTAAAATTAGGGAATTATAAGGTGGCGTGCAGGACACCATACGACAACAAAGAAGCCGTGCAAGCCTTTCAAGCACTGCTTGCCCTTACACATTGCGAGTGATGATGAGTGATCATATAACGATGAATTTTTACTTTCTTTCCTTGCCTTTCTTTACTGACTAGATTGTAACCTGAAGCAATAATACAAAGGAAGTGACAGGCGGCAGTCGTCATTTTGATGACGATGCGGACATATTACCTCTGATGAGTGTGTTAGCAATCGCAGAGCTGCCTAGGAGGAGTGTTGGACAGCTTCAACCTGGAACCATTGCATAGCAGTTAAGTCGTTTGAAGCATTTTAGGCTCTGATCAAAACCATACAACAGGCTTTTCAGGTGGAACAATTTTAGATATGCATGGATGGCGGTAAGTGGAGCTCGTCTACTGCCTGTGCCACCATCATGGCTGCATGCTGCTGTTTTGTGCATCACGCAGGACTGGCGAGAGCAATTAAGGATGTGTGGATGGGCAGCAGTAGGCTGTGGGAATGGGAGGATGACGTTGTTTGCATCAGACAGCTGGTAAGGTGCTTCCCCTCCAGCTGCCAGATGCAAGAGCTAGCTCTTGGGCAGCAGGTGATGTTTGGCTTGTGCATTATCGGCAGAGACCGAAAAAGCGGAAGGACCGCACCGTACCTTAAGGGGCAAGAGACAGCTCGAGACAGACGACCTCCACAATCATCGCTGAAAATTTTTACGATAAAATTTGCATCTTCTTGCAAAAAACATTCGAATTAAAGTGACTTTTTTGACTGAACTTGAGATGCTGAAAAATCTTGCGCCAGGAAATTGTTCACTGCCATCATTTCTAGTTTTTATGTAACACACGAATTTAGACACCCTGCTCACCCACCCATCAGAAGATGAGGGGAAATAGTATACCTTCCTCGGCCTGGGACGCCCTTCTGAATCCAGAACTAGTGAGGGCACATTTGTAAATTAAACGCGAGGGCTGTAGTTGTAGCACGAGATGGATCCATATGCTGCATGTGTCTGTGCGCCGTACGTGAAGTCAAACTTCACTCAGACACACCGTGAGTGATTTTAGGTATTTATATCTTTACAAGAAGAAATTCCTTAGACCAGCTCCTAAGAATATGCTTAGAAACTTAGTTGTGGCTGCAAGGGGCTTTTTGATGCTGGCTGCGCACTCTCTTGTTTAAACTACCAGCATGGCCTTTCCACTCCCTTTTTCATATTTACATTCCAAGCCACTGCAGACTTAACTGAAACAAGCATCGTTGTAATCAATGAGCAGCAAAGATAAATGGCATTGCAGAAAAAGGTTTATATACATATACATCAATGAGAAAGGAGAAGTGTACAAGTAGCATAAAGTTGATGATGGCTTTATCTGTAACTCTATAACTATAAAGTTGATGAAGTCTTACGCACCCTGCGTGTGTTTGCTCCTTCGAGCTCTGAACTTCTTCCTTTCTTAACTTGTCATCACAGTATCACTGATTTTGAGATCAATGCACTCCTGAATCAAGACTCATACAGACTCCTCAGGTTTGCGTCAGATTTAGTTTCAATTTCCGACACTGGTTGATTTTGTTTCACCAGCCAATTGCCATCAGCCAGAGACTCGGGCTGTAGGCCATCCTTGTAACCCCTTGTAACCCTACATACCTTTAAAAAAAGCACATCCTGCTAAGTTTAATGAAAACCCACATGTAGAATGGAATCATTATTTATGCAGATAACGTCAACAAGGACCAGATCAAGCAGCTCTCTCCAATTTTGCATTGAGCATCTGGTCTTGTTGATACATCTTCCGTAAGCGAGCATTTTCCTGCACAACAGAAGAAGGCCTTATCTGTTTATTCAAGCGATGAGAACAACACTTCACCTGTGCCCCTTCTTGCTATGATTCTGTCACAAAGCAGTAAGTAAGTAAGTGTGTATTACATCTGGAGCGGTACGTTGAATCTCTGTGCAGCAACTGAACGCGGAATTAAAGTTGCCAACACAAAGTGTTTGCGCAAGAACTTGCATCATGCGCCCAGCCCCCACCTGCATCAGAGTAGTGATAGCTCCAGTGGCGTCACTTTTTATTCGATTCAGCTCAACCGCGTGCGCTTCTTCTGCCCTTGCTATCTGTTCAGCTGCTGCAGAGGAAGCTGCTGCCTCTTTTTTCTTATAAGCTAACACCTGCACAGCACCAATAACAGGTTGTTCATTTGATTTCATGCCACGTGCTACGTTCATCTGCACCACACAACACTGTGGTGTGGTGTTGCCAAGCGCTTAGCAGGATTGGCAAAAATGCAGCATCATACCTCCTTTAGTGCACCCTTAATTGATGCTAAATTGAACTCAAACCCCTCTTTCTGTGTTGCTGAGCCGCAAAGCTGCAGTTTTAGACCGTAAACGCGCAAGTCCTGCTCAGGTGTGCTATTTGATGTATGATCACGATAAAAGATACTTCTTAAGCGCCTGGCCTAGCATGTCAACTGTGCTACTCTTCTTTCACCCATCGCAGCCACAGCATGCACACCTGCTGCTCGGTATCTTTCATCTGCTGAGCTGTTTTAAGCTCTGCCTGACGCCGCGCCTTCTCCGTTTGCACTAATTTCTGCTTCAGGGCCACCAAGTCTGCACCTCCTGCAGCAATTGAGCACATGTACATGGTGTGTAATCGACTGAACTGCCACTGGTTGTGTCAATGACTCGGTCTTGGATTCAAAACTAGTTAAAGAACTTATGGCACTTTGTCAGATGAATTGAAGATCAGCATCAGAAACCCACATACATGCATGCATTTAAAAGAATTCCACCTATAAACAAATCAAGGCTGACATCAGCATGCACCCACAAGTAGCTTTTTATAGCCAAAGCGAACGCCATAACTTGTTACTAAGGGCAAGCAAAGCCCCTTGGCAACCCACAATCTGTCACCACACTTTCTTCTGTAGTTCACAAGACTTGGAAAACAATTCAACCTACAATAAACAAGTGTATTCTTCTCATGAAGTATCAAAGGCAATTCCAAAGAGCTTGATGCGTTTGCACTTGTCTATTAATGCCATTAGCACACTCTCATGGGCAGAAGTAGCAACCCACCTGGGCCCGACAATGCAGCCAAGCTGTCTCGAATTCCTGGTTCTCCTGAAATTGGGGGCAGCTCCCCTCGCACCACAGCCCGGTCCTCTACCTTCTGAAGTTTGATTCGTGCCTCTAAGGGTGGAGGGGCAGCATCAAAGGCAGGCCTGAGCAGTGTACACAGATGAAGCAAGCGGACAAAGGTAGTTTCTTGTTATTTCTGCAGAGAGCTTTGAGCACTCTCTCTACAAGCGGAGGTGCAGCATCAGAGGAGGGCCTCTGCAGTAAACATAACAGAAGTAGACGGACGCAATTCCTTTGCTATGGGCACGCTGCTTCCGTAGAAAGTGGACGGGCAGCATAAAAAGAGGTCCTGTGCAGGAAACACAAAGGAGCTGGTAGGACAGGATTGCTTACAAAATCTTTGAGCGTATTTCTTTAAAAATAAAAGGAGCAGCATCAAAGGTCATGTGCAGGAGACAGAGCAAACGGCAGGAAATATTTTTGAGCATAGGTATTGCTTTAAGGTGGAGGGGCGGCATCAAAATATATCCTGTGCAGTAATCACAAAGGAAGTGGACGGACAGGATAATAGCTTCGAGCGTACTGCTTATAAGGTGGAAGGACAGCATTACAGGAGGGCCTGCGCAGTGACAGTAGGGTTGGCCAAAGCTACACATACATATGTATATACGGTGTAATTGCGGAATTTTAAGCAGGGAATCTACCATGCATATGGTCGTGTGCGGTGTATGTATACGGTTCTGGCCAATCTTAAATGACAATAGAGGCCCAGGAACGCAATCGTGTCTGCAACTTTGGAAACACTAAGGATTAAGGGGCAGCTCCTTCATGGTGCACGGGCTTTGTGTGAATGAGACAAAGCTTGTAAAGGTCAAAACAAAAGTAACCAGCTCTAATACTACAAATTTACGCCCGTGGCTTAAAGGTAGAGGGGCAGCAATAGAGGAGAGCGAGCAGGGTAGTAATGGTGGTAGCTTTAGCAAAAAGCAACAGCAAAGTTTGCAGACAAGTAAGGCCTACCCTGTCGTTTCTTGCTGTCGTTTCAGGACTTCAGAACATAGACACCTGTTTATAATCATTGGCAATGCACAATATTTGCTGCTACTTGCACACCAATTGTATAAAGATGTTGCAGGCAACTTTTAAGCTCCTGATTTTAAATGCCCCTCGGGACCTTGCCACACGCAAAACAGCCCCTGCAAATACATGCTAAGAGCATTGTTTTAGGCCAGGTTGCTCTCCTAAGCAGGTTGAGCGTCCAATATCTGAGTGCTAATTGCTGTGTTGTATAAGTGCACCAAGATCCTGAACGCTGCCTTGTCTGGCTCTAGACCAGCAGTGATCCCACAGAATGCTTGGCTGGCTCTAGACCAGCAGTGATCCCACGGATTGCTTGGCTGGCTCTTAACCAGCAGTGATCCCACATAATGCTTGTATCACTATGCACATACCTGAGAGCCTGAGCACCATCCTGGCTGGCTCCAGCCCAGAAATGCCTTACAGCGGCCTGCTTCTGTGCTGCAGCCCCTCTTCTAGGAGCTCTTAACATTTTTGCCTGGGCCAGTTGCAACGTGCATGAGTCAATTAGTAACTGCTCATTGCTTATAAATAGAGTTGGCCAGAACCATGTATATATACGGTGTATGTTTGGTAATCTAGCAGGAAAATGTCAAAACATACGGTATTGTACAATGCATATATACGGTTCTGGCCAACCCTACTCATTAAAGTCAACTCATATGGCCGCTCCTTTCCGATGTCACCAGGTGCTTTAAATTAGGGACAGATGTTGAGGCTCGGGAACGAGGCTGGAGGTCACCCGTTGGCAAAACTGGTGCGTTTGAGCATTTTAAAGTGGAACATGTTTTGCGAGGTCCCCTAAATGTGGCATGTCTCCCCCTTGACCAATTCTCCTTTTGCCACTGATTCTCCTTTTGCCACTGATTGATTGACCAATTCTCCTTTTGCCACTGATGAATGTGGCATGTCCCCCTCTTGACCAATTCTCCTTTTGCCACTGATTCTGCACCCTCGAACACAAACAAGTTTAAAAACACACTCATACTTAACTCACACACACATTCAAACACATGCATACACACACCCACATGCACATGCTCATCATACAATTACACACAATCACACAATCACACTCACACTCACATGTGCATACATTATCTTACTCACACTTGCTTACCTGTAACCCAGAGGGATTGTCTTGACTACATTGCCTGGCGTATTGAGGAGGTTGGGGGCGATAGGCACCACCACTACCAAGATCTCCATTAAGGCTACCTGTCGCCAGTGAGCTCTGGGACACGGACGGCGACTTAGAGGCCATAGAGTGGCCCCCAGGTATCTCTCCTGGAGGAGAGAGTACAGGAAAAAAAGAGGTGAGGTAGTCGTCAATTTTGGCAGCAGTCACGCTAGTAGAGAAAGCTACGGATGATGAATTAAGTAGCTGTTGCACGTCTTCAAGGGGTGGTGGTTGCACTTGTTCAAGGGTCCAGTAGCATATGTTCAAGGGGTGGTGGTTGCACAAGTTGAAGGGGTTCCTGGCCCTTCCTCTGCTTGTGCTTGCTTCACCCTGAACTTTGAATCGAATCAGCCCAACCGTCTGATCGAATTGGCACCGAGCAAGGCAAGCAGACGCGCGTGCAATTGCAGGTTCTTATTGCAGCGCATGGTTTTTGCAGACGCATCGTCAGAGGGGTGCAACCATTTGGACAGATCGTATCTTGCACCTTCTCACCTTCCAATAGACGCTGTGCAAGGCTGGTAGGCAAATGCAGGGGCACCTCACCATTGGTGCTCTGAGCACCGTGCAAGCGTGCTTGGTTTGCTGCGTCAAGAACTATACCAAGCAGTGAGTCACGCTCGCGAGTGAGCGCAGAGACCTCGCGCGCGAGCGAGATCACACTTGCCTTGGCGCGCTCAAACTGTGTGGAGAGTGTGTGTGCAATATTATTCTTGTCTAGGTGTTGTGTGCATATGTGTGTTTGCAAGTGTTTGCGCGTGCCATTTGCTTGGGCATGTGTGGTGTATGCTAAGTGTGGGTGTGTGGACAAAATTGTGCTCCTGCCACCACCATTTGATAGTCAGCTAGGTACTGCCAAATCAGTTTGCGACCACGACTTGCCTGCTGTTGGGGAGGCACCTCCTCAGCCTCGTCTAACCCTGCATGTTCCTTTTGAGCTCCAGCCGCACCCCCTTTATCTGCCATCCCTTCCTTGCCTGCAGGACCCTTCTGCCCCCCTGCGGTCCTAAGCGGGGAGGGAGGAGGCTTTCCTGCATTTGGGCGCTTGGCAGCTGCAGCTGCCGCAGCAGCTGATGCAGCTGATGCACTGGATTCCAGCTCCTCCACACGCAGCTGCAGCTGTGCACGCTCCTGAGGGATAGTGTGTTTAGTGTGTGTGTTGAGAGTATGTGTGCATGATTGCATATGCAGATGTGTGTGCACGAGCGTGGGTGTGACGCTTCGTGGATGTATGTTCGATCTTATAGCAGTGCAGGATTTGTCACCTGTCTGCATGCGTGTTTATTTGCTGGCAGGCAGGGTTCCGTCTGCCTGCTTGCAAGTCACACCAACTTTGTTTGCGCAGTCACAACAATACAACCACCTTGTTGACCTGCTGAAGCTGCCTCACAACGCCAGTGCCCTGGTACGTGCTTCTCTAATCTTCACTAGCATGGGTGACAAATAGAAAAAGCAAAGCAGCCATACACCTACCTTTTCAGCCTGTTGCAGCTGCCGCTCAAGTGCCCGTGCCCTTGCACGTGCTTCCCTTGCGGCTCGGATCGCCATGCTGCCCACCACAACAGCCCCCCCATTCCCTCCGGGTCTACTACCTACAGCACTGTCCACGTGACTTTCGTGCCTATGAAATCAGAGCAGGTTGGCGACCGAGAGAGTTGGTTGTGTCTTGTTCATGCATATACAAGGAAATGTAGCAAATTTAAGGCGCTGTTTAAATGACATCCGTGCCTTTGAGAAGAGAGCAGGTTTGTCACCATTTATACCAGTGGATAAGCTGCTCTTGCTTTAGTCGTCTTATTTGATGAATACAAGGGTTATTAGAGCAACGCACAGCATTTCCATGCGACCTCCAAGCGTTGGAGTGCAAATTCATCACAGAAAGAATTGCGGCGCATGATTAAATCACGGGTCCCTTGCGCCAAGGAGAGCAGGGCCGAATCAGCTTGCAAGGTTTTCTTGGGCCCCAAGCCACAGTGCTAACATACAAGCATATGCTCACATTTGGACTAAGAATTTGGCAATGGCTTTCTTGATAATTTGTCATTATGCTTGCTTTGCGCAGAGTGACAAGTGGGGGGAAGCGTCGCACGCGACGCTGAAAAGTTGGCGAAGCCCACCCACGCCGCAATGTTTGCCTACTCTGCACCTGTCATTTCTATCTATTCTAATTCCATGCCCCTTTCAAAATCCAGCCCTCACTTGCATTCTCTCTCTGTGTGTGTATGTGTGTGTGTATGTGTGTGTGTGTGCATGAGCCCTGACTCTCATCTCTCCACACAGAACACTCGTCACAGAATAAAAACCACCGAGTGCTTCGTCTGAACGACGTTTGGACAGTCCAGTTTGCACAGCAACAACAGTGCAAGTTCCAGGCAACGCACCAGGTAGAGCACAGCAGGCAACAATAATAAAAACCACCGAGTGCTTCGTCTAAACGACGTTTGGACAGTCCAGTTTGCACAGCAACAACAGTGCAAGTTCCAGGCAACGCACCACACCAGGTAGAGCACAGCAGGCAACAATCCCGGCGCACGTAGACCCGACGTAGAGCACAGCAGGCAACAATCCCGCGCACACACTTCATGTCTGCATGCTGTCTTACTACAACGGAACTGAACAATTAAGAATTTAGTTTAAACATTGAAAGCCAGCCCCATGCACCATGCTTGCAGCTTGCGAGTTGACTCTCTGCTCCGGTACACCTCTAGGCCTCGGAAACGGCAAACACACTCAGGAAAGTCAGCTGACGACGCTTGTCCTTTCGGATGATGTTCCTGTGGCCTGGGCTGGGCTCCGTCGGGCAGCTTCCTCCAGCTACCAAACATTTCACGTGATCTCCCAAACACGCCACTCACTGCACCCCAGGTCACCAAAACTTGTGTGCCTTGACGCAACTTTTTTCTTGGCCTGCCTGGCAAGTGTCAGGCCCAGGCGTGCGCTGTGTGGCTCTGGCCAGCAAAACTTTTCGAACTTTCCAAAAACTATTTGGGGGGTCTTCTCCCCCCCACCGCACGCACACCAGGACACCCTCCCGCCCCAAAACTTCACAGGGCCCCTCTGAAGACTCTCAGAAGGGGCTCTGTGGGGTTTGGTGCTTGCAGGCTTCGCTCCGCAAGGCCTGTTGCGCCCGTGCTTTACTGTGAATTTGGGTGGGAAGAGGGCAAACCTAGGGGCTACGCCCCCCCTGGGGCTTCGCCAAAAAGCTTAACTTATAACTTACATACGCAATGCCTTTTCCGTTGTGCAGCCGCAGCATATAATTACCATTGTCATTTTTCCTACTTTCATTATTTTGTAGCCGTGCGTTTATCATCATATCCTCAAATCCATTCCCACAAGCAACGTCTTCCCGCTCCAAACAATAGATGCTCGTTCTAAATCCTAATAACAAGCAATACAGGGAACCACACACCCTACTGCATGCTAACCTTGTTTATCAACATAAAGGTTTAGAGTGGGTTTAATGCGGATCCAGTAGAATCGGAGACTGGACTGCACTGGGATGCTGACAGCAAACGTCTAGGACTCAGCCCGTCGTCCCACCATCCTCACCTGTCTACTGGAATCGATTTAGGGGCCCACTGCACGCTGTCCTGGCCCTCACTTCCCCCACCTTGGACTGCAAACAGACAAAGCGTCATCAATTCATAAGGCAAAGAATAAGTTACGTATTTCACAAATTGCGATACTTTCTCTATAAATCCCTCACTCACTCACTCACTCTCTCTCTCTCTCTCCCTCTCTCTCTCTCTCTCTCTCTCTCTCTCTCTCTCTCTGTCTCGCACTCTCTCTCTCTCTCTCTCTCTCTCTCTCTCTCTCTCTCTCTCTCTCTCTCTCTCTCTCTCTCTCTCTCTCTCCCCCCCTCTCTTCTCACCTGATCCTGTCGTTAACTGTTCTTCTGAAAAGCCCCTCCATTTTGCTAGCTCAAACTTTGTCACGGACAGCTCCTGCTGCAACGACTTTGCAAACTTCTCCATGTCCTTCTGTGCTTGCAGCAATACTCCAGCGTGACCCTCTGCTTTGAGGTCTGACGATGTGTCTGAGTTCAGTAAAAGGGGGTCTAAGGGGTAAGTTACCGCAATCAAAGGGACGAGTTATTGCTTTTGAATGTGAGTCATAAAACTGTGGCTGCTGTAACAGCAGTACAAGAAAGAAGACCAGCGTGCAAAGTGAGCAGGGAAGGAACATGAGTTCCCAGCAGAAGCATATCTTAGAAAACAACTAACAAAATTAAATAAGTGGAAGAACGTCCACGTGTGTGTGCACGTCCATGTGTATGTGCTGCACGCACATTACTTGATCAGCAAGAACGACCTGGTAGCCTGTGCGTGTTGCGTGGGATGAGGTGAGGCTGCCATGCCTAGCATTTGCCTTTCCTATTGCCGAAGCTTGAGTAAGTGAAACACTCTACAAACACCACCAACCCAAACACACAGCCGCGACCCACCTGACGGCCTGTGCGTAGATGAGAGACCTGTGCGCTGGCTGCTATTGTGCCAGAGAGCCTCCAGCTCACTTGCACGCTGCTCAGCTGCTTGCTGCAGTGCGATCGAGGAGTGCAGCTGCCTCTGCACTGAGGACAGCTCTGCACTTAAAAGGACCACGGACTCTATTCCTTCACGCAGCCTGCAACGCAGCACACCAGCGTTGGTTTGAGAAGATGCAGCTGCTTGGGAACAAAAACAGTCTATGATTAGATGAATGCACGGAGTACACAATGAAATGACGCAGGTGCGGGTTAAATTACAAAGCAACCAGTGACTGTCAGACATATGCCTGTTTAAAAAAAGGTTTGGAGAGTCTGCTGTACAATCTACTTGGTTAACATGGAAGTAGTGCATTCATCTGCACTCAAAACCCTGCCCTCACCTTTCCATGACATCCATCTGAGCAGTTGCCTGGTCTGTTGCTCCTTTGCCCTTGGCTTGCACATGCAAGTCTGCTTGAGGAGCTGGGCCAATAAGGTCGTCCAGCATATTCACACAGTCCTCGATGGTGCTCTGTTGGTGCAGATATGGTTCCAGCCCCTAAGTGCAAAAGGGGGATGCAAGCAGATTTGAGTCTGAGTGCACCACATAAGCACTTTGATCTCTGCACATCACTGTCTGAGAATGGCGATATCTTGCATGCCACTCATATTGTGCAGAATATATTATATGCAAGAGGATGGCATGCAACTTACGTCTGAGAATTGCGATGGCGAGGAGGGTACAAGAATCGTCAGGGTGATGTGCAACATGGGCAAGACCTTTAAGAACCGCCCCCCTGTGTATTATCCAAAGGTTGCATGCCACTCATAGTGTGCAGCAAATAAAGAGCTGCAAAACCGATGCCCTTGCTTTTTGCTCTAGCAAGGGCCGGTGTCAACATTCCAGAAAAGACCCTTTAGCAAGGATGCTAACCCCCCTGTTGACCTCACTTGCTTACCTGCGTCACTTGGAAACAATTCAAATTAATCGTACGTTAAGGGTGATTCAGTACTTTTAGGGTGTGGAGACTCTAAAGCGTGGCACACATGGCACAATATGCTGCAGTGTGCAGGCCACATTCTACACGTCACAGCCTCTGCCACAAATTCCACGTACATACGTTGCTATGGACTGATCATTACAAGAAGCAGTTCAAAAGTGTGCTCTCTAGGTGGCATAACTCTCCTGCAGCTCATTCAAAAGAGCCCCTCGTAGCTGCGTTCCACAAGCTCCGCCAGACAAGAGTTCGAATATCTGCATTGTCTGATTCACTTGTAGGGCTACATCATAAATCATGAACAGTCTGGGGAGGAACAAGCACTTATCCGTTATATTGAGGCCAAGTGTGTGTTTGTGTGTGTGTGTGTTTGCAACCGCTGCCAAGAATAGGCCATGATACTACAGAGGCCTTGGCCCTCTTGACTTCAGACTTGCACACGGTTTCAGTCTAAGAACAAGCCTTCTACAAAATGAGGAGAAGTAAGGGAGCATTCTGGGGTGAGTCTCCATTTACCCAACACCACTGTGTCTAGCTTTCTCAAAGCACAAATTCTCACATATAGACTCAAACCCACACACATACAGAGCGCCATGGCCACGTTCCCCTTCTGTCAATTCATGATGTACCTACATTAGTAGTTGAAGCTTACTGTATATATCCTACGTTTACTGCAGTTATACCCTACCACATTAAGGCAGCTGATGGCCATCATAAAGAACACAGATTGGTTAAAGGCACGATCTTTGCTTTGATGCGTTTGGCTGCAATAACAGGGTTGGGGGACAAGCTGTACCGACAAAGGCTGACTGCTTTGAGGCCACCCACCTTGAGCGTCGTCCTTGCGTCATTCAGCTGCTTCCTGGACTTTGCATCCCTGCGCCTCAGCTCGTCACGTTCTGCTCGTATCCGCCGTACAGCCATGACTACCACTTCAGGGGCATCTATCCCTTCAGGCCCTCCTCCTCCTCTTGAGGCTGCCAGTGCTGCTAACCGAAGAGCTCCAGAGACACCAGCTGTGAGGCACAGCATGCATGCATACACACATAGATTAAAACCAGCTCAAGTGCTAACATCTTTGCAACGCTTTCTACTACCTCAGTCCATCTACATCAGCTTGAATACTGTAATGAGGAACATCCTGTGCACCAAAACAAGCTGTAGCTGATGTGCGTCATTTGCGTGACGTGTGTCATTTGCATGATGTGTGTCATTTGTGTGATGCGTGTCATTTGTGTGACGTGTGTCATTTGTGTGATACAACTCATTTTTTGTTCAATTTGCAAGGCTAAACGGAAAACACTTCTGCTTTCTGGAAGCAGTTGACTCGGATCCCACACTCAGTCGAGCAGACCACAATTAGTGTGTGTCATAGTGTTGATTGTTTGCATGGACAAGTCAAAGATGGCAGCAGCAGGATTGATCATTAAAGGTGCTGCCCTCCTTTCTCAACATTGCACTCACGCATTGCTTGCACGTATTGCTTATTTCACATTTGCTTCACACACTGCACAATCCCTCCTACATTCAGCCCATCAGTCACTAGTTTGGATGACTACATGCCCTCACAAGGCACCTGCTGTCGACATTCATCCTTACTTGGTCGTCCTGTTTGTGCCACACGAGAAATGGAGCGCAGCGCCGCTTCAGCAGTGACAACGTGTTGCTGCTGAGTGTTAGTGCCTGCATGATATTACCAGGCGCAGCGTAAATAGTGAGGCCAACAAGAGAAGAGCGGGGAGGAGTACGAGTAGCTTATCAACAGGTGGCCGAGATTACCACAGGTGGACGACTAGGCAAGAAAGAGGGCAAGCTTCTGGATTGCTGGCTGAGGAGAGCTGCAATTATTGCGTTACTTTAAGTTGGCCACAGGGAAGATGGTGCGTCAATGTACGTGTGCTCAAAGGTGAGTGTCTCTGTCTTATGATTATGATTCATGTTCGTCACAGATGCCAGTGATGCCAACCCCATATAATATATGTGTGTTCGAGTAGCAGAGTCTTTACGGGGGTCTAAAGCGGCAGGAGGGTATTTGTCTTCAGCGTAAGAATAACCTGAATTAATCTAATATTATTGACGCAGGCAGCTACCGTAGAAGCATGCTAGATCTAATTCCTCTAATGAGACGTTGGCAGTGTGTGCAGTATTTTGGCGTCTTTTCTTCTTTGCACGATGCCCCTCTGTTTTATCACAACTCCTCCCTTTGAAAAGGGGTAGCATCCCAAATGATCAAGGATGATGGGCTCAACTAAAAAGAACATCTACACTGCTTGTACCTGCTCTTCCGACAGGGCGTTGCCCGGGCAAGTGCAGGTCAGGTGGAGTGGAGGGAATAGGATCCCACACCCCTCCTTGCGGTTGGCCAGTCAATGCTTCTAAGCGGTCCAGCAGCACGGATTTGGAAAATTCTAAGGAGTCAAGGCGGGTCTGCACAAACG
>Ga0307951_1000659_pt1 | contig 19992 bp, 22 predicted proteins | sample OrgLakmetagen374_FD_201842 | JGI IMG/M metagenome (GOLD analysis project Ga0307951, IMG submission 201842) | Saline water microbial communities from Organic Lake, Antarctica - #374 | ecosystem: Environmental > Aquatic > Non-marine Saline and Alkaline > Saline | place: Antarctica: Organic Lake... | reverse complement strand
AGGGGAAGGGGGACCTAAAAAGCGTGGGCGAGGGAAGGCGTCACAAAGTGGTGGTGGCAGTGCTGCAGTTTCTCATGCACAGCATGACGCATCAGTTTGTGCAGTGGCTGCTGCTATTGCAGAAGCCAGCCATGCTCACGCGCGCTGGTGCTTGGGGGTGCGGTGGGCTGCCAGGGTACGTTACAGGAGGACGTGCTGCGTGAATCTGAACGCTGCTTTACAGGGGGGAGGTCCTTTAAAATAAGAGCGCAAGAATGAAGATGTCGATGATGTGATAAAGTCTGTCTTGTGGATATTGTATTGTATGTGTATGTGTATGTGTGTGTGTGTGTGTGCAAGGAAGAGCCTGTGTGCGTGAGTGTGCACTTGCGCGTGAAGGGTTGCTGTGGTGTTCTGCATGCCTGCCTGTGTGTATGCACAATATGAGTGATGAGTGGAATATGAGTGATGCACAGTATGAGTGATAAGTGGAATATGAGTGATGCACAATATGAGTGATGAGTGGTGCACAATATGAGTGATGAGTGGTGCACAATATGAGTGATGCACAATATGAGTGATGGTGGAATTGTGTGTTGTTGCTTTGATGAGAAAGCGATCTTGCTGTGTGTGACACACACATGTGACGTACACATATCCTCACGCACCCAAGCTCGTGCATGAAAGGGGGAGTTGTTTCTCGTTGCTTTGGTGAAAAGATGGTCTTGCTGTGTGTAACAGACATGTGCACATGCGACACACATACATCCTCACGCACTCACTTCTGTAACACCCACATGCTTTTCAGATTCAAACGAAACTCCCTGGCTTCTTCAGCTCCGTCCATCGACATCATGCATGTACACCATTCACTCCATACCATCTGGGCCCCCCCTCCTCCCCGTACAAATCCCCTTTTTTAAACCACCCACATCACCAACACCGGTGTTTTCAATCGAGTGCTGTCACCATACATACAGCCATACATGATGTATATCTTGTCAGTTCTCCCTCCACTGCTTGCCCTCCCACACAATTTCAGGTAGCAGAAGCCACTGGAGCTTCAAATGACAGACCAGATTACGCACTTCCTCTGCTGTACCTCAACGCGTGTAGTAGCAGCTTTCTTGGGAGACAAGGGTGAGATGGTTATGCTTTGCTTGTTTTTTAAGCTAGAAATGGACATGTTTTGCTTCTGTCTTATATTCTCCCTCTCTTTCTGTGAGTCTGTAGGGGATTTAATTGGTGGGTGCACCTCTTGAAAAATATGTGTATGCTAGCTCCATCACCATCATCGTCACCATCATCGTCCAACCTATCACCATCATCGTCAACCTAATGCTATTCACATGCACATATGCAAACAAGAACCTAGTTTATATTGGAAATAATATTAATTATACACACATACACACACGAACATGGACCTAGTTTAACCTGGAAATAAATTTTCAATCATACGCACATACACACCCACACTCACACACACACTCACACTCACACTCACACTCACACTCACACTCACACTCACACTCACACTCACACTCACACTCACACTTACACACATACACATACACTTACACTCACACCACCTAACGGTGCTCAGCCATCCTTTCTTCATTTATCCTTCTCATTATCCAATCAACTTAGAAGTATGCACTCCGTTTGTGCGCACATGCACACATGCACACACATTCCCAGAGACGCTCACAAGACATGCACGATACACATTGTTGCCCACCAAGCCTCTTTCTCCACCACTTGTGTCACCTCCGTGTCACACACACACACACACACACACACACAAACACATACACACACAGCAATGTATTCAAATTTGCCAGCCCTGCCTTTTTCTCCACCACCTCCCTTGCCCCTACATATCCATTGCGCACATACACAGGGAACTGCCCAATCCCTTCACGACTGAAAAATTACTATAAGCACGCTCTGTATTTCCGGCCGCCAGCGTTTTTTTCCACCACCACCCATGCCGATAATCGTCACACACAAACATACACATGCACAGACATGCACACACACATACACATGCACACACGCACACATACTCAAGGATACGATACACGTACACATATACGCACACACAAGCTCACTTGCACGTGGCTGCCTGCCAAACGATTGGGGGGCAAAGTTCCCTGACCAAATTGCTGGCAAAGCAACACACTTGCTCACACACACACACACACACACATATGTTCTCACACATACATGCGCTTACACGTAGTTGCACTCACACACACACAAAAGCCCACGTGCATGTAGTTGCCAGCCATGCCCTCTTTTTATTCCAGTCTTTGCCTCTGCATATCACACACACACACACAAGTGCACTCCATGTTCTTGCCTACTACCATGCCTTACTTTTTCCTACCACCTTTGCCTCCACAGAGTCACGAATAGCCCTCTGGACGAAATGCTGGCAGAGCTGTGTGATCCCTCCAACATGAGCAGGTTCAGCATCCACAGGCTCCAGCAGTCCTTTGAGCTGAACAACCTGCAGGAAGAACTGGAAGGCATAGGCAGGCAGGCACAACAGGTGAGTGCTGTGTGTAAAAGCTGTTCACGTGTGTGTGTTTGTATGTGTGTGCTTGTGCGTGTGTGTTGTGACACAAGTGTGTGTGTGTGTGGCTTGTGTACGGTTCTGTATTAACGCTTAGGGATTGTGTGTGTCGTGTGTCACGTGCGCGTGCGTGTGCAGGTCACGTGCGCGTGCGTGTGCAGGTAGTGCACAGCTCTGGGTGGAATTATGATGTTCGGGTTGTGCCAAGAACTCGAGCAAATGCTGCACATGAATCGACCATGAAACGTTCCATGCGTGGAAAATGCTTCATTAAACACAGGAGAGGCCCTTCCCAGGGGTGGAGCAGCTCCTGCATGAGTTGAGCACGGTACTGGAGGAACCCGCTCCCCTTGAGCAGCAGCAGCAGCAGCCGCAGGGGCAACAGGAGCAGCAGCAGGAACAACAGCAGCAGCAGCAGCAGGGACAACAGGAGCAGCAGCAGCAGCAGGGACAACAGGAGCAGCAGCAGCAGCAGCAGGAACAGCAGCAGCAGCAGCAGCAGCAGCAACAGCAGGAACAACAGCAGCAACAACAGCAGCGGCAGCCACCAATGTCTGAGCAAGGAGATGGGGCACAAACGCAGCAAGGCCTTTTGCAGCAACAAGGGGACACGCAACCACCACCACCACCACCAGGAGAAGCAGAGAAGTTTAGAGCAGCAGCACCACCACCACAAGCAGCAGCAGGGGGTCCGGCAGGGGTAGGGAGGTCAAGAGCAGCAGCAGTGCCTGCTGCTCAACCCCTAAGGAGGCCCTTGGTGCCTAAGGGGAAGAAAGGCAGAGATGCACAGCTCAAAGTGAGTGTCTGTTTGTGGTTTGTGTGTATGTGCATTGCATGTGAATGTTGTGCGCATACTGCAAAACGTTGTTTGCATGCGTATGTGTTTCAGCAGCGATGAACAAGAAGGGCGAAGGTGGATGTTGGAAGAGGGTATCTGTCAGCGTGTGTGCATGTCCTATGCATCTCCTGTGTGGTTTTTTACACGTGTTTACGTGTACACAACTAACGTGCTAGCCAGCATGCAGCAGGTGTGCGCTAAGCGCCTCTGTGTGTGTTTTGTGTGTGTGTATTTGTGTGTGCTTGCTTGCTTGCACATGCTGCCGCTAGCAAACTAGCAAAACCTGCAGCAACACGCTTCGCCCTGTCAAACGCACCACCCCCTTGACACTCCGCCCTATCATACACACCACCCCCTGACACTTCGCCCTATCATACATACCACTTCCTATGTGCTGAAATAAAAAACAGTGTGCAGGGACGCACCCCAGCCCAGGCCCCAAAATCTGCTTTTTGTTCACGCACTTATTCTGCTGTTAGCAACGCGCACTCTTTCCCCTACTTTGTGTGTTTATTGTCTAAACACAGCAATACGTGCAGGAGCGCTACCCTGCCCCAGGCCCCCAAACACGCTTCTTGCTCAGGCATAGGCGCTGCTGCTAGCAACACACACTTCAGCCTGCAAAACGCACCGCTTATTGACACTGCGCACATATGTTATAGTACAACATAAAGCGCAGGAAATCACCCTGCCCTCAGGCCCCCATAATTGCTTCCCGCTCAGGCACACGTGCTGCTGCTGCTAACAGCCCACACTCCGAACTACAAAATGCACAGCAAAAAATGCACACTCCTCAACACTGTGTGCGTGCAAAATGCGTGTGTGTATGCAAAGTGCACAGCAAAACATGCGCACTCCTCGACACTGTGTGCGTGCAAAATGCGCAGCAAAAATTGCACACTCCGCAACACTGCGTGCGTGCAAAGTGCGTGCGTGCGTGTAAAATGCACAATGCACAGCAAAACATGCGCACTCCTCAACACTGCGTGCGTGCAAAACACGTGCGTGCGTGCAAAATGCACAGCAAAAAATGCGCACTCCTCAACACCGCGTGCGTGTTCGACCACGAAATGCGCAGGAAATCACCCTAGCCCAAGCCTCCAAGCCTGCTTCTGGCCCAGGCACACACGCCACCGCTCGCAACCCTGCAGGACCCAAACGCACCACCCCTCAGTCCCGCTTTGCTGATTGGTGTGCCAGGGCACTGCGTGGCCTTTTAGAAACAAACCCGTTTGGAATGCCAGGTGAGCTGCACGCTGGACGTGTCACGTACTGAGCGTACGTGTGTATGTGTGTGCGTACGTATGTGTGTGTACTTGTGTGTGTATGTGTGTGTGTGTATTTTGGTACAAGGAGGCCTGTACCGCTGCTGGTGATTTATCAGGGCACGCAGTGTAGTTCACTCCTGAGGCAAAAACCCGTTTCCAGCTGGATAGGGTGTCAAATAGGAGCCCCTCTGCTGTAGTGTTAATTTCAGGTCAGTGTGCAAATGTGGTGCCCCTTGACGCCGCTGAGGTGGGTTGTGTGTCACTGTGGGTGCGCACATTGACGTTGGTGTGGTGAAGTCTGCCATACAGATGAGACATGGCTGCGAAAACGGTGCTTGTTTTCCTGCTAACGTGCACGTTGTACACAAGGGGTGTGCCCTGATGTTTGTTGCTGCTCCCGCGCATGGGCTACACAAGAGGTACGCCTTGATGTGAGTCGATACTGCCGTAATGGTGTGGCTGCTAATGCACATGTGCATGACAAGAGGTACGCCTAGCTGGTGCGTCGATGCTGCCGTAATGGTGTGGCTGCTAATGCGCATGTGCATGACAAGAGGTACGCCTTAATGTGAGTCGATACTGCTGTAATGGTGTGGCTGCTAATGCGCATGTGCATGACAAGAGGTACGCCTAGCTGGTGCGCCAAGGCTGAAACAACGGTGTACTTGTAGGGTTGGCCAGAACCGTACATGTACACCGGATAAGACCGTATATTTGGTAATTTCCCTGCCAAAAATACTGTATATACACCGTACATGTATGATTTTGGCCAACTCTATGTACTTGTTATTGCGCACGTTGATGAGGACAGGTATGCCACGATGGTGTGTCAAAGCACCTTGCGGCAGACTCCTTTTTGAAATATACTCTGTGATCCTTTGCTTGCATAACTGAGGTGCGATACTTTTAGGGTTAGCCAGAACCAAATATGCACGGTTTTATTTTTGGCAGGGATTTTATCGAATATATGGTCACATACGGTGTATATATACGTTTCTGGCCTCTCTCTCTCTCCCCTTGCTTCTCTCTCTCTCTCTCTCTCTCTCTCTCTCTCTCTCTCTCTCAGCTTTTAACGCAGACAGACAGCTAGGTGATGGTGCCGCAGATGAGGTTACACCAAATGTAATCGCTCATACTTTCCAAATATCCAGATTTGTACCTGACAAATACAGATGTCGACTCTTACAACAAGGCTGCACACAATGATATTCTTTGATGCTAAGCACTATCACACTTTACGGTGCTGTTTGTTTGGGGGCTCGGCCTTAGATGATGATGCCCTAAGACACATGCTGGGCTTGCATAGATCTGCACAAATCCTCCGCACTACTCTTTGCTCACAGGCTTGGCAGTGCTCACTCTTACAAAAGTTAAAGGAGATGCGGCTGTAAATTCTGGAAATGCAAAGTATTACACCAGAAAAGCTCCGCCCTACTCGTTTTCCGGCAGGTCCTGCGGTGTTAACCTTGGGGGATGCGGCTGTAAATGATGGGAATGTAACAAATCCCACAATAGATCTCCGCCCTTCTCTTTTTTTCTGCAGGCTCTGCGGTGTTCACCTTTGGAGATGCGGCTGCCTTAGAGGCTATGGGGTTGCATGCAGAGCCTCGTGCAGCACTTCACCAGGCTTTAGTGTACCCAAGCAGCTACTTGGGGGAGGAAGAGATGGACGAGTGAGTGTGTCAAGAGGAGATGTTTCAAGAGAAGCGATGAATGAGTGTGTCAAGAGATGGGATGTTTCAAAAGAAGTGATGTCTCAAGATTAGTGACGGACAAGTGAGTGTCTCGATGCTTGCTTGCATGTGCAGAGGGGGGAAGTGACAGTTGGTTCAGTCTTACTTTTTTGCTTGCATCAAGAAAAAGATGTAACGGAGGAGTGAGTGGATCTGAGTGAGTGGATATGTATGCGCTCGCATGAGGAAAAGAAAGTGAAGGGCGATTGAGTGGGTTTTTTTCATGCATAAAGAGGGTAAGCTATTTGTGTTCATGCTGTTGTGAGGTATGAAGCAAATACTGCATGTTTGCTCAAGTGAATAATTTAATGTGTGTCTCTGAGATGTGTGGTTTCTTCCTCCAATAGATCAATGGTCTAGTACCAAATTCGGGCCGACACGCGTACAGGCATAGACATACATGCACATAAAACAATATCACACGATACACAACACACCGGTGTCTACGCAGCGCAAACCCTCTGTCCACGGATGTGGAGATCCTGTACACGCACACAATTACACACACGCACAGGCACATAGATCACAAAAACAATATCACACCAAACACAACACACCGGTGTCTACGCAGCGCAAACCCTCTGTCCACGGATGTGGAGATCCTGTACACGCACACAATTACACACACGCACAGGCACATAGATCACAAAAACAATATCACACCAAGCACAACACACCGGTGTCTACGCAGCGCAAACCCTCTGTCCACGGATGTGGAGATCCTGTACCAGAGGTTACTAGGCCAAGACACGCATCCTGTGAAGGCCTGGTTTGATGACTACTGTGAGGTATGGCACAGTCATCTTGTTGATAGCTCTTTAGAAAGGATGACACACTTGGGTTTTTTTAGCTATTAAGAAAGGATGGCATACAGAATGCATGGTATACATGGTATGCATGTGTAGGCGAGCATGGACACTCGACACACATACATTTCTAACTCTCTCACACACACACACACACACACACACACATTCCACACAAATACACACGCACATACATACACACGGAGATGTACACTCATACATACTCACACAACTTGCACACACAGGTAGCCATGAGGGGGGTAGATGCTGGTAGTGAGGACGAAGCAGAGGAAGAGCAAGAGGTGCCTGAGCTCGGGCACAAAAAACGTAAGAACAAAAAGACGGCACCCAAGCAGCAAGGCAAACGACGCAAGGTAGGCTGCTTGTGGTGCTTGAACTGTGACAAGGAAAGGTTTTCCAGTTTTAGTAAAAAGTGCTCCTGGCTTAGACCGTGGGTCCTGCTGTGGGTCTTTATGGAGCAAAAGTTGTAAGAGGGAAGGTCCTCCTATGGTGTGCGTTAATGGGGCTTGGACCGTGAGAGGGCAAGGGTTCTCCTGTGGGTGTTCGTTGAGCTTACAGCATTATAGGAAAAAGGTCCTCCTGTGTTTATGGGGCTTAGACCGTGGGAGGGGGAAGGTCGTGGCACAGGTGGTGGGTGTTTATGGGGCTTGGACCGTGAGAGGGCAAAGGTCACATGTGGTGGGTGTTTATGGGGCTTGGACCGTGAGAGGGGAAATTTTCTACTGTAACTGCTGCCCGTTAGAGGATGTTGACATTACTCCCAGCGGTGTGTGTGTGTTTGTGTGTGTGTGTGTGTGCTGCTCGGTCACATACTCCTAGGGTGCGCTGCTTGGTCACACACACACACACACACACACACACACACACACACACACACACACACACACACACGCCATGAAGCAAAGGCACGGCCAATTCGACAGCGTGCAATGCTTCTGCAACTCGCAGAAACGGCAACGCCACTTCTCTGTCAATAGCTCAAAACATTGTTTTGGTGCCACTTATTAGCTCTATCACCATTCTGTCCAAACAAGGATTGCTGCCCTGTGTCTCCATGTAGTCCAAAACATGATTCCTGGGCACTGATATATAGCTCCAAGCGTTGCGTGATAAAGAAATTTCAACTCAACGTCAATTCTCCATATCAATGGGTACATATACCACACACAGCACAAGAGTCGAGTGTAGAATATGGTCATGAAATGATCAAGGACGAGATGCACCCCATGCTTTGATGTCCATCAGCACATTGTGCTCCACACGCGCCAATTAGACTCTCCTAGGTGCATGGTGGCGCAGTTTGCGTAAAGTACATGCTTGTAATCAGGCCAGCCGTCCCTGTGAGAGTTCTTGCCCCAAAGCTCCCACCCACTTTTGAGTATGCAGGGCCTTGAGCTGGACCTAACTGAGCAACTCTGCACACTCAATTTGTGCCGGGGGGCGCCCAGGGTGCGGGGCCAGGGCTCCCCTGCCAAAATGGGGTCCTCAGAAAGTGGCCCCGCGGCTTGCCTCACCCACAACAATGGATGGACATAATATTTGGAGCATTATGAGGGGAGTCCGGGGGGCGGGGGCGGGGGCGGGGGTCCAGGAATTCGCTCAAATTCGGCCGGGAAAAGCTCGATTCTATGCGAGGAGCACAGTGTGCATGGTTTGGGGAGCCGATTCGCGCGACTAGTTTTATGAATTATAAAAGTTGTCAGTGGCATGTTCTGGAACAGCTGGGCCATTGCTGGGCCGGCTGGTGTGGGCAGGCAGTGAAATTTGAATCCATAGCCTTTAAAAATCTCAGCTGTCGCTGCCCACCACGGCCCAACCCCAGCATTCCAGACAATAAAACTTGACAGGGCATGCCTTGGGAGCATACTGAAGGGCTCCCGACACTCAGGTGGTGGCCAAGAAGCGTGTTTCCAGGGTTTCCAGAAATGCACCATTTTTGCCTAGCAAACAGGCCCACGCACTAAGTCCTTTAGGGGCAAATTTTCATCCCCCTTTTTTTGCTTTGATGGGTATGGTCTGACCCTAAACCTATCTGGGAACAAAAGAATTGGAGAAATTAGGACCAAAACCCGCATTTCTGCACCCATACCACCTTTCTGGCAGGGAAATGGCACAAATCCAGCCCCCCACCTTCACCCTAAACCTCAAACTCATTAGTTTTTATGCAGAAGTGTTACATTTATGTATAGAAACCATTGGGTGACCTCAGATGTGCAATTCAGGAAAGGGGCATCAATCTCCCTTTTTGGGCAGGGCTTGGCTGGGCTGACTTGTAAGATCTAATCACACATGTGTGTAGGGTTGCCCTACTCCGTACGCGCAACCTTTTTGCTTTCCTGGTTGCATAGTAGCACTATGTGCGTCAAATGCATGCTTGCACGTTTTGGTCTCACACGAGGGAAGGGTTGGCCAGAGCGATAAGGACAGTCTATGATTCACAGTCTATCGTCCGCACTTCCAGTAGACAATCCTGGAATGTGTGGTCGTATCCGGCATGAACATCTCTGGAGAAGGGTTAAAACCCTAAAAACCCTGGACCCATCCTGTTTGACTTGTTCATTTTGAGTTCAGGCTGCACCAGCTGTCACTGACCCATCTCCTGCTGATGGAGTTCATGAGGATGCGAAACAGCTGGAGGACCGTGCTGTGCGTTACGCCGCCTGCTTCAGTCAGGTATGTGTGCGTGTGTGAGTGTGTGTGAGCATGCCAAAGCAGATTAGAGCAGCAACTTCAGTTGGGTGAGCATGCCAAGCAGGTTGGAGCGGCAGCTTCTGTCAGGAGAGAATGCCTAGCAGATTAGATCACAGCTTCATTGTTTCATCCAATAAATTGCCTTTGTTGGGCAGAAGAGTGTTCCAGCACAAGGCACCAGAGTTGCTCCCTTTCCTGGTCGACACAGAGGGAGGTGGTTTCGCTGTCTGATTCCCTTTTTTGTATTTTCTTGTTCTGGCAAGCGCTGCCACAAAAGAATCAGCAGCACACACATATATACACATATTTATATATAAATACCACTCATACACACACATGCACACACATGCACACCCCGTCCTGCTCGTTTCCAGGCGGCAGCTGAGTTAGAGCACTTGGGCATTGTGAAACCCTCCAGGAGGAAAAAGGGCCAGAACGTGCAGGTGCGTGGACATTCACACATTTTCGCATACATTAACATGTGTATGACGCGGGAGATCAAGATTGGGCACAGCACACAACTAAAAGCATGGCACTGCATGGAATGGAATGGAAAGCCTGCCCGGTATCAGTGGTCATTAGCTAACTGCCACTTGCTCCGTCTCTTCTGTCGATTGTGGCTTACTCTTCCTCTGAATGACTATCAGGTCTTCAACTTGTATTGCCTCCAGCGCTTGCTATTATGTTTTACTGCTTCACGACCCATGCCCATGGTGATCAACACTGCGTTGTGTTTCTCTCCCTTTCCTCAAGCCCAAGATCCAGGTACTGCAGCCTGCACCTGGTGTCTGAAGACCTAACCTTCCACCTTGTACCTGGCATTTTCTCGCAGCGTACGTTTTTCCCACCGGAAGCAGCCCCTGCAGAGTTTGGCCTTGAAGGCTTTTTTGCGCTGTAAGCGTGATAGTGCGCTACACTGGTGTTCAATGTTGTGCCATACACTGGTGTCTAATGGTGTACCATACACTGGTGTTTAATGTTGTACCAATACACCTCAATAGTGTGCTTTACGCTGTCACTAAGCCTTTCCTTTTCGCTCAACCAGTTGCTCCCCCTCCTTTGATTTTCAACTTCCTAAAGGCTTTCTTTTCTCTTCCAGCCTGCCTCTCCTGCTCAGCAGGCTCTTTGTTTCTGCTCATATTTCGGTTTCGTTTTTTTCAGCCAGTAGTGCCGTCTACCCTTGACCTGTGTTACACACCCGAACACCAATCAATCATCTAGATTGCGCCACCCAGCCAACAGATGCAAAAAAGGCACACAACATCTCAACTACTAGAAAACGAGGCTGTTCAATGGGAGTCTGATGTAGCTGTTGGAAGTCGAAGTTCTGCACACCACCAGACGTGTCGCTCAATTGTTGCCTTGTACCTTGTACATTATGGGGAATAGTTTTGAGACACGATTTGCTTGTCTCATACTATGTACAAGACCTCTTTGGAAAGCAGCAAATTGCTGAATACGTCAGAGATCCCCACGCACACAACAGCAGACATTGAGACTCCTAAGAACTTTCTTTTTGACTTCAAATCAAGTGTATTGGCCACAGTTGGAGCGTTGTCGCTTTTTTCCTTGTATTCTTTCGCAAATACACAAGAGGCAATGCTGCATAATTATTGATACAATGCAAAAATGCTGCAGATTAAAAGTACGTGAACAAGTACAAAACGTGCGACAAGTCAAATATATGGGTAGTGGCTATATCAATATTTTAAAACAGGCGTGCCACGCAATCAAATCAGACAATAAAACCGTCGCAAACGTGCTTCAACTCAAACCACCAGGTAATCTTCCTCAGCTCTTAACGTGCACTTGACCATACACTTGGTGGCCGGGACCTTCATGCCCTGCAATATAAAAGCGAATTGGGACGTGAGCAGATAAGCAGGATATGAGCAAATTGTTGGTAGTAATTATACTATTAGGGTGTTATGTAAGAAGCGAGCTGGAGGCGACGTTAATTTTGCTTCCTTGTAACAACGGCGTTTGAAACAATGAGGAGCAATTTCAGCTGCTCTGAAGTACATCAGGGTTGTGTGTGTGTGTGCAAGATTTCAATGGATAATTTCCATGCCCGTCTGCCAGCTTCTTTGTCACCTGAAAACGGTAAGGTATGTCTCTGTCAACTGTGAGAACAGCGATTTGGAGGCTCTCTTCAGTGTACGCTGACTCTTACTGGGGAAGTAAACCTACTTTCATTTTTTACAAGCAGAATTCTCAGGATGCACTCACCACCAGCCTTGTGTGGTCTGGAAGCGGAAGCAAACCGCTGGGGTCACCGCTGCTGTTGTTGGAGGACAGAGTGACTTCATCTGTGCGGGCCATCTCCGTGGCAGTAGATCCTTGGCTTGGATCTCTGCCCACTTGAACCTCCTCTCGACCATTATTACTTGTAGAGGGAATCCTGCTGCTGCTGCTACTGGTGGTGGCAGCCCTAGAGGTGGCGGTGGTAGTGTTACTGGAGTTGTTGGTGGTATTGCCAAGGCCCCAAAAAGCCTTCTCCTTTCCTAGCAGTGCAACGGCCACGATGCGGGCCAGCTCCCATAAGTCTCCCACCTACATGCAAACAAAGCCAGCAAGCATGTTGGGTGTGGAGCCAGGATGCTAGAGGGTCATTGTATGGTGTTGCAGGGACATTGGCACCAAGGGTAGTCAAAGCAGTCGTGTGATTAACAGCTGCATTGAAACAAGTAGGCAGCTGGCAGTTCATGTTGCAGGGACATTGGCACCAAGGGTAGTCAAAGCAGTCGTACGATCGACAGCTGCAACGAAAAAAGTAGGCAGCTGGCAGTTCAGGCACGTATGTAATTCCCGGGTGTGTTGAGAGATATAGGCCTAAAGGGTGGTCAAAGCAGTCGTACGATCGACAGCTGCAATGAAAAAAGTAGGCAGCTGGCAGTTCAAGCATGTATGTAGTTCCCAGGTGTGTTAGGAAGTATAGGTTGCCTTTTAATAGAAATAACAGCAATGTTAGGCACAACATAAAGATATCTCAAAAACGACATCCAGGGCATTCCTAGCAACTATGTTTTTGCCCGTCCTTGCACGAGGGTCCTCACGCACGCACCTCAGGCAGGACTAAGCTCCCAGCACCACCTCCACCAGTGGGTGCGGAGGCAACAGGTGCAGATGAAGGTGTAGCAGAGGGAGCGTGCACAGGTGCAGGAGTGGCTGCAGGAGCTGGGGCGGTGAGGGCAACAGTGGGCCGGAAAGTCACGTCCCGTTGCGCCACAAAAAGCAGCGTCATCAGAGTGACCTCCATCTCAGCAAAAAATCTGCCAGGGCAGCGGTAAGCACCGCCGCCAAAGGCAATGCCTGTGTGTGTATGTGTGTGTGTTTGCAAGCATGTGCTGTACGTATGTGTGATCAACGTGAGATGTGTGTGAGTGATGTGAGCTCGACCAGCTTAGGTCTTAATGCGCACCGCAAAGAGGGCAATTTTGCATAGCAGTCTCCCAGGCAGTATGCGTAAAGTTCAAACATGCACACATGCACACTGTTCACACGAGTATATATACATCAAGTACAAACATGCACACATGCACACATGCACACTGTTCACACGAGCATACAAACGTAAAGTACAAACATGCACACATGCACACTGTTCACACGAGCATACCAACGTAGAGTTCTAACATGCACATGCAAACATGCACACTGTTCACACGAGCATACATGCACAGGCACCTGCTACAGTGGGCCATACGGCATTCTGCCAACGTTGAGGCTCATTGGCGCACATGCACGTGCGCATACTAACTCACACAAACACATAGACACTACACACACACTACACACACACCACGTGCACGTGCACATACTCACTTACACAAACACACAGACACTACACACACACTACACACACACCACGTGGACGTGCACAAGTGCATGCACACGCACACGCACCAGCTACGGTAGGCATAATGGCATTGCCATCTCCCAGGCCCATGGGTGCACGCGAGGGGTCAAACGTGTCTGCCTTGGGGGGGTATAGTGCGCTGTCATGATGGATTTCGTAAGGGCACAGCGCGAGGATGCAGCCCTTGGGAATGTCCACCTGGAAGATGTAAGGCAGTGTGGTTCTGTGGTGAACAGCTTGGTCATAGTTTTGTCATGGTGGATTCTGTAAGGGCACCGCTCAAGGATGCAGCCACTGGGGACTTCTACCTGAGAGACGTAAGGCAGTGTGGTTCTGTGGTGAACAAGAAGGCAGTGCAGTTCTGTGTTTTGTGAATGTAAGGCAGTGCGGTCCTGTGAATGTAAGGCAGTTTGGTTCTGTGGTGAACAGCTTGATTGGTTAGGGACAGTTGCATTCATGTCATGATGGATTTTGTAAGGGCGCAGCACACGAGGCTTTCAGCATACGGTTGTGCGATTTGTGGTGAGCATCTTGCCTTTCAGGGGTAGTTGCATGCCTGTCATGGTGGGATTTGTAAAAATTTGGTGCAAGGATCACACGCACACATACACACAGACACACACACGCAGACAGAGACACACACTGACAAGCACAAACTCACATATACGCGCCATTACCTTTTCACCGCTATTCAGCTCCAGCTGCAGCTTGTCTGCTGCAAATCGCACGTCCAGGCTCTGCACCCTCAGGCGTGTAGCTTCTGCCGTGCAGCGCGACGCGTACGAGCGCCTGCCATGTGTGGGTTGTGCAGTTTTGAGTGTGCGGTGTGCAGATTTGTGTGTGGGATGTGCAAATTTGTGTGTGGGATGTGCAGGTTTGTGTGTGGGATGTGCTGTTTTGAGTGTGGGATATGCTGTTTTGTGTGTGTGATGTGCTGTTTTGTGTGTGAAATGTGCAGGTTTGTGGGTGGGGTTTGCTGTTTTGTGTGTGGGATGTGCAGATTTGTGTGTGGGGTGTGCAGTTTTGTGTGTGGGATGTGCAGATTTGTGTGTGTGCTGTGCAGTTCTGTGTGTGTGTATGTGTGTGTGTGTGTGAGTGGGATGTGCAGTGTTGTGTGTAGGGTGTGCAATTTTGTGCAAACTTAAGGCAACGAAATACAAGCACCATCATGTTCCATGAGCAGGCTCTACACCAACTCGTATGTAGAGCTTCTCCTGATTTATGCTGCGCATCCTGAATCTTTTCATGCGTGTCCTCGCAGCTTTTTTTGTGTGACACGAAGGGTTGCTCAGTTTGTCCTTTTTGGGGGAGCAAAGGCTCGATAAAGTTTGTGAGAGGTCCAGAATCCTCAAACTGTTTGAGCAGTTTGACGTGCAATTTCGATAATGGAGGATTTATCTGGCGTCTGTAGTCACACTCGTCCAAAACATGCTTGAATAGAAATTAATGTGTAATCAGTGCACAAAAAAACAGAGCATTTGACAGCGATCCAAGGCTCTTTCCTGCAATTCGGATTGCAAAAGTGGACCCAAAAACACAAAAAAGGGCTCAACGAGCTTCTAATAGCTCGCAAACGGCAGGATTTGGGTTCGTTAAAATGCACAAAAACTCGCAAACCCGGATTTCTGACCGAACCCTGAACTGAATTACTATCCTTTCAATGCACAACAAAGGAGCAATAGTATATAAGTAACCAGACCTGACCAAACCCACCTGTTAGTAGCAAGCCTGAACGCGGCAGGCAGCAGGCGAGCAGAGAGCCCGCCACTCACACCGCTCACGTCTCCTGGAGCCTCTATTTCTGTGACCTCAGGTTCCTTGCCTTTTTCTGCACTGGTAACCGCCTCCCATAACTCGTCACGAATTGCCTGCAAAGATGGTTGCAAGTGGTTTTGTATTTTCAGCTCCCTCTGCACTGATACCACCTTCTCCCACAACCCGTCACGAACCGCCTGCAAGAAAGGTTACAAGTGGTTTCCATAAAACAATTCAGCTCCCTCTGCACTGACTACGCCCTCACAAATTGCCTGTATATATGGTCGTCTTCTTGATGACTACCAGCCTCCTTTGCAATTATTATGTCCTGCACAACTTGCTGCTGACAACCTGCAATATTGGTCACAAGCCGTCTTCTTTGTAAATATTAGCCTCTTCCACACTCATTGCGCCCTCCCACAGTTTGCTGCTCGCCTCATGCAAATAACGTGGTACATATTTCAGGCTTGTTGCGTCTCTCTCTCTCTCTCTCTCTCTCTCTCTCTTTCTCTCTTTGCATTTATCTGTAAGGACCTCGCACGCACACACAAGACACACCCCAAAGCAGAAGTGGCCCAACACGCATACTGCACTGGAGAGCGCACACACTGTACTGTACAGAAATGTACCTGCGTTACCTCAACCCCCTTTACCTGCAGGTACACATTCTTCACACATATCAAGTAAATTCAGTACTTACAACATAACTATCCAGTAAATCCAGTACTTACACAGCCAGCCTTACAAGCCACACGTGGTCCCCACTCATAAAAAATACAGCCATACTCACCATGACAGTGCAGCGACAAGTAAAAAGTACAGCCATACTTTGCGCAAGTACAACCCACACCATGACAGTGCAGCAACACATACCATGCACGATCATCAGCGAAAGAGGTACAGATACACACACACCTGCAAGTTAATGATCGTCCTGCCGTTTGAGAAAAACAACACAAATTTACACGCAATCCTCACCCACATCAGTACACAAACAACAGCGCACACCACACATGGTCCTCAGCAAAGGAAGCACAGCTGCACACAAACACAAACACACACACACAGATACACACACGCACACACGCAGCTGCACACACACACAAACACACACACATGCACACACGCACACACACTTGCATACACACACACACGCACAACCATCCCTCACCTGCAAGTATTCCTTGTGCTCTGGGAGGTATAAGAAGGCCAGTGCCCAAAATGTGGCTGGCACAGTGTTGGCCTGAGAAGCCCACAGCAAGGCCAGCAACAGGTGGGGGGCGAGGCCAGGTTGAAGGTCAGCCCTGAAGTAAACAGCCCATGTGGAAAGGCGAGGAATGAGAACAAGCATGAGAACAAGCACAATGAAAGAGAACGAGCATTAGATCAAGCACGATGAGTGAGAACAAGCACGATGAATGAGAACGAGCATTAGATCAAGCAAGAACTCGCATGAGATCAAGCACGATGAATGAGAACGAGCATGGTGCACGAGAACAATGCATCAGAACAAGCATGAAAACATCGCTGCATCACGACAACGTAAGATGATGAATACATGAGAACACAATAGTGTTCGCAGAGCCGTGCTTATGAGAGCGGTTTCATTCATTCCAGTCGGCAATTTCATGCGGCGTGGTCAATCTGTGTGGTGCGGTAAAGCTTGGGCTCAAACTTATCTAATTCTCTGCGGCATGGGTCAGCCGGTGTGGTGATACTTCTGTGCATGGGTCATATAGGACAGCTGTAAGCACGAATTACGGTCAAAGTTGTCAGTGCTGGTCCCTGCCGAGTACGTACACCATCTATGGGTATGGCCAACCCATGTACGAAGACAAATGAGGGCATATGCGTGTTTGAAAGACAAGGCAAAAACATAAAGAAAGCTAGCTCTTTTGCATGCCCGTGCATGTGGCATGGCATGGTGAATGTGTAGCAGTGCTGCTTCAACTTCTCCTCTCTGTCTACCCATCCCACACCTCTAACCATCACACACCAGCACCAGCAAAGCCCTTCTGCCATTCAAACTCTATGCACAGGATCCTCTGTTTCATGCAAGGGTAACTTCCTAATGCACTGCAGACAGCACACTTTCTTTGCAGGAATATGTTTGGGGCGCTGTTGCCGCGGAACAAGCAAGCGAGCACCTGAATCTGCCGCCCTGCAAATTACTGGCCGAATGACCAACAGGTCACACTCACTTGTGAAGCAGCTCTCCCACGGGTGTCCCCTGGAAGAGGCCTTGTTGGTGCGCCTCCGTGAACCATGCGAGCAGCTGCAGGGAAGAGAAACACAATCCATAAACCATTAACAGTGAGCAGCTGCAGGGAAAGGAAACACAATCCATTAACCGTGAGCAGCTGCAGGGAAAGGAACACAATCCATTAACAGTGAGCAGCTGCAGGGAAAGGAACACAATCCATTAACCGTGAGCAGCTGCAGGGAAAGGAACACAATCCATTAACAGTGAGCAGCTGCAGGGAAAGGAACACAATCCATTAACCATTAACAGTGAGCAGCTGCAGGGAAAGGAACACAATCCATTAACCAGTAACAGTGAGCAGCTGCAGGGAAGAGGAACACAATCCATTAACCATTAACAGTGAGCAGCTGCAGGGAAAGGAGCACAATCCATTAACAGTGAGCAGCTGCAGGGAAAGGAACACAATCCATTAACCATTAACAGTGAGCAGCTGCAGGGAAAGGAACACAATCCATTAACAGTGAGCAGCTGCAGGGAAAGGAACACAATCCATTAACCATTAGCAGTGAGCAGCTGCAGGATATAATGGGCAAAAAGGAACACACACAATGGGTTTGAAGAAACACACACAATGGGTTTAAAACAAGTCATTGAAAGAGATGAGGAGTGTCAGAGGCATGTTTTGTTTGACAAATGTGCCTTGGAGAGGGTGGGCTCAACATAATGAGGGTGCCAAGTTGCAAGGGCCTTGCACAGCGCGGGTACGCACAAACAAATTGTAAACACCGTGAAATCGTGACACGTGGCACGTGGCAAGCGCAAGTTCACGACGGCGGATTTAATTGAACGCATCCATGCCACCCCTGGGGACACATACACACATACAATCATACAGATTAAAAACACACAACTACACACACACATACCCACACATGCACACGCAACCGTACACACACACACACAGCCACACACACAGCCACACACACACACACGAATACACCCATATAACACCCAACTAAGAGAGCGCTGTGGTGAAGCACACACACACACACACATACAGAGACACACACACACACACACTCACACACGTAAACCCCACCTGGGAGCGCGCTATGGTGAAGCGCGGCTGGAAGAAGTGTGGAATAGGGGAGGCTGCCATCTGCAAACACAGGCTGGTGGGTGAGTGACCGCAAGCCTTGAGTGGGTGGGTGACCGCAAGCCTGTCCACCAATAAGGGCCTTTCAGCGCACCGTGCGTTGTTGTGTGTACTGCATGAAACCATGCTACTCTTTGTTGTGTACAGTGTACTCTTTGTTGTGTACAATGCACTCTTTGTTGTGTACAATGCATGACCACCATGCGTTGTTGTGTGTACAATGCATGACACCATGCTACTCTTTGTAGTGTACAATGTACTCTTTGTTGTGTACAATGCATGACCACCGTGCGTTGTTGTGTGTACAATGCATGACCATGCTACTCTTATTGCCAATAACCTTGTTAACGTTAGCGTGCTCTAGTTAAAAGCTCACGGCTAGAGTCAATAAGCATTGACTGCCTGACAATAGAGGCATGTGGTTGTGAAGACTAGCAGCATTTCAAAAATGCTTCCGTAAACTCAAATTCAACACTCACAGGCATCACGCACACCACACCAAAGCAAACAAAAATTGAGAAAGCCCGCACCTCAAACCCCTCCTCAAAGGCCACAAACACATCTTCCAGCTCATCAATGAATCCTGCACAAGACAGCCACACGTGCTGTCATACGTTATAACTAGTAGGGTGCAGCAATCCATTGCAGAGCTTTGTGGCTTAAGTGCAGGGGGAAAGCGAAAACGGATCTCTCAACAGATGCAGGCACTTTTTTCTAGGTATAGACTCGTTCTTCCCTCCAGGTTTCAGAAGTACAACACCCTGCGGCAAAGACCCTGTCTCATTGTGTATTCCCCTCTTCCCCCTCCCCCCTTGCTTCCTTAGGCTTACCCGGATGCTGGCCTGCAGCAAAGGCGTCACCAAACAAGACAGGGACGGCAGAACGGAACACCAGCTTGCGCACAGCAGCAAACAGCTCCACCTGATGGATGTGTGCATGAATATGTAATATGTAGGATGTCCTGCAGCAAAGGCATCACCAAACAAGACAGGGACGGCAGAACGGAACACCAGCTTGCGCACAGCAGCAAACAGCTCCACCTGATGGATGTGTGCATGAATATGTAATATGTAGGATGTCCTGCAGCAAAGGCATCACCAAA
>Ga0307951_1000655_pt1 | contig 20066 bp, 15 predicted proteins | sample OrgLakmetagen374_FD_201842 | JGI IMG/M metagenome (GOLD analysis project Ga0307951, IMG submission 201842) | Saline water microbial communities from Organic Lake, Antarctica - #374 | ecosystem: Environmental > Aquatic > Non-marine Saline and Alkaline > Saline | place: Antarctica: Organic Lake... | reverse complement strand
CACCTTCAGCCGCCGCAGCAGCAGCAGCATCTACACACAGCAAATCACAACAGCCAGCAGAGTGGGCGGAGGCTGTGTCCATGGCAGCTGCATTTCGGAAAGTGGCGGCTGTGGCTTCGGGGTGCCCTGCTTCTGCAGTGGGGGGCCCTGCTCCCCCTCCCACTAACGGTGCCATCAAAGATGGCAACCAAGGTACGCACCTTTTGGAATGTTATATGGCGTTGGGGTGCCCTGCTTCTGCAGTCGGGGGCCCTGCTTCCTCCTCCCTTCAGTCCTTCTGCGAATAGCGCCATCACAGACGGTAACCTTCGAGGCGAGCATGCTCATTAACACACGAAGTGCTCTTAGTTGTGTGCCTCTCTTTGCCCTTCCTGTCGCTTACTAATTTCTTGGCAACCTGAACTCGTTGGATCACAGCAGTGGCTGTGTTGTGTGTCTATGTGTATGACGTGTGTGTGTGTCTAGGTGTACTTGCGTGCGGTCTCCCGCGCACTTAAATGTTCATGCAAGTCCATATCGGGCATGTGCATGCTTTTGGAAATTTCTTAATGGAGAAATCCTGTTTTACTATACTAGCTTGCTTTAGAGCACAGTTGCATCCGAGCACAGGAGCAGGCAGTGCTGTACTTGGAATCACTTGTGCAAGCCACACTGAACGTTGCTAAAAAGGGTAATTCGACAGATGCCGTTTCTGTACTTTGTGCGGTACATATATCCACGTAACACACACAGGGACAGGCACTGCTGTACTCAATGACTCTCGTGCACCGCCACACCTGCGCACAGGTGCAGGCACTGTGCACGGGCCTTGGTGCCCCTACTTTGCACGCATGCTGCGCAATCGGCGCATCACAGCATCCTCACACTTCCAGGACACGCGGCACATAGAGCTGGACCTGGGGGACTCGGGCCTGAGCTACGTGCCAGGTACAGTTGGGAAGCCTGGGTTATCTCACAAAAATGTTGATGCTGTATACTAAGTTGTTTTAAGTCTGAGCTACGTGCCAGGTACAGTACGCAAGCCTGGGTTTTCTCACAAAAATGTTGATGCTGTATACAAGTTGTTTTAAGTCTAAGCTACGTGCCAGGTACAGTACGCAAGCCTGGGTTTTCTCACAAACATGTTGATGTTGTATACAAGTTGGTTGAAGTCTGAGCTACGTGCCAGGTACAGTACGCAAGCCTGGGTTTTCTCACAAAAATGTTGATGTGGTATACAGTTGATATAAGTCTGAGCTACGTGCCAGGTACAGTATGGAAATGAGCTGCTGCTTTTTTACTATTGTGTCGTACACCTTGACCAAACTAACGCCCTCTCTTTTACTATTGATGTTGTGATGTGGTGGCACAAAACCTGTTCAGGTGTACATGAGTGTACATGAGTGTACATGCGTGTACATGAGTGCCAGGTGCAGCACAGTGGGATGGGACAGCTGCACTAATTATATGTTGCCGGAGGTGATCTCATACTTTAACCTGGGCACCACTGGGGACAGAGTCTGAAAGAGAGAGAGGGTAGGCACCTAGAGGCAATGATTCTTGCCATGAGTTGGAGACCCTTTGGCGAGCCTGATAGCTATGGATGTTGGTAGGTGTGGCCACTTTGTGGCGTGATGTTTGTGCGTATGTACAAAGACAGTTGGAGGTTGGGTGCAAGAATGGTTGTTTGGCAAGATTGCAGCCTTTGTACAACAGCGATGGTTTCAGGTGCAGCACATGTGTGATGTTGTTGCACCTGGACGTTTGTGTATTCATTTGGTTACTTTGGAACGTTGAAATATGCCATGAAGTTGGTAGGTAAACTTCACATATGCCACGGACCCACGGCAACACACACGCACACACACATACACACGCACACGCACACGCACACGCACACACACGCACACGCACACACACAGGAGATACGCTAGCTGTGCTGCCGCGCACCCCAGCTGCTGCTGTTGACGCCCTCCTTCACCGCTTAAGCCTAGATGGCTCCCAGCGCGTGTGTGTGCAGCCTTCGGAAGGCAATCAGTCTGTCAATGCATGTGGCACCATACGTGCCCTTGTGCAGGTATGCACTACCTCTCAATTGTTGTTGCAGATCTGTAGGAGAAGGTAGTACGCACCATTCACACTGTTTACAGGAAGTTCGGCAGAAATATGGGTGTGAACTTGTGCGTACATGTGTGACAATTCTTTTGAGGGGAATGTGGTGATCGTGTATATACATGTGCATGTATATACATATGTGTATGTGTGTGTTTTCCTGCATGCATTCGTCTCTGCGTGTTGTGTGTATGTGTTTGTAGGTGTAGCCACTTGTGGGCAGAGCAATCCAGACAGGAGCGGATGGGGGGGCTCTAACCCCTAGCTGTGTTACGCAACAATCTTAACCTCTCGCTGTTCTACGCAACAGTCTTTGTGCACTTGTTTGAACTAGGCCAAGCCCAGCATTCTTGAACCGGAGGCCACCGTTCGTTTATCCGTTTATCCAATGTCTCACTTTCGATTGGGCATTGCAGGGAGCGTTAGACATCGCTGGTGCCTCTCCTAGGCGTTACTTCTTTCAGGTGGGGCGTTGCCTCTTCCAGGCAGGGTGCATCTGGGATGTCGCAGAGCTACAGACTGCAGTGTTTCATAGGTTCTTACTATTATGTTCTGATGCCTCTCCTAGGTGTTACTTCCTCCAGGTAGGGCGGGGCTTTTTGATTCTTCCAGGCAGGGTGCATCTGGGATATCCCAGAGCTACAGACTGCAGTGTTTCAGGTTCATGCTAGTATGTTCTCAATGCCATTTTGTAGGGAGGGGTCAGAGCACTGCTTGCAACTCTCTGTCCCTGACGCTCAGGTACTAGTAAAGTCTGTGCTACCAAAAAGCACGCATGGAAGACAGGAATTATGAAAAGATATGGAAGGCAGGAATTATGAAAAGATTGTAGGAACTCGGGATCGCTACTGTGTCCACCCTGTATGTTTTCCTGCATTATCTTCTTTGTATCCCCTGCTTTTTCTTTATGTAAGGCTTCGTGTCAGGGGGATGGAGAAAAGGAAATAGGATATAAGAGATAAGGCTTTGTGTCAGGCGGAACAGATAAGGAAATAAACAGTAAAGGAGTGCCTCAGCGCAGCAACGAGTTCTTTTGCTTTTTGAGGTGCTTGTAAGCAGCCTTCAGGTTGGGCACATTTTGGCACTCAATAGTACCCAATCTGTGCGTGTCCATTGTCTGTTTCACCCTAATAATAAGCATACCCAAGGCGATTAAGCAGCAATGCAGATACCTGTGGAGTTTTTTGCATGCAGAAGAATACCCATACTTGTAGGCGAGTGACTTGTGAGATGCACGGTTGCACACAAACAGCATGCTCCTCCTTCCTCATATCTGCAATTCCACCTGCCTATACTGAATGGGCCATGACATAACTGATTCGCTGTGGTCACACAAACACGTACTTGCGCACATACATGCACGTACACATACACAATCACACACATACAGCTACTCATCTACGCACACAAGCACACACACACACACATACACACACAAGCACTCACACACGTGCGCGTGCGTGCGCTTTTCCACAGACACTCACAAGCACCTACTCACAAGCACGCATATGCGTCCCAGCAGGTGCTCCAGAATTTCGCCCAGACAGAGCTGGAGCAGGAGAGGCTAGCGTACTTTGCCACCGCCGAAGGGCGTGACGACCTTTACACGTGAGGGCTATTGTTGTAGCTCAGCAGCAGGACAGGACTGTACTCTACTTAATGTCCATACGTGCCTGCCTTTGACTATTGAGGTCTTATAGTTTACCTATCTCTTAAGACATATACGTGTGATGTTACGTTGTGTGACAGAACCTTCATTCTTGCCTTTCACATGTGAACTTATCTTTCTGCTAGGACAAAGACTACAGGAATCAAGCTGTTACACCTTCCATGATGTGTAGTGTGTTTCGGAGTGTCAAAGGCGGGCATGGACACACAGCTTAACATCCCTGTCATATAGTCATAATGTATGGCACATCTCTGGAGCGCCCGCCACCTTTCTGTCCAGCTCTTTCTAAGATGGTTTGCCTGGACCAGCTGGCAGGAGTAGGCATGTGTATCGGCAAAGCTTTACTATCACGGGCAAGTAAAAATACCCGCATCTTTCTCTTACATGTCTCCCCTTTGAACAAAATTGATGCTGTTTGGCTTCAAGACTTAGCACATTGTACTAAAGCCGTATTCCAGTGCACCCTGCTTTAGCATGTGCCTACTCAGGCCGTATTCCAGTGCACCCTGCTTTTCTTGTCTCGTCTCACCCCTAGTCATACTCGTTGTGACCTCTTGAGCCAATAGCAAAAGAGCCCCTACACCAAACCAACCTACACCAAACCAATCTACACCAAACCAACCTACACCAAACAAAAGGAAATTCTGGCAGGCCCTTCTCCACCTCACCTTAGTGACTGCCTCTGTCACTTCACTCAACAGACTATAGGCTTCAGGCACAGCAACTGAAAAATACTTTCCTTTTGCAGGCACGGCCATTAATAGGGCCATGCAGTTGTAAGGGCACCGTAGCAAGTGCATTAGGGCCAACACGCTGTCTGAGTGGCACAGCAAGACACTGTGCCATACTCACAAGGTTTACAAGGTTTACACCGTGCAATACTCACTATGCGATACTCACTCAGTATCACTGTGCAATACTCTCTGTGCAAGACTCACATACTCACTCAGTATCACTGTGCAATACTCTCTGTGCAATACTCACATACTCACTGTGCAATACTCTCTGTGCAATACTCTATGTGCAATACTCAATGTGCAATACTCACTGTGCAATACTCACACACTCTGTGCAATACTCTGTGCAATACTCACATACTCTCTGTGCAATTCTCACTGTGCAATACTCACTGTGCAATACTCACTGTGCAATACTCACACACTCTGTGCAATACTCTCTGTGCAATACTCTCTGTGCAATACTCAATGTGCAATAATCACTGTGCAATACTCACATACCTCTTCTTTCTCAGATACGACCAAACAGAGGGCTGCACAGCGCGAAAGGTGCTTTCAACTTTGAGGGTGTCCCTCCCCCGCTAGAATCGTAGGCAAAACAATGCACAACAATAAACCTAGCAACACTCCGTGTCTACAGGTATAACCAAAAAGAAGGCCGCACGGTGCTGGAAGTGCTTTCTGACTTCAAGAGCGCTACACCCCCATTAGAATGGCTGCTCGAAACATGCCCCCCTTTGGCCCCTCGGCTCTTCTCCATATCCTCGTCCCTCAAGTGCGTTTTGTGTGGCTATCAAAACGTTTGCCACCCAGCAGATGGCCTGGTACATATCCGTACACTTGCAGGAAGTGTACCTGTATGTGCAGGTTTATTTGCAAATGCACAAAATCATGACAAAGGGCCTTACCCGTTTACTTGATCTAGAAACGCGCACAAGCACCTCACTACTCACACTTGTTATAAAGCATATGGACACGCACAAATAGACACGCTCGCATACGAATACAGGTACATGCGGGCACACACACACACGCACACACACATGCACACACACACACACACGCACAGGCAGCATCCCTGCGCAGCACACCTCACTGTTGCTGTGGTCGACTACACCACTCCCTACAAGCGCCAGAAGAAGGGCCTGTGCTCCTCTTACCTCGCTTCCTCCCGTCCCCTCCATATTGATGACAACACGACCCCTGTCGATGATAATAGTGATGCCTGGCAGCAGCAGGAGCAGCAGCAACAGCACCAGCAGCAGCAACAGCCGGTTGGCATCAGACATGGTAGCAGTGTGCAGCTGCCCCAACAGCAGCCTGAGCATGTGGCGGTGTGGGTGGAAAAGGGCTCGCTGCGTATGCCCACCCCTACGGTCCCCCTCGTTTTAATCGGCCCAGGCACAGGTGCGCTGTTGTTTTGTGCCTGCACGTGTCCCCCTCTCTGACTTGTTGTGTGCCTGCACGTGTCCCTCTCTCTGACTTGTTGTGTGCCTGCACGTGTCCCTCTCTCTGACTTGTTAGACTAGCTGGCTAGCTCTCGGAAAGTTGCACAGGGGTATCGGTTTTTGCGGAAACGTACATGCATACACATATATTTAAATTATGTGCATCTGTCAGGAACACCCTGATCACAAGGATGTGGCACTAGCTAGGGAGAATTTGTATCCCCTCTCTTCTCCTTCTGTACAGAGTTTACAGATAAAGCCATCAATCAAAATCTATACACCTGCTTCAAAAGATACTGGCACGTGGTAAGAATGACAAGCATTTTTCAATGGGAAGTATGTATAGAGCACTCAGAGCTCTCCAACACACACGCGTCATCACACCACATCCCAACGCAACACATACGCACACACACACAAACACGTGCACACCATTTACAGGTGTAGCCCCCTTTCGCGCCATACTTGAGGAACGGCAGCACTTGCTGCAAGCTTGCACGGCAGCACCACCACAAGCCGACAGCACCCCTTCCGCACCTGCCCCTTGCTCCCTGTTCTTTGGGTGCCGGAGCCGTGCAGCTGACTTCTACTACGCACACAAGTGGCAGCAGATGCAGGAGCAGGGAGTACTGCTTCCAGAGCCCCACGGTTTGGTTGCAGCTTTTTCACGTGACCAGGCTTCCAAGGTACTTTGTCTGTGGGTGTAAGTGTGGGTGCAGGTGCTATTGGTCTGATGTGATTCAATGGTAACTAACAAACTTTAGAGTAATATTGACCATTTTTAATCTATCTTTGAAGCCTTGTGGTATTGCGATTCTGCATTCACAGGTCAGCACGCCCCCAAAATTGTGCAGTGTTCATGCTGTACATGCAATCGTATATTGCTAAGGGCCTTAATTGCTCGTCTCTCTTGTCACATAATAAGTCTTTTCGCTCAATTGTTTTTGCTAACGAATTCAAACTGCTAGCAAATCACCTTTGCTGAAAAATTCAAAGTAAGAAGAACAGTACCATGGTGCAGCAGATCTTCTATTAGGAAGACTTGGCAGCATCAAGTGGGGTTATTGTCGCAGGCAATCAGGCTCTTGTCTCAGGCAATCAGGCTCTTGTCGCAGGCAATCAGGCTCTTGTCGCAGGCAATCAGGCTCATGTCGCAGGCAATCAGGCTCTTGTCTCATGACTGGGACAGATTTCAAGCTCAGAATCTCAAAAACTGCCAGCCAGGGTACACATACCCTAGGAATTTAGGAATAACATGCTCTCTTTGGGCCTCAGTGTCACCTCTGGCAAGTTAGGTGCACCGCACCTTTCATCCTGCATCCAAATATTTCAAATGTTTAATTAAATCCCGCACCTCCCTTGCAAAAGTACATATTTTACCCTCCCTGCATCAACCCCGCAGGGCTTCTAGCCCTGTTTAGCACCAATAAGCTTATTAAACAGTTTGATGAAAGAGAACACCACAAAAGGGCAAGGTCAACATGCTGTTTGCGTGTGAGGTTGAGTAAGGGCGGGGCAAAGGGGATCTCATTTATGACTCGCAGCGACCTAAAAAGTGTTATTTTTCACCAACCCTGCAACCCTGCAGGGTCAAAATAAGTATTAAATACCGCAAGTACCACGCAGGGCAAAGAGGCGTAAAAAACAGTAGAAAGCATATCAATATGTTGTGGAAGCAACCCTTATTAGAAGTGCTTTCAGTTTTTTATTTGACCTGTGTGTCCGGTTACAAAAATCTGTAGGGGGAAAGGCCGAGGTTGGAGCAATCACACGTGCAGACGCACTAATAGTAGCAAAGCATCGAGCCTGCACATTTTTTCACAGCTTTCTGGTATTTACTCACACACACAAGCTGTGGTATTTACCCTCAGATGTATGCGTCACACAACCTTTGGTATTTTCCCTTACATTGGTAATTACTCACACAAAGTGTGTTGTATTTACCCTCAGGTGTACGTGACACACAAGCTTCAAGAGCATGCAGCCCATGTGTGGCAAATGGTTAACACGCTTGGCGCGTCTATCTTTGTATCAGGATCTGCTCAACAGATGCCTGCTAATGTGGTGGGTGGTGGGCGTGTTATTCTGTGTGTGCGTGTGTGTGTGTGCGTGCGTGTGTGCATTTGTATGGAGGAAACGTTTGCGTTTGTGTTATAACACCGCAAAAGCTTGCATTGGTCTTAACGGAAAATATTTTGCTTGTTGCATGAATCATTAGTATTCATTAGGGGGGCTTCAACCTTGCTGTGCATTAAGTTAAAAAGGAATATGCCTGACTAGGTTTGTTCTATCTTCTGGCCAAGGTCGCTTGCCTGCTACATTAGCGAATCATATCTAGGGTAAGAAGCTATTTTCAATTTGCTACAAGCAACACCATCGGTGAATTTTCCTGTTGTGAAGGTTGTAAGCCTCCCACCATTTTGCCTTCAATATAGAATTAATTTCGCTACTTAAAGCTTCGTGAATTTATCTAGTATAAACCTGGCCGTTTAATGCTTGACGATTATATAGGCGCCTGGTATGAAGTGTAATTTTTTGTGTCTCACATCCAATTCATAAATATAGTTTTGGGTCTATATTGGGCATATTTTAAATTGACAGCTGGGCAAACACATGTCAATTGCCTACCGTGCCTTAATATCATTCACTTTCTCACCTATGTTAGATGATGTCATCCAAATTCAAATATAAACAAGTAATGCGGTTTCTCAGCCATGCCCGACATGGAGGTAACTGGATAAGGGTTCTCCAGCACCTGCTTCATACGCTCTTGCAATAATAGGCTTATGTGTGCAGCTGGAGAGATCTGTGTTTGCTGTCAGATACAGAACAGGTTGAAAGAGCAATGGTTGTTTAAGTGCCTGAGTGCTAAAGCAGGTGATGGCCGCTCAAGAGTTGATTGTCAGCCTTCCTTGTGGGACTCTGGCTAGTGCGAGCACTAGTTGCGAGTCTTTCCTTCCTGCACGCAACTTTGCTGTGCTCTTTTGTCAACCGACTGTAACTGAAGTTTTACAGGGTAATACAAGGAAAAGGCCTTCAGTCAAGAAATATACCTGCTCGCCTGCTCATAGAATAAATCAGTTCACTATTTGCTGCTTTTTGTCAACCAACTGTGACTTGAAACCATCCCCGGTTGGGTGCGATTTAATCTAAGATGGCATGACTGGTCGCCATCTCGGTTTGTGTATTTAATATGGGGATGGCATCGCTTGTGTAGCAAATCATGTTTTCCCTCACCTCATCTCACCTCTTTGCACACTGTTAACAATGGTGGGGGTGACCTTCAGCCAGGTCGTTTGGCTGATTGACTGATGACTGGTCTCTGCCAGCCGCGTGAAAGCTCGGATATTATAAAGAGTGTAGAGTTCTGCCGAGAATGGAAATCATGTTACTCCTCTGCAAACAGGTGTCTGCGCTAGAAGACGTGGCTCAAGAGCAGGGAGGCCTGGCAAAAGAGGAGGCCAGCAAGTTTGTTCGGCAACTGGAGCTCACAGGGCGGTACTGCGTGGAGGCGTGGTCTTAGGCAACAACACTCTGCGCCACCTGATTGGTCGCAGGGGTCTAGTCAGCTGGATGGTAGAAATGAGCAATGTGGGTTTTGCTTTAGGCGCCGAGCCCTTGCTATTTTCCTGAATAAAAGGGTTTTAAAAATAGGTTTGACAATTTTAATGATAGCGCCCGAGTTAAGGTAATACTTGGCCGGCCGCAGCTCCTTGATGCCTTTTTTCCACAACAAGGAAATTCAGGCTGTTATAGGTATAAATCTGCGTTATGCGAAACTAGGATTTGTACATGGAAGGTGCTTAGTATTGCCCTTCAGTCACCAGGTCCTCTTTACAAGCAGTAACAAAATAGGTAGTAGAGACGCAGACGTTTGTGCTTTGACAAGCAAGTTCGCTTACCTGTTCAGTCAGTTCTCAGATGATTTTTAGTAGGACATCCTTCAAATTTGCGACAAGTCAGTGGTAAAATTTATGATTTCCAGGTAATTTATGATATCCTCTTGCAACACAACAACAGACTTTTTCCTTTTATTCTTGAGCTTGTGGATTTTGTTGACTGGCGAGAACCAGTCGCAGGCCGATCAGCCAAACAGTCTGGCTGAAGGTCCCCCCGTGTAAATCTAAGCACAAGAAGCCAAGGTCAAAATTACCAACGATCGATATAGTATGAATACAATTCCTAATCTTACATCTCGAGTATGCCTTATACAACGCGCTGCTACAGGCAGAGAGCTCCCTGCAAAACAGCATGTAGAGTCAGATGTATCAAGGTTTCCGCCTTACCAATGATTGTGTTATTTTCTGAACAATACGAAGACATATATACAAGTATTGCTTCACCTTGACATCTTTGCAGTTCACCTTCGCCACCTACTTATTGTCACCACTGTTCAAACAACCCAAAGTTCGGTACAGTCAGTGAGGCAGTTTTAGGTGTGACATAGACATGGGAACGTGCAGTTACAGTATTGTCCAGATGTAGTGTACAAGGTTGGCGAGGTAATTTGCCTGCAAGCCTCCTGATCTGACACCGTGGCGTCCTAAGTTGTTATGGAAAATAGAGTTCTCTTGGACAGTATGACCTATCCTGAGCACTTTGTTTGCATAGTATGTAAGAATAACTGCATACGTTAATATGTACACATAGTCTGTTGGGTACGCCAAAGATCATGGAAGTCTGAAAACAAGGAACGTGAGGGCTTACATGATGCGTGTATGCTGAAGTGTGATGTAGAATTTTGATGTTGCTCGAGACTGAGGTTGAACTGGAGCTGAATTGAACCTCAGTCTCTAGCAAGGCCCAATGCTCACATTTTGGATTTTGGTAACCCAAATATCAATTATATTAAACATATGGTCTTTATACCACCATGCACTTTTAACGTCAGATGCCAACCGCAGCACATGCATCCTCTTCCCTCCTTCTCTTATAAATCATGCTGTTTCAATCTCACATGATGAATTCAGGATGCCCAATGATGATTGCCTGAGGCATGGTGATTGCAGGTGGCAAGGGCTGCTGTAGCCAAGGTGTGTCGCGCTTTCCTTTGTCCAGTGGCTTTGTGACATCTTTCTATGGACTAATTATTAATTATTCCATCAGATAACATCTGGTCTTCACACATTGCTCAGCGCATCTGACAAACAAAAATTTGCATGTGAACCTCTTCGTCTGCAAACTTAATGTGCTACTTTAATTTTTTTTTTTTTTGGTGGGGGTTGTTACACGGTCCTTAGCAAGGGCCTGACAGAATGAAGGAAAAAACCTACTGTTCTGCTGTTTCTTGCATTGGCTCACACAAATATATGTTTTATTGCCCTTTTCCTGCAGCGCATTGCCTACAATAAAACGCAGTAACCTAGCCAAGATGCCTGCCAACACTCCCTAAAAACCTTCGACTTTCATTGCTTTTTTGTTTTCCTGACGCGCTGGGGCGGGCCTCCAGAGGTGACGTGGAGTAGCATGCCCACTGGAGTTCATATAACTTTAAGGAGCCTAGCTCTATTCAAAGGAGGTCCTTAGGGATCTAAGGAGGTGGCGCCCAGCGCAGATACACCCTGGGGGTGCAACTCTCTTCGTTCGCGTCTTTCGTGCTCCCTTTTCCTTGTTCTTCTCATCTCTTTTTCGTCTGCTCAGTGGGGAATTTCTTTTATGCTGTCAGATCAAATTACTGTCACTGCAAAGTATAAGACTCAGCACATTTACTAATGATGATAGCGCCTTCGGACCAATAAAGGCCTCCAAGGTGGAAAACCATCCAGCAGAGGAGTGAGTTCTTTGCATCGCGTGGTCCCTAATGCTTCTACCAGTTCTCTGGCTCATGCCCTTGCGCTCTCTGCACACACGTATGTGTGTCTACTAATAGTGCCACTCATCTTTGCGTGGCTGCCACACTGCTGCTCCTTCCTGGAGCTGGGACCAATGACTCAGACAAACCTCTCGGCCTCATTGTGGTTACACGTTAATATAACTGAACGAACAAATAAAATTGGAGACCTTACACGACACAGGGACTCTTGAGGATCCCCTCTAATGGTACCTCTTAGAGTTCACATGTTGTCAATTGATTACCAAAACTATCAAATCCAGAAGATATAGGTTATTTATAAGACTGGCCATCCAGCTTATTGAACAAGACAAATAGGAACTCTCAACTGTCAACCAACTTAACTGCTTTGTCACACGATTCGTTGCTGCCAACGATTGGGCATGACAATGCACGTGTCGATGGTAATGAGTTATGCTCAGTTAATGGCCGTCACTGAAGACAAACAAACACCATCATCGTTCTGTAGGAGAATTTTGCAGGCTCCTAGAACTGCGAGTGCCAACAGCTCACGTTTTTGTTGCGCCAGACCCTTGTACAGATTTGACGTAACTTATTGTGGGTGAAAGTTGGCAGGGATTCAATAGTACGGGAACCTGGAATAGCACAGATCAATTTCACATGGCTGATTACAAGCGTAGCCTCAATAACAAGAGCAGGAGAGTTGTTTAGTTGTTTGTTGCATCCTGATACAACTTGAATTGCACATAAAGCGCACATTCAATCAAAGCAAAGACAAAAAAAAATGTACCGTCCTATTTTTGAAAATTTGAACAGGAGTTTACAGAGTTTACAGATAAAGCCATCAGTCAAAACGTGCGACTGCTAGAACAGGAGGAGTGTTTTCACCACAAATTTGTCACTCACGTTGTAAGCCTCATTTATGCTTTTCATTTTTTGCTCTAGTAAGGCAGCAAGCAATGACCGATTTCAAGCATGCATGAAGAAACAGAGACCGTCGCTTCCAGGTAGCTCAGTGCTTATGCTGAGAGGAAGCTCTAACGCAACCCTTGATGACTTGATTCAGTAGTATATGGCATGAGCTGATGGTTACAATATTACAAATGGGGATGACTTTCAGCTTTCAGCCAGGTTGTTTGGCTGATTGGCTGCTGACAGGCCTTAATCAGCCACAAATAAATGCATGAGCTCAGAAAGATAAAAAAGTATAGTGTTCTGCTGAGAAAGGATGTGGCCACAACCAATGGGGCACAACAGGATACCTACTACGAAGGAAAAACACTGCTCGTAGGAGACACACCTCTTCAGCGCTTGAACAGCACGAGGGTGCCAATGGGTAACTAAGACGGTGATAAGCTATATCTGTCTTGCACGGTTATGCTCAGAGGGCTCGCCTTGCTGCTCAAGTTACGGGTGGTGTTAGCGAGCCTCACGGGCACCCGTAGAGGCCCGCGGGCACCCGAGGGGTCTTTTGCAGACTTTTTCCATTTTAGGCTACATTCAGGCAATACATACAAAACACAAAACATTAAAACGTAAAAAGGTAAAAAGTGTAATTAAATGCAGGCAAACAAATAAGTCAAGGGTTGTGTATGTAGTTGCTAACCTCTGCTGGCTGAAACTGGACTTGCGCAAACATCTTGGGAAGTAAGCAAGCGCAAGAGTGTGTGCCAGTACTTACATGCTGAGGAAGCTTGCATGCGCGTGCGTGCTTGCACATGCGCATTCGCCAGTAGTGCAGTAGCATGTTCTGATATCCTACCCCAGCTGAGATGCATGTATTGGGGAAGTGCAGCGCGCTGGTGCTAACTACCTGAACCGCCAACAACGTTCTTATACTTGTGAGAACATGGACAGAGAGCGCCTGCATTCCATTGTTGTCTGTGCGTGTACTGATGCCAGCTGGCTCAACACCTGCTCCGCAGCATTCACTCATAAGGCAGTACGAGGAAAGGCTTGATGGGCTCTAGCGCCGGAGGAGGGGTCCACATACATGCCGTTTGCAGCATGGCAACAGGATGAAGAGGAGGAGGGCAGGTAGCAAATTGATGTAAATCATGGTTAAGGACCAGCTTGCTTGCGGTTATTATGCTGCATGAGTTACAAGCACTAGTGTGCCATTAATGATGGATTAGATTATACAACACTTGCAAACCCCAAAACAAATAAATGAGTGCATAATAAAAATTATCCAGCCAGGGGTTCCCGTGACTTCGAGCGACGAGGCCAGGCGGACCCGCGGTCTAATGAGGACCTTCATTGGCGTCTTCTTCCTATTATTCCATGGTGAGTCCAAAGCTCCAACCATGGGCGGGATGCTCATAGGTCAAAATCCATGAAGTTTTGAAGTTCGTTCTGGCCTGGACTCCCTGCAACTTGCACTGAAGTTTAAGTTTATTCAGTCACTAGGAGCAAAGTTGAGGCCTTCTTGGGAGTTCCAGGCTAGCCGCAGCGCTGCTGGGGCGAGCCAGGAAATTAGCGTTTAAAGTAATGCATGCATGCCTACCATTTAATGGCCATAGTAGTGAATTAGTATGTGGCAGTAAGCCAATGCCTATCGCATGTCAAGGGTCTGCCAGAACCGTAAGATACCTGCACCGAATGTTAGATGAAATCCCTGCAGAAATAATTACCATACAGACACATGTATATAAAACATGGTTCTGGCCAACCACACGTCTCTTTGTCCTTATAATACCTTTCTTATTGCAATGTCTGGGATTGATGGTGAGAACCCTCAAACGTAGGGCGCACCCCTTTTCGTTTGGGCGACTCCGCTTGTTTAATAGTGGCAGGCAGGGAAATTAAAATTTTTCCTCTTCTGTTCCAGATTCAGCCGAATCTGGCTGGTGGAGGCATTGTCATGGTCATCCTTCATCGTTAACCATGTCCGGCAAGATGTAGAACATGAAAGCTGGACTAAAAGAATGGACCAAAAGAATGGACCAAAAGCTGGACCAAAAGAATAATGGAGGAGTCCGTTTGCAAAGTTGTTTTCACACGCTTTGCCAATACTTTGCACTTTCACAAGCAAAAAGTCACATTTGCTCCGACTACATAAGCAGAATTAAATGGGCAATTTGCTCCTCGGGATTCAGCTGCTCAAAGCCAATTAAATTGAGCAACCTTGAAACAAAGGTTTCAGCTCAAGTTCTCTTAATATGGCTAAAATGCTCTTGCAATGGAAATTAATCGCTTTTGGTTGCAACTGCACGGCTTGTCATCAATCATATCTTTTAGGAAATGCACCTGCAAGCAGCAGAGCTGTATCAACCATCAACCACTCTTATTTGCTTCAATGTGTGCAAGTTGGCCGGCAACAGTTGGCCTAAAGAAGGGGAAGGTATCTGGAGAGAGGTGGTATTCCTGTAATTTTGCCTTTTTGGTGGGGAGCAAAATGGCACAAGTCAAATTTAATATTTGTGCAGAATTATTGTTACAAACAATCTAAATGACGTGCATATGCTCTTGCTAGCTAGCGGTAAGACATGTCGGCACCCCACGCGGAGGAACGAAGGGTGTTTGAGGCACTATTTGCAATCAGATTTGGCAAAGGGGGCTTGCTGCATCAGGCATGCATAGAAGAACTGGGTACACTATAGCAGCCCCTCCGCAAGTCCCCGCACGGATACCTGGAGGAGGGGCCTGGACCCCGCGCGGCAGGGGGGGGGACTCCAGTAGGGACAGTTGGACACGAAAGTAGCAACATTTCAAGTGGGCCTGGCTAACCTTACTTTAGGTAAAGGGGTGGAAGAAGCAAGCTGGCAGGGAGAGGTGTCTCGGATGCTGCCCAAAGGTTTCATTTATACGCACGCTACTTGCTAAGCATGTATATGAATCCCCGGTATTGGAAACAACCATTGCTACCCACCCATTACTCTGAAACTGTGCTTTATACTTCTGCCTGCTGCAGTCCAGCTCACCTGGTCTTTTCAGGGGTCATGCTCTGACCCACACGACATTGTGCTTAACGGGGGTGATTCCGTATCCGTCGCCGAAAATCCCTGTGACTTCGAACATTCCAGTGCAACATCCGAATCAGACTATGTGCTTAGAGTGAAGGCGGACTGCTGCTCAACGAGGTCCATAACGGTGGATGCCTCTGGCAGCGACACTGTTTTGTATGTATTCACTTCCTGCCCAGCTTCTGCCTACTCCGTTGACCAAGTAAGCATCCTATGTGTGGGAAGGACGGCAGAAAGACGTGCATTGGCTGTGCTAGGCGTCTGTTTGGCATCCTTACTTGCTCTTGACATGCGGTGATGGTAGTATAGGCTTTGAAGATCAAGTGCATGCCACTGTGAAGGTCACAGCGCAAAATCCACTGCCTCTTCATCTAACACTCGGCAAACTCTCTCGTTTACAATCCCACGCTCAGGTGGCCTTCGACGATGGTATCGATGCCAGCGTTGCGTTTACGGCTGAAAAGGACCAGCAATACTTTGTAGTGATGGAGATGTACTCTGGTGCTACCTGTGGAGACTCGATTTTAAAGTTCGCTGCAACAACGCCCGATGGAACTCCCTCCCCTAGCCCCTCCCCTAGTCCCCCCCCCCCTCCAAGCCCTATTCCCTCCCCCTCTCTGAGTGATAGGGATGAGAATGGTGCGTGTATGCGTGTACATCTGGAAATCAGGGGATCGGATTTTGAGACAGAACAAGGTTGAAAGCTCCAAGTAAGTTTGCAGTGAAACGTTACAGAATTGATCTTTGAGTAATTCTCGATACTTTTCTTCACCCTAGAATCAAGTCGCCTACAGCACCCTTTGCACTGCCGTATTCTTTTCACTGCCTGTGCAGATGCCTTGTATCTTTTTCTGTGCTGGTCTCATGCCTGCAATCCACAGACAGCACGCATTGTCCAGCTGCCTTGTAGGTCGTTCTGAGGCTACTTGCTCGCAGCCACACACAGTATCGGTCAACAAAACTGGTGAAGTGACGATCCGAGGCATTAATACGTGTATACAGGTTGGTGCTGTGTACTGATCAGAACCCTTGCTCCCCCTTTTGCTTTCCTGGAATTCCCAGAATTTCTTCTAGATTCCATTGCTTTCTTTGGCACTCTAGCTTTAATAGCCAGTCTACAAACCTGAAACGAAAAGCGCCAGTGATTTTTTGGTAAATTATGGGAGAACTTCCACCCTTGTATGATGCACCCTCCTTCCTAGCACACCGGTCTCTTTCCTCATTCCTTGCTTGCTCACTTTTAACACGTGTGCTCACTTATAACATGTGTGCTCACTTATAAGACGTGTGCTCACTTATAACACGTGTGCTCACTCATAGCACGTGTGCTCACTTATAACACGTGTGCTCACTTATAACACGTGTGCTCATTTATAACACGTGTGCTAGGGGAACTCAAACGATGGACTCCTGAAAGGCTCAGGCCTGAGAAATGAATGGCAGCTTGATGAAAAGGACTACATAGTTTCCGTGGAGCCATACCCCTTGGCAGAGCGGACGATACGAGTTGCTGTACAAGACACAGATTATAGGAAGAATATTGTTGTGAGCAAGAAATGCTCCAAGTCTCTCACCTTTGGGGATGTGGTGAGTGCAACAGCATGTTCACTGCGTATCACCTTTTTGACATATGAATAATTGGTGAGTGAGTGAGAAAGAGGGGCAGTACTGGTAGTTTCTATTTTCTAGAAATCTGCCCATCATGCCAAATTTTCATGCTCAGTAAAACCAACCACAGGAAATTGCATCTGCGTCGTTTTTGTGTGATCTGTGTGTTCTGCAAGGCAGTGGTCGTCTACTGCTGTGGTCGTCAATGCCGTTGACAAAGTGATCGCAAGCAACTATGCAGCATTATTCATTTACTCAGTTACACCAAGCCTGCACCAAACCTTGAGGTTGAGGGGGAAATAGTACCCGGGCTCCCTCTGTTCTCAGCATTTACAACTACACCAAACCTGCATCAAAATTTGATGATTGCGTGCAGGTGGAAGGGGGATATTACTTAGGAGCTCCGTCAGATGAAGAGTCAACACTTGAATTTGTAGCAGAAGCAGGTATATCCCAGAAAGTATGGCCCTACAGATTTTGGGTCAATACTTTTTCGCTCTATCGTGGGAGCATGCCTATTGACAGAAAGAAAAAAAACAGTGAAAAACCACTCCCCACGTTAAGGAGACCTTTCTCACTATATCCTGAGAGCATGCCCGTTCACACTTAAATCCAGTGGACTTTTGTTAAATCATTCCAGTTTGCGTGCATGATTTGTCGTACAAACTCCACTTTGCTGTACTAAAGGGTGCAGTACTGCTAAGCCTTAATGTTGAATACTGTAAAATGCATCAAGTTTATAAAGCAACTTCTATACTGTGAAATCACCCCTTTGGTCCAAACTCTTTTGATCAACCTTTCAGGTGTCACATATCACATACTGTTGCATACAGATGCTGCATACTTTATAGCCCTTGAAGCTGAATCCTCATCAGGTAATGATCCGACATGTGGAACGTATGGCCGGATGGATGTAAGGGTGATAGGCAGCACGCCATCAATTCCGTCACTGGGGCGCGGTGCAGGAGCGAGCATCAAGATCATAGCTCGGGTAGGTTTTTTGTCCACTTGCTAATGCTTTAATTTATTCCAGCTTACTCTATTTCAGCACGGTGTACACACACATATCTTCCTAGCACAGCTGCGTGCCTCCTCAATTGCAATTGTTCTGCCTTCAGAGGCATATCTGTGTACACGTGTATCGACTACTTTAAATTGCATTGCCACAAGTATAAGAATGAAAAGCGGTAGTCACAGGAAACCATGTTTTTTCTCAGGTCGAGGCTAATTTGACTTCAGTACAGGAAAGCTTTGACTCTGAAATTGCATTCAAAGAGGACATCTGCGATGCGGTGGCCACAAACCTGCACCGCTTGAAGGCAAGCATGATGGATGATGGCAATGGCAAGCCGTGCTATCTCTGTGTCACGGTACGTGCTATCTCTGTCACGGTACGTGCTATCTCTGTGTCACGGTACGTGCTATCTTTGTGTCACGGTACGTGCTATCTCTGTGTCACGGCACGTTTGCAGTGCTATTTCTGCATCATGGTACATGCTATCTCTGTGTCACGGTACGTGCTATCTCTATGTCACGGTACGTGCTATCTCTGTGTCACGGTATGTTTGCAGTGCTAATTCTGCATCACGGTACGTGCGATCTCTTTGGCACGGTACGTGCTATCTCGTACGTACTGTGTCACGGCACGTGCTATCTCTGTGTCACTGTACGTTTGCAGTGCTATCTCTGTGTCACGGTACGTTTGCAGTCTTGCAGTTGCTGAGGGTGCTCTCTGGTGTTCACTGCCATGCAGACGGTGAGCACTTGTAGCAGGTGATCAGCAGTATGTAGAACAAGTTAAATGACTGCCGGGTGCAGCTCTGACAAATGCTGTTCTGAGTGATGATGTGAGTTTTTGACATTGCATATCAGTTCCTCCTGTGCATGTGCTGGCTTACAGCCGTTTTTAGAAATTGAACATGAGATTGCAGCTGCCTTGTACTTGAAATAAGCTAGTGGAGACCTTGATGGTAGTCATCCTCCCTGCACAATACCTTGCAACACAGAAATTTGATGTCACACGCGCAGCATTGCTACGTGCCTTATTTGATTTGGAAAACCATCATGAGCACTCCGGTGATCAAAAGTGTGATAAGTGCTCACTTTGCATGGCTCTAACTGTGTTGTTGGATGCTATCTCCCACGCATTTCATGCACACACACATATTCAGGGCTGTCCAATTGTGCATGTCTCATTTTCAAGTGCACACATCTTACTATAGGTTGCACACATCTTACTATAGGTTGTAACGCAGCTGGTAAAAAGCTGCACGCTTGTTTTAGGTCTGGTGCGCAAAAGTCAGAAGTTAGGAGACAATCCCAAAGCGACAAGTGGGGGAAGCATTGCAAGCAACGCTGAAAAGTTGGCGAAGTGAGGACGTTTGCCACGTCTCCCTTTCACTGCTTGTTCCCGCTCTAAGTCCTCTATATGCTCCTCCCTCCCGCCCTCTGCTGCTTCTGCTTCTGCTGCTACGTGCTGGTGATGTGTGCGTGCATTGTGGCCACGTTGTCCACATGTGCCACATGTTTGCTGCCTCCGCGTAGCAGGCTCGGCTGCTTCTGCTGCTGCTGCTGCACACAATGATGCGTGTGCGTTGTGGTCTTGCACGCCACAGATTGTGCAGGCATACGAGGCACGCCCGCCTGCTTCCACTCGTGCAGTAGGTGGGACCTCCAGTTGCTGTGCAGTTGCTGCTCGCTGCTCAAGGACACGGTCATGCGTGCGTGCATTGTGGTCTGCTTCTGTGCAGTTGCTGC
>Ga0307951_1000650_pt1 | contig 20120 bp, 16 predicted proteins | sample OrgLakmetagen374_FD_201842 | JGI IMG/M metagenome (GOLD analysis project Ga0307951, IMG submission 201842) | Saline water microbial communities from Organic Lake, Antarctica - #374 | ecosystem: Environmental > Aquatic > Non-marine Saline and Alkaline > Saline | place: Antarctica: Organic Lake... | reverse complement strand
TGTGTGTGTCTGTGTGCCCGTGTGTGTAAGTGTGCGTGTTCTACTACGCCCATATCCTGTTGTGGGCTAAGTCTGATGCCTCCTTTTCTCTCTGTGTGTATATGCGTGGGTGCATATTATTATTGGGTGTGTATCGTTGTCATTATGCAAAGAGTATTCTTGCGTGTGTTCCATGTGCATACACCGAATACACACACACACACACTCACACACACACACACACACACACAAACACACACACACACACACACACACACACAGGAGAGCCCCGTAACTCCAGCTCCTTCCACCATGCCCAGAGCCCTCAAAACATGTTCTCAAAGCTCAGCTTCAGAATGCACCAAACCAGCAGCCACAGTGATGTCCTTGTTGCCCCTGACTCTTCTGCAAAACCAGGCAACGGCCATAGCCTGTTTTCAAAGTTAAGCTTACGGGCGCATGGCAGGGACGGGGGGTGAGGAGGGAGGGAGGGTGTGTGTTTGTGCGTGTGTGTGTGTTCATAGTTTCATGCGATGCACACACCATTGACCTCTCCAGCTGTATCTCCGTCACCCAGAGTCATGACATATGCCCCCCTTGTGAGCAGAGTGTTTTTTTCTCCCATCATGCAGCGTTGTGTTGTGGCATACACATTTCTTGTGTTGTGGCATGCACATACCCTGTGTTGTGGCATGCACATTTCTTGCACATTTCTTGCACATTTCTTGCACATTTCTTGTGTTGTGGCATGCACATTTCTTGCACATTTCTTGTGTTGTGGCATGCACATTTCTTGATGTGGCGTGCACATTTCTTGTGTTGTGGCGTGCACATTTCTTTTCTCCCATCATGCAGCGTTGTGTTGTGGCATGCACTTTTCGTTCCCCCGTACAAGCATGCACTTCCTTGTTTTGTCTCCATCACCCTGTCGTTCATGTTATGATTACTCCCCTTGGGAGCAAAAGTGTGATTTTTGTCTCCATCACGCATTGTTGTGGTTTACCCCATGAGGAGCAAAATGCTTTTTTTGGTTCAATGACAGCGTTGTGGTATGCCCCATAAGGAGCAAAATGCTATTTTTGGTTCAATGCCAGTGTTGTGGTATACCCCATAAGGAGCAAAATGCTATTTTTGGTTTAATGACAGCGTTGTGGTATACCCCATAAGGAGCAAAATGCTTTTTTTTGTTCAATGACAGCGTTGTGGTATACCCCATAAGGAGCAAAATGCTATTTTTGGTTCAATGATAGTGTTGCTGTATGACCCCTCGTGAGCGAAAGTGCTTCTTCCTTGTTTGTCTCTGTCGCACACCATTAGGGCATGACGCTCCACTAGGAAGGTAATGGGGTTCTGTGGGGCTCTGTCGAACAGTACTGTGGCATGCACATATCTTCAGAATACGCGCGGCCTTACCATTTACCATACGGCGCCGCACAAATAAGCCAGTGTTGCATTTTTTTTGTCCCAATTACTCCTGCTCCTTTTACCAAGCATTTCACGAGGCGCTTATGGCTCGGTCTTATGATTGTTTTAACCTTGCCTGCTTCATTTTTGTTCCTTCTTTTCCTTTCTTTAACCCTGGATTGACCACAGGAGCGTCCTCATACTGTGCCTGCACAATCATTCTTACGTTCCGCCCTTAAAACTGTGAGCTGCAATCGTTACAAACTGCTTACCATCGTGGAAGGAGGAGAGTGTGTACATATCCATTACGTCTGCTAGGAAGTGCTGCTTGACAATTCATGACGATTATATTGTTCGCTCGACCACTCCTGACCCACAATAATTGATTTGTGATATTTCACGAGGTGTGGGCACCTACAAAGCCTCCTGTCAGGCTTTCGTTGTTGGCGATTCTTTAACGAGATGACTGTGCTTTGTATCAGCGTGCGTAATTCTTTAACGAGATGACTGTGCTTTGTATCAGTGTGTAATTCTTAAACGAGATGACTGTGCTTTGTATTAGTGTGTGTAATTCTTTAACGAGATGACTGTGCTTTGTATCTGGGTGTAATTCTTCGCTTTCTAGCTCTAATCAGTTATTGCCTCTGTTTTCATGATACTATGATATGCATTTTGTATTTGAGGCATATGAAGCACACTGTGGCTGCTCAAATGTGCAATATAAAAGTGTTATAAACACGCAGGGAGTGAAACCACGCCCCACAGAAAATGAGGAAAAGGCCTTACAAATGGGGTAACCGGCAGAAAATGAGGTAAAGGCTTTACAAATGGGGTAACCGGCAGCCATTTACGCCTATGCCTCTAGGGCATCTCAAAGAGCCAAAGGTGCAAACAAACAGTAATAAGCTTTCCTTAGCTCACAAACTTGATGATCACAAAGTAAAAGAGCAAGCACCTCGCTTTGAACGTTATCATCTTCACCAATACATGGCCACATCCTACACAAAAGCCATCAAGCCACGCTGCTGCCTCTGCGCACGCAAGCGGAGCCGACTGACGTTGCGCATGACATGTTTGGACAGATCAAGATGAAGCTATGGTGGCACAGTTGTCGGCACACGTTCATAATTAGAAGAAGGGATGGCAAACCTCCTAAGCTTGAAAGTGGATTACAAGGTTAACAAGGAAAGGCCTTAGTCAAAGCATGCGACTTGAAAGCGGATTAAAAGAACCAGATAAAACTGCAACGGCTCATGTCCACTTTCGAAGTACAGCCCAGCTAGTGGTAGTCCGCATCACTCCTAACGTGCCCTTCAAAAAATACAAATAAAGCCTAGACAGCGAGCTAGAGAACTCCCTGCCCTGCCCTGGGGAGTGATTTTTTCACTGCCTGCGTAGTTTTTTCTCCCTCTTTTTTTCCTGCCTGCCTGCAAAAATTCCGCACCTCACACTTGGCTACCGTAAATGCCAGCAGAAATAACATATGTCTTAGCAAGCTAGAAAGAAGTGTGCGGTCTGTATGCCTAAGCATGGTCACACAAATTTGCGTATCCAATAGGCAGAGTCAGGGAAAGAAAAAGGGCGAAAGACAGAATGCCTGTTTGGCAAACTTGCTAGCGATGTTTAGGGTCCTTGGAAAACTAAGCCATGTTAAAACAATCTTTTTGAATAAGGGCTGGACCTGCCAACATTAAAAAGGGGATATTTTCACCAACGGAATTGGAGTCACGGCATTGGCTGTGTGCATTTAAGTTGACATAGCATAGCGTGCAGCTCAGGGTTTTTGTTTAAAACTTTAGGAATGCAGCGCGCTTAGCAAGTCTTTTTTGCACACGACACTTCTTCTTTTTCAACGCAATGTCAAGTGAGAATTAGTGTTAAAACAATAATAGGCCTCAACCAGCACAAAACGAAGACAGATCTCAGCCAATTAAGCTTGTTCTAAAAAAGTGTTTGGGAAAGGGGGATGCAAGGTAAAAGGCTGAGGGAGATCGGGAACACCTCAGCAGCACCGCCAGACACTAGCAGATCCACCTTCCCCAGACAGCACCAACCCAAAGGTCTTAGCATTCTCCAACGTGACATCCACCTCATCGAGATCAAGAACTGTGAAGACACTAGACCTCAGAACCAGCTGAGCGCCGTGCAGAAACTGCACAAAGGCCTCCTCTGCATCATTTTTAAGGAGCTTCCCGTCACGACGAATCATGGTACCAGCTTAAGCATGGATTGCAAGTATGAGCCACAGCTAAATCAATGGCATGGACGAATCGTGTGATTTTCCCTGGATTTATAATGTGAGCAACGGTTTTATGGTTATTTGGTTGTTTGGCCAGTTTAGATGGTCCTCTTGTAACAAACTCGCTCTTTTTTCAGACTTGTCTGAGCCATCTCCTCTTAGGCGTTGCTTGAGCTGTTGCTTCCTTCTCACGTGGAGAGGAAGGAGACGTTAAACACACCTTTATGGGGGGGCTTGGCGGACCGTTGACCCCCACACCATACTATTGGAAGTGGGTGGCACCATCTACAACAATCCCACACTGGAGCCTTATTAGGAGCTGGTTCATGACTCTCAAAGAGCTATGAAGCTTGCTTCCAGCCAAGCTTCATATACAGAATGTCAATTATGCTGCCAAACTTGTCCAAACCAGACGTGCCCTTTCCAGCACTATTATCAGCTCTAATCTGAAGACAGTATCATAACAGGCCTGCAACCCTTCCGATCCCCATTGATCATTATCTATTTCTTTTGATGGAGGACTTTTACGATACCCGGTACCAAAGTGGCTCCTTTTCCTTACTTAATGTGGGGAGTGGCTTTTCACTGCCTGTGTAGTTTTTACTTCCTGGGGGCGCAGGAACTCTCAAAGGTTAAGCCAAGAGTTTACTTGTATCTCTATCTTAAAGTCTTGAGTTGTGCGAATCTTGAAGGAGTTGAGTTGTATTTATGTCTTGACTTGTCCATACTAGACTTGCCCTTTCCAGTACTGTTATCAACTCTCATCAGGAGCCGGTTTCAGGCCAAGCCCGCAACCCTCCTGATCCCCATTCATTATTCCTTTCCTTTTCGCGGTGGAGAAGCTTTACGGTACTCGGTACCAAAGTGGCTCCTTATCCTTAATTAATGTGGGGAGTGGCTTTCACTGCCCGCGTAGAAAAGAAAAGACTACGCAGTCTGCTTTTTATTACAGTCAAGACAGTTGCACGCCAAAGGGAATATAAGGCTCATCCAACGCAATAGCACTGCAAGCCCCTGTAAACAAAATCCATTCAAAATTGGAATCATGGCACTAAAAGAACATAATATGCCACAGAGCTTGTTTCAATACAATCTCGTACATTATGTCAACCGGTTGGGCTAGAACAAGCTCAGATGGAGAACTAACTGTCCTCCCTCAGAATTTCTCCCCACTACGGACTTGTTTAAAAGCAGACTGCTGTGCTTCCTGCCTCAGGGAAACTTTGGGTTGAGTCGGAGTTGGAGTTGGGTTCCCATTTTCTCTCTTTTTTTACATCACTTTTGTATGTCATAACTCTCTTTTCCAGATCTGGAGTCTCGACATCAGCTTGTACCTCCCCCTTTTTTTTCTTCTCTTCTTTTTTTCTTGCTGTCTCGGCTTGTTTTCAGCATCGTAATAGGGAGTTTGCTCCCCTTGACCTACAAACAATCCAAAAGTAGAACTAAAAACTGACGGCCATTCCCTGCAGAGCAAGCTTTTACAAAAGCACAAGCAGTGCCAAATTGAAGGAGTACTTAAGACCAACCACACACACACACACACACACACAACCACACAACCACACACACACACACACACACACATCAGTAGAATAATTTGGTGTTTTATTGGGGACAAAGCTACGATGCATTTTACGTGAACACTTGTCTTGAGTAATTAAATTGGCAGGGCTTTCAATAAGCCCAAGTCTAGATCACTTGAAAGCCCTGCCAATTTAATTACTCTTCCTCCTTGATTTATAACTAAGTAAATGATGTGGACACCTTGCACACCTTGCGGACACTACCAATCATGCTACACATTGACAGGATATTGCCACGCACAAGCATACTACACACATACACACGCACAAGCACACACTCTCATGAGCACAGACACCCCCTTCTCACATCAGTGTCTCACATCTGATTATTGCTCTTTGACGATCAGGCAAGCACGTGCCCCACCCCAGGTTCGTGACCACAAGGGCAGCGAGTATAAAGGAGTGAGGAGTGCCTCCAAATTAAGGCGCCTCTTATTATTTGCAGCTTCATCTCTGCTACGTCACTACCAGAAGCACTCACACCCTCGCTGTGTGTATGGGTCTCCTATGTTTCCTGTATCTTCCCTTTTCTAGAAATATCCCGTCCTTATTGCCCAAAGAGGCAGCAAACAAACAGTGGCAGCAGGCAGGGCCACATTTAAGCTCTGCCAGCATTGTCAGGCGACCAGGCCAAAAAAATCTGTCATTCGGTGGGGCCAAACAGATCTGTCATTCGGTTGGGCCAAACAGTTCTGTCAGGTGGTGGGGCCAAATAGATCTGTCAGGCGGTGGGGCCAAACAGATCTGTCAGGCGGTCGGGCCAAACAGATCTGTCAGGCGGCCGGGCCAAACAGTTCTGTCATGTGGTTGTGCCAAATAGATCTGTCAGGCGGTGGGGCCAAATAGATCTGTCAGGCGCTGAGGCCAAATTGTTCTGTCAGGCGGTCGGGCCAAAAAGTTCTGTCAGGCGGTTGGCTACTTGCTCTACGCGTGACCTCACAAAAGCGCAGACGATGGCTTGCACCTGCACATTGTTTCCGTGCAAATGACGCGTGACCTCACAAAAGCGCAGACGATGGCTTGCACCTGCACATGGTTTCCAAGCAAATCACGCGCTGCAGATGTCTCAATGGAGACATGACTGAAATGGAAGAGGGCTGATGCCCATCCAGACTCCTATATGCAGTTGTAAGTTACTACATCCATGAGATTGTGAAAGACTGCACATACTGTCATTGCAGCTGCATAATCTGTAAGGTAGTTCAAGTGTAAGTCTCGACCAGTGTGTGGCACTGCGCATGCACACTGTGGATACTGCGCATACACACTGCAGATACACACTGTGGATACTGCGCATGCACACTGTGGATGCACACTGTGGATACACATTCTGGATACACACTGTAGATACTGCGCATAGACACTGCGCATACACTGCGCATACACACTGTGGAGGAGGGAGGCCCTAGCTTTAGATAAACAGGGTCCCACCAAATGCAGGTTTCAGTACAGGTGCAGCCGTAAGCCCCAAGTAGCAAAGCCGCTCCTGTTAACTAGAAACTGCGAGCCTACAAACTAATCGGAAGTAACTTGCAAGGTAATGCGCAAACCATGGAGTAGCGAGCTCTACACACTGCTTGCCGTTGAAAACAAGGGAGTTGCTAAAACTAGTAATTGCGGGGAGTGTTTTGCTGCCTGCGTAGTTTTTCTTTTCTTTTCTTTTCTTTTCTTTTCTTTTCTTTTCTTTTCTTTTCTTTTCTTTTCTTTTCTTTTCTTTTCTTTTCTTTTCTTTTCTTTTCTTTTCTTTATAGTATTTGCAGGTCTCGATCGATTAAGGTATTGCACACACTGTCAGAGAGGGAGGACCTTAAACTATATAGTAGCCCACGATATGTAGAAGTAAATAGACACCTGACTGTAAGGCTTACTGAAAGCAGTTTTAAATAGACATGCAAACGTAGGGCCCACTGAATGCAGAGTAGCAATAGTATAGACACCCAATCGAAGGCATGCTGTCCTAGCAGGGAAAATGCAAAGTTTCCTAGTGCATGCTGTCCTAGGAGGGAAAAGTATCATAGGCCTTAAGCTAGTGCATGCTATCTGAGGGGAAAGTATCCTAGGGCATGCTATTATCCTAGCAGGGATAGTGCAAAGCATCGTGAATGGCCGTATTTGTTTTACAATTCCGCTGCCGATTCTAGCAGGGAAAGTGCAAAGCATCGCGAATGGCCGTACTTGTTTTACGATTCCCCTGCCAATCCTAGCAGGGAAAGTGCAAAGCATCGCGAATGGCCGTACTTGTTGTACGATTCCCCTGCCAAAAACACTGTATACACACCGTATATACATGATATATGGTTCTGGCCAGCCCTAAGTACGACTCACCTGTGTGTCGGAGAGGAGGTTGATCCACCAACTACACAGGACCGACTTCATCTGTGGGCCGACTCCTTCGCCTTCTGTGTTGGTGAGCGTGCACAATTCTGGTTAGAGGTTAGGCATATTGATGTGTGGATCTGCATTGAAGTTGTAACTGCCTTCATCTGCGGGCCGACTCCGTTGCTGTCTGCTATGAGTCAGACGCATTGCAGGTTTTATATGTGTTTTTTATGTGGTTTTATATGTGTTTTTTTGTATGTGTTTTAGGCCGTCTGCTGTGAGGCAAGTGCAGTGCAGGTCTTATATGTGTGCTGATCTTTGAAACTGGAATGGTAAAATGTGAGGTCAGGCAACACAGGCTTGTATGCACAGATGTACGGAACTGGAATGATAACATGTGAGGCCAGGCAGCACAGTTATGTGTGGACAGATGAGTGGAACTGGAATGACACGATGGAAAGTCAGGCAACGCAGGCGTGTGTGCACAGATGTACGGAACTGGAATGATAAAACGTGAGGCCAGGCAGCGCAGTTGTGTGTGGACAGATGTGTGGAACTGGAATGATACGAGACTGGATTACCTAAAATTTTAGGGGTCTGTTGAGGTGCTGCCAAGCTTCAAGCTTGGTGTTGTATTGAATTGTATTGCAATGTATTTTATTGTACTGATTTGTATTGTATTGTAGTGATTTTTAATGTACAGCAATTCTGACAATGAAGCAACCTTGTACAGCAGTTCTGGTACCTATTATCACTCATCAGTGCAATCTGTGCAGAGGCCACACCCCATCATTGTCACGTGACCTTGGAGCAGCAAGACAGGTATTGATTAGAAATAAATAGATTATATGAGATCAGTTGTTCATAAAACTATAATTTTGTCTATCCTATTACCAGGCACCAAAAACACTCTAGACAAAACATATTTTAAGCCTCTGCCAAAATAAATAACACAACTCACATTTCACATTACACCACAACACATTACCAACACACACACACACTTACCTCCTTCCCCTATACCCATTGCAGCGATTCCCAGAATTCGCTGCATGCGACTCACAACAAGCCCATTTGTGAGGGCCCCTGGGGTGGGCTGCCTGCACGCAGCAGAGGTACGATGCTGACACGAAATGCTTTTGTTACAGTGAAAGGGTTGTGAGAAGTGGCACGGTTTCCGTGATGACACGAAATGCTTTTGTTACAGTGAAAGGGTTGTGAGAAGTGGCACGGTTTCCGTGATGACACGAAATGCTTTTGTTACGGTGAAAGGGTTGTGAGAAGTGGCACGGTTTCTGTGATGACACAAAATGCTTTTGTTACAGTGAAAGGGTTGTGAGAAGTGGCACAGTTTCTGTGATGACACAGGCAGGAAGGCTTGTGATGACTGTTGTGGAGACTGTAATATTTACTGAGCATCGATACTGAAAAGAGCACGATCAAAAGTAAACTGCCACCACAAAAGGACCTCCAAGAAATGCCATAATAAATGCTAGTAAAGCTCATAATTAAGTTGGTAATGTCCCCATTCCTCTAAAATGACACAGACAGGAAGGCTTGTGATCACACTACAGACAGGAAGGCTTGTGTGATGAGACTACAGGCAGGAAGGCTTGTGATGAGACTACAGGCAGGAAGGCTCGTGTGATGAGACTACAGGCAGGAAGGCTCGTGAGAAGTGGCACGGTTTCTGTGATGACACAGGCAGGAATGAACACTCACCCGTCGTATGTCGTCGCACGGCTTGTGGTGAGATAGGCTTGCATCTTCCCAGGATCTCCGTTGATGACCAGGTCTTGGACGGCATAGCAAGCCTCATCATGCACCAGCCGAGCCAGATGCAGCTCCACCTGTTGTGCGGAAAGCGAGGGCAGACGTTGGGAGTTGCTTGCAGAATAAAAAAGAGGTCGTGCAGGAAGTATGAGACAAACTTCCTCATGCACCACCCAATAAGGCACCACCCAATAAGTGAAGCTCTATTTCTGTGCAGAAAGCGAGGGCAGATGTAAAAAGTTGCTTGCAAACAAGAGAGGTTGAGCAGGCATTATAAGGTCACACCCCACATCAATCGTCATCATGGGGGGCTCCTTTGGTTCATTCAATTCTTCACCTGGATCGATTCAATCACGCACCCTAACCTAAACCTACGTTGTAACCAGATTAGTTTCCAATGCCCGCAAAATGTCATTCCTGACGAGTTCTCAATCGTATTTCTCATTCGTTATGTTTGCACTCCAGCAACTTAGCCGTTGCAGTGGCATTTCTTGAGCACCACTTCAGGTGACAGTGCCTTTACCTGAGCTGCTGTGCTGGAGAGAGCATCTCACTTGGCCGGTATTTCTTGAGCACCACTTACGGTGCCATTGCACAATCCTATAGCTGCTGTGATGGAGAGAGCACCTCACTTGGCCGGCATTTCTTGAGCACCACTTACGGTGCCATTGCACAATCCTATAGCTGCTGTGCTGCAGAGAGCACCTCACTTGGCCGGCATTTCTTGAGCACTACTTACAGTGCCATTGCACCATCCTTTACCTGAGCTGCTGTGCTGGAGAGAGCATCCACGGTGCAACCAGCTAAGAGCAGGAGGCAGCACTGATTACATATCAGCATGGGTAACCAGCACTCAGCAATAATCAGGATGGGAAGCACCAATTCAGCATAAGGCAGCACTCTTCTAGCAGGAAGCAGCACTGATTCATCATTATTCAGTATATGGGGAAGCACGAACTCAGCATGGAGCAGCACTGTTCTAGCAGGAAGCAGAACTGATTCAGCACTGATTCAGCACTGTTCAGTATGGGGAAGCACGAACTCAGCGTGGAGCAGCATTATTCCAGCAGAAGGCAGCACTGCAAGTACTGCACATAAACCGTACATACATATGTATGATTTTGGCCAACCCTTTACCTTTGTCATTGTGCTGGTGGTGGTCGGGCCTTCTGCGGCAAACCTGAAGAAGGCACGCACCCCTCCGTACCAAGCTTCCTTGGCCTTCAAGGACTTGGCCATCTTTATGCCACCTTTGAAATCAGCAAGCGTTCAATTGGTTACGCCTCGTTCCAGTTGACCGACAGATTAACAGATCTAGTGCAAAAGTGCAAAAGTGCATCGCACAAATCTCTGGTCTTCAAGTACAACCTTTGAAACAACAAAGCCCGTCAGTGTACAACATTGGAAAGCTTTTGTGTGAACCTTATGAAAGCGGGTGATGAAAACGAAGGACAAAAAACTACGCAGGCAGTAAAAACCACAGGCAACTCTTCTTGCATTATTGGCAGAAAAGAAAGTAAAAAAGAAAAAACTACGCAGGCAGTGAAAAACCATTCCTCAAAAGAAATAGAAAAGAATAAGAAAGTATAAACTACGCAGGCGGCAGTGAAAAACCACTCCCCTCCCCAAAAAAACAATGAAGAAACAATGCAGGCAGTGAAAAGCCACTCCCGACATTATAAGGAAAGGAAGGCAAAGAAAAGAAAAACTACGCAGGAAGCAGTAAAAACCACTCCCCACCTTAATCCAGGAAAGGGAGGCTTCTTGGTATCGGGTACCGTAAGACTCCCTAACCAAAAGTGTGTGACATTTATTCATGACATTTATTTATTTATATCAACACATATCTAACTGCCTATGTTATATTTGTCTATTTACCTATACACACACGTATACTTGTATAAATACATGAAAAATAAATAGCTGAATGAGATTGGCTAATCTCACAAAGGACAAAGCTTTCTCACAAGCTTTTGAGGATATCATGATGGATGACGGATCTTTGTAATGCAAGCACACGTGCTTGATTGAACGTAGCCCCATCATCCATTAAACATGGGGGAAAAAGAAGCTGCGTAGGCAGCAAAGACACTCCCCGCATCATACAAGAATACCCCATCAATTGTCACAGTATTGGCTGGTAAAAGAGAAGGAAATTACTACGCTACGAGGTTGACGTAAATGAAAGACTAAACAATCACATCACTGGGAACCCAGCATAGGAGAATCACAGACCTTAGAATAAAAACAACAATCGCTTGCAACATAATACACCCCAGAAAGGACTACTTATACTAAGTCCACGAATGGAAATGTGGAAACACTTATAAAGGCAGCACAGATCACAGATATCCAATGCTGCAAGAGCGATGACGCTTTCCCCGGATCTCACCTTTAAGGGCCAAGTTAAGGTACGCAGGCGTGATACCTGGGACGCCTGTATGCATGAATGTTGCACATTCATGTGTGTGTGTGTATGTGTGTGTGTGTGTGTGTGTGTGTGAGTGAATAATGTTTGTTTGTGCAGAGTTTGTGCATGTGAAGTGCATTTGTGCAGAGTTTGTACATGTGAAGTGCATTTGTGCATGTGAAGTGCATTTGTGAGTGAGTGTGAGTGTGTGTGCGTGTGTGTAGTACATTGTGAGTGTAATCACGTGTGTGTTTAGATCGTGTGCAACATGTGTGCAGCAGACGTGTGTAGAATATGTCTGTACAGCATGTGTGATTCTACAGCAGCATGTGGTACATGTGTGCGGATTATATATGATTAATGATTAGTGTGTGTAGTGCACATTTCAAGGTAAGTGTGCACTTGACTTACCAGCAGTGTGTGTGTACATGTGTCTCTACAGCTATATGTGGTACATGTGTGCGAATTATATGATTAGTGTGTGTGTAGTACAAATTATATGGTAAGTGTGTGCACTTGACTCAAGATTGTATGGTGAGTTTGTGGTAAATGTTGGGGCATACGTTATTGTGTGCAGGAAAGATTAATAACTCGAATGGGTCATTTGTAAAACCAGATAAAACCAGAGCAACAGATAAAGAAAGGGTGAACTAAATATTTTGGGTGGACCACAACCGTACACGCACACACGCACACACACACACACGCACGCACACCGTGTATGACCGTATGTACGGGAAGCTTCCTGCCAACGACACTTGTATAAACATGCACCGTAAGTATGTTCCTATGCATGGTTTTAGCTAACCCTACTGATAAATGGATTGATCACATGCAAATTGTTAGTACGTTCCTATGCATGGTTGTGGCCAACCCTACTGATAAATGGATTGATCATGTGCAAATTGTTAGTACGTTCTTATGCATGGTTTTGGCTAACCCTACTAATTAATGGATTGATCATGTGCAAATTGTCAGTACGTTCCTATGCATGGTTGTGGCCAACCCTACCGATAAATGGATTGATCACATGCAAATTGTTAGTACGTTCCTATGCATGGTTGTGGCCAACCCTACTGATAAATGGATTGATCATGTGCAAATTGTTAGTCCCGTATGCAGATCTCAAACACATAACGCGCGCCTGGAGTAGCAGCAAAGGCAGCCCACATCGTCAGAGGGTCCTTGCTGGGCTCGTGAGCGTGTAGCGACAAGTTACTGTGAGAATGGAAGAGCATATGTAAGTATGAGTGAGGGTTGCGCCATCAAACAGTGTCAGAAATTATGGCTAGATCTGTAGCGACAAGTTACTGTGAAAGCGGAAGAGCATTTGTAAGTTTGAGTGAGGGTTACGCCATCAAAAAGTGTCAGAAAGTATGGCTAGATCTGTACAGGCGCAGAGTGACCAGAAATGATGGCTAGATCTGTACAGGCGCACAGCGACCAGAAGTGATGGCTAGATCTGTACAGGCGCAGAGTGACCAGAAATGATGGCTAGATCTGTACAGGCGCAGAGTGACCAGAAGTGATGGCTAGATCTGTACAGGCGCAGAGTGATCAGAAGTGATGGCTAGATCTGTACAGGCGCAGAGTGACCAGAAATGATGGCTAGATCTTGTACAGGCGCAGAGTGACCAGAAGGGATGGCTAGATAAGTACAGGCGCAGAGTGACCAGGAATGATGGCTAGATCTGTACAGGCGCAGAGTGACCAGAAATGATGGCTAGATCTGTACAGGCGCAGAGTGACCAGAAGTGATAGCTAGATCTGTACAGGCGCAGAGTGACCAGAAATGATGGCTAGATCTTGTACAGGCGCAGGGTGACCAGAAATGATGGCTAGATCTGTACAGGCGCAGAGTGACCAGAAATGATGGCTGGATCTGTACAGGCGCAGAGTGACCAGAAATGATGGCTAGATCTGTACAGGCGCAGGGTGACCAGAAATGATGGCTGGATCTGTACAGGCGCAGAGTGACCAGAAATGATGGCTAGATCTGTACAGGCGCAGGGTGACCAGAAATGATGGCTAGATCTGTACAGGCGCAGAGTGACCAGAAATGATGGCTAGATATGTACAGGCGCAGAGTAACCAGAAGTGATGGCTGGATCTGTACAGGGGCAGAGTGACCAGAAATGATGGCTAGATCTGTACAGGCGCAGAGTGACCAGAAACGATGGCTAGATCTGTACAGGCGCAGAGTGACCAGAAGTGATGGCTGGATCTGTACAGGGGCAGAGTGACCAGAAGTGACGGCTAGATCTGTACAGGGGCAGAGTGACCAGAAATGATGGCTAGATCTGTACAGGCGCACCGTGACAAGCTGCTGCGTACATGGCTAGCTAGCATGGACGCCAATCTGGAGAGGGAGCTTTTCAAGTATGAGCAGGTTTACCCAAACTCGTCTAAAACTTGCCGAACCATCAGCACAGTGGGAGGAGAAGTAATACCTTTCAAGGGTATTACAGCAAAGCAGCTGAAGTGCGTCAAGCGGTTTGCCCAAACTCGTCTGAAACTTGCCGGGCCATCAGCACAGTGGGAGGAGCAGCCATACGTTTCGAGGGGCAGAACAAAGTAAAGGAACTGCCAATTACTAAACACAAGCCTCAAGCGGCACAGTAAGCAGGACTAGACTCTTCGGGAATCATAGACGTTCTGCTCAGCACATGATGGGCAAATACTTGATGGCGAATGTCAAGCAGGGTGCACGTTGACAAACATTGCAGCAGGCAGAGTACACATTGACAAATAATGTAGCAGTGCGTTGTAGAAGGCATACTCGAGATCTAAGATTAGGAATTATTGTATTGCATTGTATTGTATCGTTACACCATTCCTCTAAGCCGCAAGCGAATGCAGGCATGGAAATGGATCTGCCTGCCTGGAAAAAAAGACTCCGCTGGTAGTGATGACACAGCCAGTATGATTTAGGGAGGGGGTTACGTAGGTGCCCGCACCAGGCAACCCCCCACCGTGCAAACACACGAAAGAAGGATACTTGGTGTGGGTCAGGGGGGTTGTGTGCTGTAGCACCCAGACCTACACCTTGACTGTTGCAGTTTAAGTTGTATTGCAGTGCATATCTTGTTTTTGCCGCCTACCCAGAAAAGTGTTGTTGATGGTCTATAGTGCTGCAGAGTGTGCAATCACGTGTGCTTGCAAAAGAAATGAGCAAACGCCATGAAGACGATGATAACTTAGGTTGAAGCTTGTTGTACTCAGTTGCATGTGCTTGCATAAGAAACGAGTTACAGACAGGCATAGATTTGTGTGCCGCCTGTTTTAAATACTGCACTTGTTTGATGAACACACGCACGCACACGCACGCACATAGGAACACACATACATACACACACGCACGCACACACGCACGCACACAGAAACACACACATACACACACCTGTTGTCGGCGGTCAAAGGGGGTGAGGACTGCACATCCTCAGAGCTGACGCTTCCGCTGTATACGACCGTGCTTGCACTGCTGGCGGCTTCAACAGAGGGGGGCGTGGCATATGCCATCGGAGAGGCAGCGCCTGCAAGAGGTACGTTATGGGAGGCACACAGGGTGAAGCAGGGCGCTTCTGCTGAACACAACCGTGCTTGCACTGCTTGCGGCTTCAACAGAGGGGGGCATGGCATATGCCATCGGAGAGGCAGCGCCTGCAAGAGGTACGTTATGGGAGGCACACAGGGTGAAGCAGGGCGCTTATGCTGTACACAGCCGCGCTCGCACTGCTGGCCTGCTGGTGGATTCAACAGAGGGGGCGTGGCATACGCCATCAAAGAAGTAGCGTCTGCATAAACATATGTGTTACAGGGTATACAGGGTGATGCAGGGCGCTTGTGCTGTACACAACCGTGCTTGCACTGCTGGCCTGCTGGTGGCTTCAACAGAGGGGGCATGGCATACGCCATCAAAGAAGTAGCGTCTGCAAAAACATATGTGTTACAGGGTATACAGGGTGAAGCAGGGCGCTTTTGCTGTACACAACCGTGCTCACACTGCTGGCCTGCTGGTGGCTTCATTGAGGGGTGTGACAGATGCCAGCGGAGAAGTAGCACCTGCAAAACGTACGTTTTGAACTATAAAGGGTACACAGGGTGAAGCGCTTACGGTACCTGGCCATAGCTGTGAGTTTGTACAAAGTTGTGCTGGAGTGATTTCTTTGGAGGGGAAAGGCAAGCGACGGTATTCCAAACAGGATTACTCCCTCTTATATGCATTCACACACACAAACACATACACACACACACACACACACACACTCACACTCACACTCACACTCACACTCACACTCACACTCACACTCACACTAAAACTCACAGTCACACTCTCACTCACACTCACACTCACACACACTCACACTCACACTCACACTCACACTCACACACTCTCACACACGCACTCACACACGCTCACACACACACAATGGGGGTGAGAAATAGGCAAGTAAACCCTGGGCAACTTAACGGTGGCGATTGCAGGAGCAGCGTATGTGTGTGTATGTGTGTGTGTTTCTGTGTGCGCATTTCTGTGTACGCACACGTGTGCGTGTCCTACTTTTAAAAACGCACCTTCTGCTTCGATTCTCGACGCACGCTCCGCTTCTGCCACCCACAGCGCCTCAAGCGTGGCAGCGTCGGCGGCTGACATCGAAGCAGGCGGCACGTGTGGGTTCGATAAAGAATCCGCTGTGCTTAATCCTCCTGCTGTGTCTTGCCACGCAGGCGGCGTCGGTGCAGCTGCTGCTGCTGCTGCTGCTGCTGCTGCTACTGCGGGTGCCGCCGCATGCTGACTTTGCAAGGTGTTGGTGTAGGGAGGTGTCGAGTGTGCTTGTGCTACTCCTGACCAGCTTCCAGGGGATTGAGGAGCAGACACATGCTGTTGTGCTGTGCTGTTCCTGTGTGTTTTGTGTTTTGTGTGGTGTGTGTGTGCGTGTGTGTGTGTGTGTATGTGTGTGTGTGTGTGTGTGTGTGTGCGTGTGTGTGTGTGTGTGTGGAGTTGGTCTTATATACTCCTTCAATTGGCACTGCCTGTACTTTTGTAAAAGTCCGGTCTTGCTTGACTTCAACCCTTGCATGACCTCAACCCTGATTATGATCACTATATATTATGTACGAGGCTTGATTATTGAATATTTTGCACAAGGCGTGGCGTTTTTAATTACTATAAATTATGTACGAGGCCGTTGAGGATGCTTGTCTGAAACACAACAACAGCATGGAACAAAACATTCAATCATTGAGACACTCATGCATTCAATCATTGAGACACTCATGCATTCAATCATTGAGACACTCATGCATTCAACCATTGAGGCACTCATACATTCAATCATTGAGACACTCATGCATTCAAGCATTAAAACATTGAAACATTTAAGGATTCTAACATTTTCAACACCCCTGTCCTCTAATTGCCCCCGCGGGGGCGCCCTTAACTGTGATATCTCATTCAAAGACCTGTACAGCCAGTCGTACGTAATATAAAATATAAAAAAAGGAAGCCAGCAAGGCATACACAAGGCACTCAGGTAATTCTTAGATCGCTTGTTAGAACAGGGTATGCGATTGAGCTTGCCTCAGAGAAGACTGCGCAGCCCTAGCTAAAAGACACAGGCATCCGAATTCGGCAGCACATTCAAAAAGCGACTTAGGTTAAGGGCAAGCATATAGTATCATATCACAAAGGGCAAGCATATAGTATCATATCACAAAAGGGCAAGCACATAGTATCATATCACAAAAGGGCAAGCGTATAGTATCATATCACACAAGGGCAAGCACATAGTATCATATCACGCAAGGGCAAGCACATAGTATCATATCACAAAAGGGCAAGCACACAGTATCATATCATGCCAGGGCAAAGCATTTAGTGTCATATCACATATCACACAAGGGCAAGCGTATAATGCCTGCCTCTTCTTACTGCGAGGGGGTGTCCAAGAAGCGCATGCCCTTTTGTCGCGGATGCTGCTGAGGGTACTTTGCTAGAGGCATCGGAGCCCCGTGCTCACGAATCTCTCTCAGCCCGTTTATCCATGTTGAGGTGGCGTAGCTGCACACAGCATAGTTTAATAGTTTAATATAAAAATGTGTTTAATAGTTTTATATATAATTGTGTTTGTGGTAGGCATCAGATTTTCAGATCTTTACAGGTACTCCCAGCCTGATCATCCACGTCGTGGTGGCAAAACTGCACTCAGCATAGTTTAATATAAAAATGTGTTTGTGGAGGCATCAGAATTTCAGATCTTTACAGGTACTCCCAGCCTGATCATCCATGTCGTGGTGGCAAAGCTGCACACACACACACACACAAACACACACACACACACACACAATTTGATAGAAAAATGTTGTATAGTAGGTATCAGAGTTTTGCGATCTTTACAGATATCCCAGCTCGTTCATTCAGGTTGTGGTGGCAAGTTTGCGCCCAGCAGATTTAAATATTGAGATGTGTTCAGAATCGGAGTTTGGCAAGTTTGACAAATATCCCAGCTCGTTCATTCAGATTGTGGTGGTAAAGTTGCGTGCAAATGAACTTGCAATGATGTTTCCATGGCATAAATTACCAGATACACAGCTTGGATTATTCTGCAATTTGCTAATATCTGTTGGCACACAACTTTTGTATTGACCCTGGACTAGCAGATGTTAATTAAGCAGGTGAACCAACAGTTTAACAACAGCAGTCTGTAACAAACACACACACACACACACACACAAACACGAATGCAGCCTGCTCAGCGGTCACAGTTTAGCCAAGAACACACGTGAGCGCACCCTGGCCACACATAGACACATGTCAGAACCATGCAGCCAGATCATGCAATTTATTCAGCGTTAATATCACAAAACATGCTTTGCAGATTCATGCAATCAAGTTTACATTCATATCCCTGACTTGGTTATGCAGCCTGAACACAGAAACACACTTTGCAGGGTTACGAAACCCGACCACACTAAGGTTGGCAGGTCGGGCAGTCAGATCACAACAATGTACTTGGCAGAATTGAGCAGCCTGAACACACAAGCATACCTGGCAGGGTTATTCAAGGTGTGCATCGTCCCTGTAAGGCAAATCACATGATGTGAGTCACGGTGTGAGTTTGAGTCACGGTGTGAGTCTGAATGGAAAATTAGAGAAAGCTTGCTTGGTGTCAGCCTTTTAGAATTACAATATAGACTACAGAAGTACCAAAAAAGGAAGTTTGGGCAGATGGTAAAAATTCATAAAGGTGCACCCACACCAAGTAGTTAGTACTAAAAGTAAGGAGCCAATTTGCTTCTGAGTACATAAACCTCCTCCATTACATTTCAGTTAAAATTAAATTTAACACGTAGACGTTTTGGGAACGAGTTGTGGCTTGAGGGTCGAGAAGCAAAGTTTACATGTCAAGGTGTGTGCCTTGAACAGCGATAAAAAGGACTGAAGATCTGCACATGGAGCGCGCAAGAGAATGAGCATCAAATATGGAAAGCTGATACAGAACAATAATGTCACTGCGTCCGACTCATAGGTACACCCATTTATGTCCACTAATGTCCACCACTGTCCATTATGGACACAGCAGACTTTCTTTCTGTGCGAAGAAAATATTGCGATTTGGAGAAAATATGCGCCAGTTCATTATGCAACATGATAACGGAGGAGGAGGTTGACAAGACTCAGTGGTTCAAATTCAGAGAAACAATCCTCGCGCCAATGCAAACTGCTTCCAAGCTATGTGTGCACTCTGTGAATTAAGTAACTGAAGAGCTCCGTAAAATTCCGTACTAGACGCGCCCTTTTTAGTACCAGCAGCGACTCTCACAAGGAGCCGGCGATTTCAGACCAAGCCTGCAACTTTCCTGATCCTCGTTCAACTTCTCTTTTCATTCAACATTTTCCCCTTTCTTTAATGAGGGAGCTTTACGATTTCAGACCAAGCCTGCAACTTTCCTGATCCTCGTTTAGCTCCTCTTTTCATTCAACATTTTCCCCTTTCTTTAATGATAACTTCTCTTTTCATTCAAAATTTCCCCCTTTCTTTAAAGATAGCTTCTCTTTTCATTCAATATATTCCCCTTTCTTTATTGAGGGAGCTTTACGTTACCCAGCATCAAAGTGGCCCCTTCCCTTCAATTTTTTGTGGGGAGTAAATTTTTCTGCTGCAGCCTGCAGCCTGCAGCTGTGCAGTTCCTCCTTGTTTCCTTTCCATTCCTAATTCCAATGCTTGACACCTGCTTTTTTCCCTGCTCACTTTGCAGTTGTTTGCTACACAGCCTGCCTCGAACGCACCCACAAACACCCACACACCCACCCCCACCCCCATTCACCCAGAAAACCTACACACCCACCCACACCCACATACACCCACCCACACCCACATACACCCACCCACACCCGCACCTACACTCACCC
>Ga0307951_1000649_pt1 | contig 20123 bp, 25 predicted proteins | sample OrgLakmetagen374_FD_201842 | JGI IMG/M metagenome (GOLD analysis project Ga0307951, IMG submission 201842) | Saline water microbial communities from Organic Lake, Antarctica - #374 | ecosystem: Environmental > Aquatic > Non-marine Saline and Alkaline > Saline | place: Antarctica: Organic Lake... | reverse complement strand
CTGAGTCTCTTGGTGCGGTTCTGAGGGCATTTTGCCCCTGCGGATTGGTGCGGCAAGCACTAAATTATATATTGAGAGGGGTGCGGATTGGTGCGGACAGGGTAAAAAATATTTTTTTGAGGGGTGCGGAATGAGTACATGTCCCTACAGTACACGGTATTTGAAAAGCTGATATACGGTTCTGGCTGGGGCCCTAGAAAATGTACGCACCTTAAATTCAGGAGGTGATACGGTCACGTTAATCTTTTGCTGTCCGGATGGCCCCTTGCCTGACAAGCTAAAGAACATGTTGCCGTCTTGCTGAGGCACTGGGTTTATGGCGAACTGCTTGGGCCTGCTGCCTTCCTGTGTGACCATGTGTGCGTGTAAACATGATAGTGTTTACAGTGTTCGCTTACAGGAAAAGGGTTTTGACCAAATCGCGGCCTTAAAAGCGACCCAAGAACAGATGGCCTTTAATTGTAAGGAGAGCAGACCTGTCGGTCAGTTGCGTTTGTCCTATCCTTGCTAAACACGACCCTTGGGTGCAATGGCAAAGGCTCCTGACGGACGGCTTCTACCGGAACCTTTTCTGGTCTGTGCAACGTGCAACACAGCACAATGCAGCATGACCAGACACACAACCCTGACCCCGCTCCTCCCCCAAAAGTCACACCAACACACACACACACACACGCACCTGTGAGGTGTTCTTGTCCGGGTCGTGGTAGAGGACCATGGAGGATGCCGGATTCATGTCTGCAAGCTGTGCCAGCTCGGTCACCTATAAAGAGAGATGAGAAAGGAGGAGCCAACATTTCAGGCAAAAATAAATTCATCGGGCAAGAGAGACAAGAAAAGGCATTGGAATGACCAGCCCATGAAGGCGCGCCTCTCTGAAGCAAAGACCGTGTTGTTACGCACAAACACCAGCAAGTGGCAGAATTCATTTGTAGAATGCCACGTTTACGCACAAACGCAGCTACTGTTTATCCAACAACCCAATACAACCCCACGACTTACGTTGAGGCTTATGGTCAGCGCGTTGGCCCAGTCATAGTTCCTGTTCCCAAATCCGCCCTGTGTCCCCTGGCTAGGCAATACACTAGCAAACTTCAGCAGGAATGTCCCTTGGCGCTTGACCTTCAAGATGGAAAGTAGGCAAAAAAGGGGTCAACACGGGCTCAGGCTTGCATGCATCGAGGCCCTCTGAGACAGATTAGAAGCCCCACTGCCTACACACGTTTTGGTTTACAGCTCCGCGCGAACTTGTCTTAACCTCCCAGGTGGGGGGGATGGGCTGGGCTGTGATGGCTCCCTTGCCCTGTGGCACAGGATATTTGGTCGAAGCGTGATGAGGATCAGAGCTAATCTCCATGCCAGACCAAACGTGTGCGTAGATGCTTACAATTCCACCCCCCCACACATTATGCCAGACATACGAATGTCAGTGTCAGACACAAGCGCGAGGTTGAAAACTTCACATATAACCAACTTCCACACCTTGTACACTGCATACTGTGAGTAACTCCTCGGGGAAGCTGCCTCCCCGTAGCTGTCCCCCCCAGCTGCGTTAGTGGCCATGGCCCTCATAGGCCTCTGGAAGGAGGCTGCCACGGAGGGCTTCACGATGGACGGGTTCGTTTTCAAAGAACGCAAGAGCAACATTTTTCAAGGATGCAAATTAAGTATAAATTATATATTAATGCGGTCAAATTTGCACAGCAGTCAAAGTTCATTTCATGATTCTATGCTTCTACATAATAATTTTAGAAAAGCTCCAAATCTGACACGGTAAACGGGATGCGCGCGAGAGCAGACATACTGCCGTCCCGTGTGTTGAGACGATTGAATCAATCAATTTATAAACTACATGCACCTCATCGTCGGGTATCGCTCCACAAAGGTTTACGCATACATCTGTCTGTACTTCAGTCTGAAACGCATTGTATCTTTCTTTCTGAGTATGGTGAAAATTTATGTACCCAGATGTACTGGTCATCAGTGGCGAATATTTGGTCACTATAATTCTTGTTTTGACACCAAACCCCATTGCGCAGGGCAGGCGCAGACCATGTTACTGCAGCAGAGTCCAACGGCGGAACTGCAGAGCTCTGCGAGCAGATTGTTTGTATCAACCAGGGGTTTGCACAGATCTCTGTAATCCACAAAGATGCAAGACACCTCCAGGTTGGGCCTGATCTTCCATGCCCAGCAGATGTGCTTGTTTTTGAGGTACGTTGTGGAGAATGCACCTAGCCAAATGTCACTTTTTTCTTCAACAACTAGGGACCTTTTCTTCAAGGAGATAGGTATTGCTCTTTACTCTTTACATCTTCTAGCTGAGACAGGCATTATTGATGCTTCATACTACGATACATGTCAATTATTCTCTGCCTTCTGGTTCCTTGCTTGCATACAGCGTCCTACACATTCAGCTGTAATCCTTCTGTTCCTTGTGTTCGGGTGGCAGGTTTTTGACTCAGGACTGCTGGGCGAGGGCGCTCTCCACATTCTTGCTGGGGCCAGATCAAACAGACTTCTCACTAGCGGAGCAGCTATTGTGCCAAGCAAAGCAAGGGTACGGGCATTATTGATAGATGCTTGCTTCATTTGATGGATGCTCCTACCTCGACGGCTGTTGCTTAACGCATCGTCCTCCACAGCTCTAAGGTCCTACCATCTGCACTGTCCTGAAGCCTCACGCTCGGAGTGCGCTCGGAGTGCACTCCAAGCCGTGGGAGCACCAGAGACAAAATTCAAAATCACTCAAACACGGCCGATGAAGCTTCGAGATGGTAAATTAATTCATTATATGACCAATTATACATGAGGTCTGGTGGTGAGCGGAGGAGAACTCCAGGCGCTTCCACTGGCTCGGAGCGCGCTCGGAGTGCAAGGCTTCAGGACAGTGCTGTACTACATGATCACAGACCCACCAGGTTCAAAAATGCCTACTGAATGCAGGTGTTTTGTCAGCTCATCGCGCTGAACCCTTTGCCCAGAGGAGGTACAAGCAACGGTGAAGATGCATGCAGCAGGAGCTTGGATGCGCATGTGTGGGACGCCTTCCAATGGTAAAATGATTGTATTCGCCAAAAAAAAGGTGTTGCTGTAAACATAAGGACTTGCCGTGCGTCTCCGACTCAATCATTGTGCCAATGCTGCGCAGGCACCCTGAATACCAAGGCCTGGACCTTCGACCTTACCATTCTACGCCAGACTCTGACGGCTTCTTTGTCTGCACTGCTGGCTGGTGGTGCCCACTGTCCGAGCCTGTTGAAGCGATGATCTTTGACTTTTCTAAAGGTGATTGTAGCCTTAGTGACTTGTGCAGGTGGGACGATATAAGTTAGCAGCGCTCGGCCACATAGTCACATGTTAGCTAGCAGGTCAGTATTGTTTGTCACGGCGCCGCTGTTTGCCATCATACCTTGCAACTTTTAACCCTTTTGCGTTTCAGGTAAGCACCCACCACTGGTCTCACCTTAAGTAGCCGAGGTTGATGTGGCCATGCATCAGGTTCACCGGTGGACATGAATAGTCTTGAAACCCACAGAACGCTCAGTGCATAGAAGTAAGGTGCAAAAATCTAAAATGCCGAAGCTAATTTATCCAGAACACACCCAGAAGGCTGCAGAACAGTGTTGTCGTGTACGGTACGTACGGTACGAGAGCTGCAGATCTTATCATTTTTAAACTTTTTTAAATCATTCAGCAAGCCTTGCATGCATGCCTCCTTCAAAAATGCAGCTCAAAATAAACTTAAACTAAGAGTGTGTGTCCCTCACTGTAGGCCCTTTTCAGCCCCCCATGCACACCCGGCCAGTTCAAAATGGTCCGTTCTTGACCAAAATTTCTACTATTGTATAGAAATAACATCATTGGTAATGAAAATGCCCTCGCAAACGCCGAAACGCACGACCCCCCCTCCGGAAATTCATTTTTAATTCGTACCAATTGTACCGTACCGTACCGTACGTACCGTACCAATCGTACCAATCGTACCGTACGTACCGTACCAATCGTACCAATCGTACCGTACCGTACCGTGTAGTACGACTTACGATGTTGGTCCGTACGTGCTTACGCGACAACACTGCTGCAGAAAGCATAATTTTTGGACGGCACATGTCAAATTGAATAAATTATATATTCGGAATCCTGGCGTCAAGAGTTATCGATTGGTATATATATGAGTCGAATCGGAGGGCCGGGGGGGTCCAGAGATTTTTGGACCCCCCCTCCAAAATTTGGTCACTCCTACGAAATGTTAAATATATCATCGGAATCCTCAGCTCAAACCCAGTCGATTGGCACCCTTTTCGAGCAAATGTAGCGAAAAGGACTGAGCTTCGGAAATACGGATGTCGAATCGGATCGGATATCGGATACCACCAGAGGCATTTCCAGAGTATATATATCGTTACAGCAAATTGGGTTAAGGGAGGGGTCTGGACATGTCCAAAAGTCAGAGGCACACGCGCTCGGGTGCAGGCCGTGGGGTGAGTCAAGCCAATGAAGCAGCAATATACCCCAAACTTACAGGATTGTGCCAGCATGAGATAATCAGTGGAATTCAGAAGAAATATTGTGGGACTGTGCAAGCCAGTTATGGGTGCCTGGTAGGTCACGTGTTCATGGGCGTCCGTATCTCAATTTTTACCCCATAACTCTGCAACACTTCAGTTTTAGGTATTGATGATTATGCAGATGGATGCCTATTTGAAAAAGGAGCAGATTGGTACCCTTTTTGTTTGGGGGGGGGCACTGGAAGGAGGGTTGGGGGGGGAGGGCCCTCAGGGGTGTCCACCCCAAAAAGTAAACGTGCCATCCAAGAAAAAAAGCCTCCTGACACACCAATAAATAAATCCGCCTGTTATTTTTAAACTTCAGCGTACAGAAATCAGTTTTACCATATGTATGTGCAGTGCCGGAGCAACACTGTCAGCCTGAGCAATCACGAGTACACCTGAAGTGCTCTGCTGGTGGCCGAGCCAACGCAATTGCCTTTTGGTTCGAGCTGCAGCTCCTGGATGAGGAGTCCCCTGCTGCAGCTGAGCCGACAAAACTGAACAGAGGTACTACTGGATGTCAATTGGATCGACTGTCTCTGCCACTGCCCCTGTGCACATCAAATGCTACAGACACGGTCATCAACTAGAGTGCTGTTATTGGCCGGAAGCCTAAACGGCGATATAGTACAATTGTGTGCTGCACAATGTCTATTGTGCAAATGCGGCGATATTTTTACCGCTCGTCACACATGTTCATAACCTGGAACAAAGGATTGCAGATTGTGCAGTTGTTTGCAACATATTGTGATTATTTGCACAAACAAAGCGGCTCCACCGCATGCACCGCATGGAAGTGAGCCTCTAAGTGGTTAGTGGCCAAGAGTCGAGCATAGTCAGGCGTCAAACCGCAGCATTGCGGGATCTGTGAGAGAAGAGTGCTTTTTGGTGTGGTTGGGCCTGTGCATAGCTGCGGAATCGTATGCATTGTTGCCAAAAAGCTCTTTAAACAGGAGCAAAGCAAAAGGCCGTGCAAATGACAGCATAGGTTCAACATCAATGCGTGTCAAACAACATGCTCAAATGTTTTGTCAAATTAATTTATTTGGAGTGCTTTTCCTCTTAAACAACACATCTCAGTCTTACATTGCCGCTGAATAGCATCCAGGCAAAGAGCAAGAATGGGGCAGCTTGTCACAGAGAAGCAGTGCCTCCTCTTTGGTTGCAGTGCAGGCACACCGCTTGCAGACCCAGAACTCAGCCACAAGAGCGGGGAACCGCCTTAACACAGGACCCTTGGACAAGCCTGGAAGCAATACCTGGAAGGTTGGTTTGTTTTGTTTTTTTGGTCGTCCAGACCAGCCGTGGCAGTTTTGTGTGAAAGAAATGTGCAAGCATATGAATGCTTGTTAATAGTGAACTTGAGAAGAGAATAAGTATGCCGGCCGTGAAGCCATTCCTGAAAGAATGGCAATTTGGTGATTGCTTGCAGAAAGCAAAAAGCTTGAAAAGTGGGGGCCTTAAGATGAATGCCTTAGTGCGTTATTACCTACTGGCTGCCTTGGTATTAATCTGACGAGTTTTAAATCCTTCAGTTATGTTGGTGTCCTCTATGTAATTTAGCTGCAGCATTTTTCAAAAGCACAAAATGGTATACAAGAGTCATTCCTTTCCTTCGCACCACGCAAGACATTGTCAAAGCTGTGTTGTCACGTTAGGATCAATCACCCTGACGCTTTTGTACCAACTCTTCCAAATGTGAAGGTGGCAGTGCAACAGCTGGGTGCTGCCGGGATGCAGGTTGAGAAAGGAGACGTGATGGATGTGTTGGCACGCCACGACACGTATGCTGTCAGCTTTGAGGTCCAGCAAGCATCGATGCCAGCACCAGAACCATCTGCAACCCCTTTCCCTGAGGCACCAGACCATCCACTTGTAGGGCCAGCACCTGACAAGCTAGCCAAAAGCTCTGCCTTCTCTCCCCTCCCCAATGGTGCAGATCCAGCTTGGCTGGCACAGTACGCTGCTTTGAAAGCTCTCAACGGCCAGTTTGGAAAAACGGCGACGCAGGATCCTCTTGCGTTCAGAAAACTGACTCGTGCAGGTGTGTACTAAATCTCTGCTCCATCGATTTTTTCTGATTTATTTTTCCCCCTTCATAATGTATGTGCTGTGATCTTTCCTATGCAGCACTTGCCATGGCAGCCAGACCTGGAGAGCATGGAATAAGTGATCAAGCGCAAGTGGCTGCCATTGCTAGTCGCCTGTGTGGATGAATGCACGTGTATTCCTTTTTTTGTGAGCTGGCACCCAGAGAGGATATCCAAGGCACTGTCTAAGTGTGAACATAGGAGGCTAGCTAGATCTGTCAAGTATTTATACTGCATGTTTAAAATGTTACTGTATTTCATATTGACACACTATTTTGTAACGAAAACATACGACGTTAGGTAAGCGCTGCTAGTGTCTCCATTAGCAGTGCCGTTCTATATAGGGTCTGGAAGTATGATGGTTTGCTTCCGTATTGGCATGTCTCAGTTTGTGCATGAGCAGTAAGTGTGCTGGTAGGGTGTCACGGTGATTGGGTAAGTACCAGAATCGCAAAGGAGGTGGCTGGGCCGTGTCTAAGAAATATGTGTGTGTGTTGCGATTTGGAGATATTAGTATCTGGACCGGTTGGAAAGATCTGCATCAAGACTCAGGGTTTTGATAGAGGAATCAGCGTAAATATGTACAAAATCAGAAATCATACGGTTTAATCAGGCATCTTGGTGGTATCTGATGATTTATTGCCCTTTTGTTGCTGGTTTGTTAGCTCGCTGCCGGCAGGAACATTGCTGTGTTAAGCTGCCACACTTGATTGGTTGCAGCGCCGACTTGTGAGTGTATGACAAGCAGCCAGAAGAGATGTTTTGCCTGCTGGTTGAGACTAGTGATTTCGATCAGTAAGCTGGAGAAGCCAGAAACATGGTTTAGTTTCGGCTTGTATTATCGAATTTGATGTTGCACAGCATCATTCTGTATCCCTACTGTCATTTGTCTTGATCTTCCAGGCTTGTCTCACAAGCTTCTCTGCGCATTGATGGGCAATCTAATTAAAATGCTTAATTGCACAGTGTTTCGATCTGACAATGTGGATCAGGTTGGAGGCAGAAGCCTGCACACCATAAGGAGAATTGCTCAGATATGTTTGTAAGTGTGTTCATTGTGAGATTTTGGTTTTTTTCTTGAGTGCTGTAGTATGTAAACAAATTACTCCAAGAAGGCCGGCTGTTCACTGGGTTTATACCTGGATTTGTACTTGCAGGTACCCAGCTGGGTATAAGGTAAGGTAAGGTTACATCGCTGTATATGCCTCCGGGGGGCATCTGAGCGGAAGCTTGGAAAAAGCCTGAAACCAAATCAAAAAGATGCTAGAAAAAATCAAGGGAAAAGGGCTAGGCACTCAGCCACAAAATAGGCCACACCATATATATCTGGTTGGTTCATAAAAGTCATCAAACGAGTTGGACTATCTTCATATTGAGGTGGAAGACTTTTAACCGCGATGAAAGACACAAACCTTCCACCATATAATCGTCTGTGACCAGTAAGTTTACAACGAGTTTTAGAGAGCATGCTGTCCAGCTGCACCATAATAATGTGGCCATACAATCACGGCTTGCGAAAAAAATCTGCTCTCCCTCAAGCGGCAGATGCGTTCAGGCTGGTCAGGCTGGTCTTCATACGCACCACGTCCTTGGTGTGTGTGCCAGAGGTGTAGCTGACTAGGGCATTGACCTTTTGCCAAGTGCTGCCCTCAAACGATGCACCAGCCTCTGGCTTAGGGGTGTTGTTGGCACGGTTCTCTACCTTACGTGCGCTCAACCGCTTCTCACGCATCTCTTTCACTTTTTCCAGGTGCTCTGTGCCCTTCTCCTTCATGGCCGTCCTGTGCTGCAGCTCTTCCTTGTCTTTTTGAGCCAGCTCTTTCTTGTTCTTCTTCCTCCACTGCACCCGAAGATCCTTGCTCTCTGGCTCAGGAGGGGGGGCTGCAGGCTCAGGGATGACTTCACTGTCCATTAAAGCAACGTTCATCTCTTGAGGCGCCTCTGGCTCAACAAGGCCATCTCCGTCTGCGGCAGGTGCTGTGAAAGTGTCATCCTCGGGCATCATTTGCTGCTGGAAGTTGGGCTCTGCACTAAAGTCTCCATACTCCTGATCCTGCTGCTCTTGCTCAATGGGAGCCTGCTGATCCTGAGGCGCTGCCTCGCCTCCGAGAAAATTGTCCATTGTTAGCTCAAATTATATAAGGCAACAAATATAAAAAATATCTGTAGCCTACCACATTCTTCAAAAAAGAGGAGCCACTTTGGTGTCAGATCTTTAATCCATAAAAATTAAAAAAGCATCGGACACCAGCAGGAAGGCTGCAGGCTCGGCCTGAAAACGGCTTCTGGTGAGAGTGGCTACAGTACTAGAAAGGGCGCGTCTGGTATACAAGGGCCAGCTCCTATAAAGGCTCTAGGGAGTGAAAGTTGTAGACGTTTTGTTTTCGGCAACATCCATGGATGCAGAACATCTCACCTGGAGAATAAAAATAAGAGAACCTGTCCAGTGGGGATCAGGTGGTTGGGATGCAGGAGCTTGCATGCCACCAGAAGTATTGCTCAGATATTTTTGAGGGTTGTGTTCGCCTCCTCTGTATGATCTTATTTCTCTTGCGAACCTGAACGGATGTAGGCTTAGTTTTTTTGTAAGTGCTGTAACTCCGAGGCTGTGGAGTGTTTTTTTTGTGCTGCTGTAAATGGTGCCTCTTGCTCCTAGTAGGATGGGTTGGAGGGTTTTGCAGTGCCTGAATAAGTGAGACAATAACAGCTAAGCTAGTGCCTTTTCTGCTTGTTGGTTAGGGGAAGTGTCTACACAGTATTTGGTTTCGACCAGGTGTTTATCGCGTTTGTTTGGATGGATGTCTCTTGCTTCCATAGCTAGGGGAAACGGATTGGCAGGGTCACCTGCTAGGTTATTACGGGCGATTTTCTTTGCTTTATTGGCAGACCTAGTCTGATACGTGTTTGCTGGGTTTCGTTTGGGGTGTAATTGCTGGGTCGGAGAAACTATGATTGCATCTGGCTTGCTAAATTTTCGCCGCTGTTGTACATTGTGATTGGAAAGTAGTAGCCAGGTTGGGATCATTCCTATCTGTTCCTCTTCTGAAGGGCGTACACTGTCTTGTTGTAACATTTCTTCACGACTGCCTACGTCTGCTTGTGCTAGCAGGCATGCACCCTATGTGCCTTGTTAGTATCGCTTTTATAATCATTCGTCCAGCAACGCTGTGCCTGTTAATAATCATTTATTGATCATGGTATTACTGCAGCCTGACAGCATGTGGTAGGTGCCCTCTAGCTTTTAGCTTTTAGCAGATGGGTAGGTTAACAAGCCTTTTATATAATTGCACTGAGCAGCACACTTTTGGTTGTATATCACAAATTTGTGCGGCAAAGCATGACATTTCTCTTTCCTCCAGAGGTGACACTTGCATTTTTCCAAAATGAGTTGTCATTCTCGACAATGCCTTCCTTGATCAGTTCCTGGTATTTTGTGTAGCACTTTGTGGACTGACGGCTTGCAACCTTTTTTGATTTACTAGGACCTAGTTTGTATTGGACGGCCGTGCATGCATGCTTTTACAGCGTTGAAATCTGAGAAACGAAGAACTTTTCTGCCGGAAGCCCTGTTTGGCAGGTATTAGGATTATCTGGTAGGCAAGCTGGGGGAGGGTCTTACGTCCTTGGTGGCCAAGTGATAGATGAGTGGGGATGGGTGTCAGTGTTAATGTGGATATCCTGGCAATTTGATTTTCCGCAGAGCATTTTGCTATGGCATCAGCACACTCATTCCCTAGGATGCCAGCATAAGCTTTAGCCTTGTAGGGATAGACAGTGTAATTAGATTGCTGGATGTGGTGTACAATGTTTTATAGCAGTTTGGCATGTTTGTGCTGTTTCATGCGCTGGGGGTAGAGGATGCTGTTATCGGTTAAAACAACAAAAACACCTGCTAGCTCGGCTCTGTCTATGGTTTTGTTGATACTTGTCCCTCCTGGGTTTAATGCGATGATTTTGTTAAATTGAGGGTGGTTCACTCCAGCTCCAATAGACTGAGATCCATTTTCTTGGTTTGTAGTACAACTCCCATCTGTAAATGCCAAATTCTTTTTTTAGGGGCCTTGAGTTTTAGCAAGCACTTTTGTAGCATAGGATGCGAAGGGACTTGGCTTTGTAATGTATCGCTTATGCCGCGCATATTTGCATTAATAATTGTGTTTCTTGAGTCTTTGGGGAGCCTACATATTTTTGCCATTCTTGGCAGTATCCTTTCAGTTGGCGGTTCAAGGAAACATATGGTGCCTGCGTTTCTAGAATTTCAGGTTGCCTCTGGTGATATGTCTTACTAAGATGGGTTATTTGTGATGATTTGCTCCTTTGCAGCTCTGTTCCAGACTGCTAGGATGCGCATGCCCCATGTTACGTCTTGCAGGGGTGGTGTTTTGTTTTGCTGGTAGAGGAGTGGCATGTAACACACTTTTTTGGCGAAGCCCCAGTCATGGGGCGCAGCCCCTAGGTTTGATGTCTTCCCACCAAAGTTCACACCAGTGTGCGCAGGCCCGCCCAGTGCACCCCCCGCCCCCAAAACTTGCACAGTGACCCAGACATACAAATCAGGCAGCCCTGTGGTGTCAGGGGGTGGGGAGGGGCAGGGGGTGGTGCTGCTGGGCGCACCCCGGAACGAAAGTTTGGAAAGTTGAGAATCACGGCTTGGCCAGAGCCACGCAGCCAACTTCCAGGTCTGAAACTTGGCAGGCAGGCCGAGCAAAGTTTTTTGTCGGGGCATACCAGTTTTGGTGACCAGGGGTGCAGTGAGAAGTGCTGTGGAAAGAACTGACTCAATGTTTGGTAGCTGGAAGAAGCTGCCCGGCGGAGACCAGCCCATGCACCCCCGACAGCATCTGAAAACACAGGCGTCATCATAAAACGTCCCTGAATGTGGTTGCAAGGTCCGCGGCCGAAGGAAGACGTGGACGGAAAGTTCGCTGCCCCATGCAAGCACACGACTGGGTGCACGGATTTCCACAAATCAAGTTGCAAGGGTAATTTAAAAATTTATGTTTAATAATGCGATTACGATGGGAGCGTGTTCTGAGAGGATGCGAGTCTCCATGTTTGACTGACAGATGTGAGCAGGTTGAAGGCATGCATGCCCGTGCACACGCGCATACACACACACACACACAAACACACACACACACACACACAAACACGCACGCACGCACGCACACAGGCATGCACGCACACATATACACACGCATGCACACACACGCACACACACACACACACACACACACACACACACATGTATAAGCGCGCACAAAGCACACACAAATTGCCAATTCACAGCGCAAAAGGCTTCGCCAACTTTTCAGCATCGCTTGCGATGCTTCCCCCTACTTGTCCCTTAAAATATTTCCAAGGAAAGTGCAGACATCCTTATTGTCAGTGCAGGTTTTGTGAAAGCGTTGGTGCTGTTTTCCATCCAGTCTGGGAGCAGTAGGAAGGTAGCGGTTGCCTCTTGGTTATTCAAGGCAGATGCGGTTGCAGGTTGCACTACTTTGAGCATTTGCTAATCTCCATACATCAGGTGGCAGAAGGTGGAAAATCCAGTGATTGTGCATTAAACGCATTTATTCTGGAACCAAATTCTCTGTCTCTTGGGTGGGGTGTCCAGAACTATTCAAGCTCTGGGGTAAAATCTAGAGGTGAGGCCATTCTCTTTTGTGACCAGGGCACAGTTGCGAAAGGCTGTCATGTAATGGGTGGGCAGAGCCTGGAAAACGTGAGCATTCAGCCTTGGTATTGTTCACCGAGTTACCTGTCATTGAGAGTCGTGGGAGTCGGTGGATTAGTCGGTGGATTTCTGTTGCAAGGTGTTGGATAGGGGGAGATGGAGAGGATGAAGATGACTTCGACAGCAGGGCGTGTACGCCTTGATGACGAGCAGAGTTGTATGCATCCTGTACAAAGCTGAGGCACTGAGGGGTGAGGATGCTGGAGCATTTACCATCTATGCCATACACACATGTCACCTCTGAGAGGGTCTGAAATGTGACTTCTGCTTGCCAGTCATCTGTTCGCCACGAGCGGTGGCGGTTGTCTAGGTGTGTCATATGTCATATTGCTCACTGTCATGTGATGCCTCTTGTACTGGAGGTGGTTAGGTAAGATCAACCTTTCTGGTCCATAGCTATTTCACTTGTGTGTGTGTTGCCTGTGCCCTTGATATTGTTTTGTGGGTCAGTAGGTGGCATGTCAAAACGAACTTTGCCCCTGATATGTCTGCCTAATATAGATTTCCATTGGGGAGTATGCCTGTTGGGATCCTCCAATCTTGCCGGGCCAAATTGTCCATATTTTTGTCCGTGGGTTCAGTTCTTGTGTTAGAGGTGGACATGATGCTTGTGTCGTACTCTTCAGCCATTTTTAAGTAGTTAGGGTTGGATCTGATCATCTTTGCGGCTTCCCACGTTAACTCCCATTTGACCAGCCATATTTCGCTCTCTGTCCATCTATGCCAAAAGTTTCCCGTTGCTCCTCAAAGAGGTCATGGCAGTTTGGGCAGTGCCATTCTTCCCAGACCAATTAGAAGAATGCCTGTTGGGAAACTCCAATCCTCACTAGGCCAGGTTGTCCATATTTTTGTCCGTGGTTTTAGTTCTCGTGTTGGTGGACATAATGCTTGTGTGAATGCGTCATAGCAGGAATAGAAGGCCTTATGAGCTCAGGATCTGTGACAAATGTGACTGGCACTCTGTTCAGGATGAGGAACACATTTGCTGGACTGTCCGCATGAACATCTTGTTAGCCTTCGCACACAGCACCGCCAGCTGGTCTTCCCACCTCAATACGAAGATAGCCCAACTCGTTTGACTTTTTTTATATCAACCAGATATTTATGGCGGTGTGGCCTCTTTTGTGGCTGAGTGCCTAGCCCTTTTCCCTTTATTTTTTCTAGTGCTTTTTTGGTTTGGTTTCCGGCTTTTTCCAAGCTTCCGCTCAGATGCCCCCCAGAGGCATATATAGCGATGTAACCTTACCTTACCTTACCTAATGCTTGTGTCGTCGTACTCTTCAGCCATTTTTACGTAGTTAGGGTTGGATCTGATCATCTTTGCCGCGGGGGTCTCTTATTAGTTGGCTTCCATTTGACCAGCCACATTTCGCTCTCTGTCCATTTATGCCAAAAGCTTCCCGTTGCTCCTCAAAGAAGAGGTCGCGGCAGTTTGGGCAGTGCCATCCTTCTGATTGGTCTGCACTTGGACGGGCATCATGGTTGTGATATCAACCAAGTTGCATAAAAAAAACTATGATAGGTGCAAAAGCACATGCTGCACTGAAACACACCTCGCTCGTGGTCTGATTCTTTTTCGTCCGTATCGTCCGTTCTATCCTTGCTTTGGGGTGTCCAACAGACTTAGCTGACACCCAAGAGGATGACGTGGAGGGAAACGGAGGCTCCTTGAAGATGGGTGCAGGGTTATTTGTGCTTGTCCATCTTTGCGGCATGCAATTGATTCTGGGGTCTAGTGCACACACAGTACTTGATCTCAGTGAGGTGGATGCATGTCACGATAATGTTTGCCTTCCTGCAGCCCTCCGGATCCTCATTGATCTCTTTTGTCTTTTCTGTGGTGGAGGAATTTCACAATATCTGGTGCGAAAGTGGCCCCTTTCCCTTATATAGTGTGGGGAGTGGCCTTTTTCATTGCCTGCGTAGTATCTCTATAATAATATTCAAAGAAAACTTGATGCCACCATAACATATGCAGAGAAAGGATGCCACACAATAGAACACGTAAGCCGGTGCTGCAACACCCATTGCATTAGCTAACATAAAAAAATTACAAGTGCGAAATGGCTGCAACACTCATTGCATTAGCTAACAAAAAAATTTACAAGTGCGAAATGAGGGCAAAACGCACAGGCTCAGTCTAAATCAGAGTCTTCATCACTTCCTGTCTTTGAGAAATTAGTTAACCCTTTGCGAATTTGGCTCTTGTAGGCTGCTGCCTTGGCCTCCTCTTTCTCCTCGTCAGTCATCTCTGGTTGGGTGACAACCTGCAAAGACATGCAAAAGCTTCAAGGTTGCAATCCTGCCCTGAGAGAAAAAAGGCGAAAAATGGCTAGGGAATCTAGGAGCTGGCAGTGAAAACCACTTTTTTCACGTATTAAGCAAAGGGAGCCACTTTATTTTCAATTACCGTTCTAGTTCCTCCACCAGAAAAAGGGAGGGAAAATAATTGGGAAATAGGCGAATAGCAGGCTTGGCCTAAAACTGGCTGCTGATGAGTGTTATTAGCACTACTGGGAATGCGCTCTGGTTAAGCAATAGAACGCTCCTTTCAGATGTGCTCTTAGTTTACAATCACATGCTGCAAGCCATTTTTTGCAAGGTAAAATAATAAGCGCAAGGGGGGCTGCGTGAGTGAACAATAAAATTTACACGACCAAGGCTGGAGGCCAGCTTATGAAAAATGTTTCCAGCATGATAATGGGTGGGAGTAGGTAAGGCTGGATCATTCTTCATGGAACGGCTTGATATATACAGTAAGAAGCCCCTTCTGGTCAAGACACAGCAAAGTTGTGTGTTTCAGGCTTGGTTACAACATGGAAATAATGAGCCATACGCGTGCCTTTCCTCTCAGAGTCCTGTTACTATGCCAACTCTGTCAAAGTTCCCTTCGGGTCAATTCACTCAGAGGAGCACTCACCTCAGCTTGGTGCATGCGGTCTTCCAACGCTGAAGTCTGGAAGTCATCAACCCCGCCTAGACCGTCAAACCCAAGCACCTGGCCCACCACAACCCCCCGCCTGAAGAATATCGTGCATGGCAGCATTTGGATGCCCAGCTTGACAGTGAAGAAGGGTGCATTCTGTATGCGATCAGAGGGGAATGTAAAAAGGGCTGCCTTCACAAATGTCCACTTTAACTTGGAATACCTCCCTGCGCTATCTGTCAGTGTGCTGCATAGAAGCGTGCAAGGAAACGGAAGCACTTTCTATGCAGGCATAAAGTTGTGGGTGCAGGGCGCCGCTGTCCAAAGTATCAAATGCTGCCCACACTGTTTTGAAAGTGTTGGTGAAACAGAGAGCTGCTTCCCAAAATATGCCGGTGTTAAAAAACATGTGGTACAGGAAGGGATCCCTGCAAGTATTTTTCTTGGGGTGCGGGTAGACATGTAGAAACAGACGCGCGCACAACAAATTCACACACACACACACACACGCACCAATTGCACATTCAGAAACCCTTGCTACCCACCGGGGCGCTGAGCTTGACAAAGCGCGTGGCAAAGTATCTCCTCGCCAGGATGGCCAGGTGCTTGTCCATGATCTTGCAACGCTCAAAGTCCCTGTGAAAGAAGTGGACCACCACCAGCTCTGCCTTGGTCACTGTCTCCAGGAACTCCCCCTCTGTAATTTCCTCCAAGAGGCCATGCCCCCTCCGTGACATCTCTTGCCGCTTTTCCCTCTCCGCTCGAAGCTTAGCTATCCGCTCCTCGTGCAGTTTCTGTAGCTCAGCGTCATCGAACAGCTCATTCACATCCAACGCTATCTCCCTGTTGCCTCCCTTGGGCTGCCCCTCCTTGCACACCAGATCCTGCAGGAGTAAGTGGCATGCAGCAGGTGAGTGTGAGATATGGGCAGTATTTGTTCTAACACATCAGCATCGTACAGGATGCCAGCTGCATTTTCAGTGTGTGTCTGCATGTGTCTGTGTTTTTGTGTGTGTGTATGTGTGTAGAGATGTGCGTGTGTGTGTCTGCATGTGTGTGCGTGTGTGTGTGTGTGTGTGTACGCGTAAACATGTGTGTTTGTGTAGATGTGTGTGCGTATGTGCATGACATGTTAGTATGTATTGTGAGTGTGTGTGTGTTTGTGTGTGTGTGTGTACGTGTAAACATGTGTGTTTGTGTAGATGTGTGTGCGTATGTGCATGACATGTTAGTATGTGTTGTGAGTGTGTGTGTGTTTGTGTGTGTGTGTGTGTGTGTGTGTGTGTGTGAACGTGCTTATGAAACACATATATATGCTCGCGCGATAAAACTTGTAAAAGCCTGTCTCTCCCCGCTCAAGCAGTTGTGTCCATCTGTCACTCCCACAATTCGAAGGCTTTGAGCCTGAGGCACCAACAGACTATGCATAATCTAGTATGTTTGAAGTAGAAAATGGGGCTGGCCCACATTTGGGCATGCAAGCGGAGAGAGCTTCCCACCTTTTGGTAGTTTCGTATGGCAGCCAGCATGGTCTGGCTGTGGGCAATGTTGTTCATGTTCGCGCCAAAAGCCTCGGCATCTGCCTTGTACAAGGACTCGTTCCCCGCCATGATGCAAAAAAGCAAATACCGCAAGTATCACGATATGATAATAACAGTAATTATATTATAAATAATTCAAGTTATTTGATTGTGCTAGGCGACTGATCATGGCGCCCAAAAAGAATCTGGCGGATCCATCTGAGGACCTCCTGAAGATGGCTACTCAGCTGTTGACCATGGTATGCTTCCTTTGTGCGTGCATGTATGCCCATAGATTTATCACTTGAAGTTTGTGTTGGGGCGGAATGGTTTTGATGGTGTACGAACTTGTGTGTGCACGTGCTTGTGCAGGCCAGGGACAACAAGTTCAAGGAGTTGGAAGCCGTGGCGAGGTGCGCTACAGCACAAGTGTGCAGTGGTTAAACTGAAATCAGTAACTCAAATGTGCTGACCCGACACGCGCAACACACACTCGCAGCCTGGGCATGCCTGTGACTCTAGGAAATCAAATGGTAAGGTCGGCTGCAATTTGAGCCTGCAGCTTCATAAAGTTCTTATTCCATACATTCATACATTAGCGTACATGTGACGTACGCAAACGGTACAACAAGTACTGATCATACCTGTTGTTGTCATGCTTAGGGCCAGACAGCTTTACACATCGCATGCCTGTGGGGCAACTTGGAGTCTATAAACGTGCTACTCAACGCGGGCGCTGATGTGAACACCAGAAATACCAGGTGTGCAATCACTCCTAGTCTATTTTGCGCATTTGTTTTCCCAGTAAGACATGACATCCTGCATTTATAAATTTTTTCAACAAACCCGCCATTGGTGCAGGGGAAGCACTCCGCTACATTTTGGTGCCGCTGCCAAGAAGAATGCAAAGGCAGTTTGTGAAGCGCTGCTCAAGTGAGTTATTTTTCTTTGGCGGCCTTGTCCGTGTGTTCACTGCGCTCACATGCATGCTCCATGCACACTGCACACTTTGCTGACACAAGTAACAACTCCAAGGCATTGTCGTTCTGGAGGAGAGCCCTTGACACGCCGTGCACCTAGCTACCCCTTAATTGCTCTGCTCATCGCGCACATTATAAACCATGCACAGGCGTGGCGCAGATGCAGACGCCATTGACATGATGGGACGGGCACCATTTGAGATGGCAGAGTCTGATGCCGTGCGCTGCCTTCTGGGAGGCCCTGACCCCAGGTGAGCCATTGGTTGCCCAAGTCAGTCTAGACCACTCTGATTTAATGGAATGCTGCGATTGCTTCTGGCTCCTTGCCTCTATTACCAAAATTTCAAAACGAGCACCCACAATGATTTGGAAGGAAAGAGTCGCAGCCTCTTCAGCTTTGCTTCCTGTTGTAACTTTTTGGAGAAAGTCAACGACCTCTTTTTGAACACTATGGCTACCACGCGATTTTTCACTCTGAAGGTTATTTGAGCTAGCAGGAGATGGCAAACCAGCTGAGCTCCAAAAGCTACTGGCTGAGGAGGCAATCGAGTCTGTGTGTGTGATGGACAGCGGCGGACGAACTCCTTTGAATCTAGCCATCTTGTCTGGAAACCTGGATGCTGTTAAGGTCAGTTTGTACTGCACAAGGTCTCACCTGTCTTGAGAGGTTTCCTGTTTAGTCATTTTCTGTTAGCACAAATTGGAGTTGGTGTCGACGAGAGCTTTCTTTGGAGTGGCTTTCTTGGGCCAGAGTTATTATATATAGGGCCACCTGCCGGCAATATGTGCTTATATTCCTGTGTCATTTGCTTGCTTTGTTCGTTGAAGAGCGTAAGAGAAGAGCGAGGTGCTTGGTTAGACATTCTACCCTATGCTTCTTGTGCTTCCAAGTCAATAATTTTCAAGCGTGGATTACATACAGATGGTGAGTGAGCAACCGCGCTTAAAAAAGCTTACCTCGCCCACACAGGCAATCTTGGAGTTTGACCCCAAAAGCCTTGACATGCCTGATGCAGCCGGGGACACTGCAATGCATGTAAGTCGGTCCTGGTGCTTTGACTCGGTTCATTTATAAATTGTTTCTTTTACGTCTGGATCCAGTAAGCGGATGATTGTCTAGAACTAGGCACTCAATCACCTATCCTACAAGTGGATCCCACACCATTGCAGCCAACTTTTTCTGACGACTGCTTGAGAGGAGCTGCCTCAGTACACCAAGCAAGCAGCACACCACAGCATTGTACGCCCTTTGTTGTGCAGACTGTGGTGGAGGAGGGACATAAGCCCGAGATCTTAGCCCACCTGCTGTCCCTCAAGCCAAAAAGCCTAAATGCCCAGAACATGAATCGCAGGTGTGAAACTTGCTTGGTGCAATATTATTGCAAATGTTTGCTGCTGCTTACTGGACGCCATTAGTATGGCATAAACACCATGCGCTGACGGTAGTGAAATGCTTACAAAATTGTTTTAAAGTAAGATCTGTTCGCTTGCTGCCGCTTTCGCAGATGCCCCTCTAACGTGCAGGTCAGGATCTATTGATCTGGCTGCAAGCCTTTTTAAATCCATGCCTGTGGTATGCAGGGTAATTAAGCAAAAGGCGGTTCACAATAAGGAGACCAACATGTCGTTGGGAGATCCTACTACGATCTGTGCTCACCAACCATTAGGACATTAGATATTTAAGGGAGGGAGATGTATCTAGCACCACCTCCTCAAAATTTTCCGAATGCTCAATAGAGGTATTATGAAGCTCCATGTTACTAAATTCATAAAAAAAGCTGAGGATTAATTGTGTGCACATCGCCACAGTACCAGTAATCAATGATTTGCTATGAGTTGTTGTAACTTACTGCTAGACTGCCTGATTCCTAACATGAGTGAGCGCACATATTCTGCCACGAGTCATCACAAGCACCTGCAATTGGCAAATTGACTCGCTAACCTATTGTTGAATGTGCATAGCCATGCATAACCGCAACATGCAAGCATTATAGGTAAGGGTGTGCCAGACTCAAGTCGAGGCTTGACGTCACTGCTGTCCAAGCCTAGACGGCAACCAGGGTGTCCATTTTGGGGGAAATCAAGAGAAATTCCGAAAATTCCTAAAAATGGGGAAATCTACCGTTTCTTGTATAGTAGTACTAAGTGTTCTATTTCGGCTCAGCTCCACCGAATGTTGGAGGGGAAATTACACATGGCCAACCATCCAGCAGAAAACACTGCCCAAAAACTCTGCCAAAAAACTGGAGAGAGAAAGCTGCCTACAACAGACTGAACACTGAACTGGCTAAAGAACTGAAACCTCTCCTAGAAGAGA
>Ga0307951_1000646_pt1 | contig 20187 bp, 19 predicted proteins | sample OrgLakmetagen374_FD_201842 | JGI IMG/M metagenome (GOLD analysis project Ga0307951, IMG submission 201842) | Saline water microbial communities from Organic Lake, Antarctica - #374 | ecosystem: Environmental > Aquatic > Non-marine Saline and Alkaline > Saline | place: Antarctica: Organic Lake... | reverse complement strand
TTGCGTAACACACAATTATTACGAAGCTTGTGAAGAATGTAAAAATGAGTCTATTTGTGGTATTAGAGACGTCTTTCTGGAAGTACGAAAAAAATCAGTTGAAATTTTGAAAAAAGCGACTTTAAAAGAAATCATAACCCGTGAAAATTTACTGAATCCTGATTTTAGCTAGTTTTTATGAGAGATGAGAGATGAGAGGTGAGTGGTGAGAAACGTAGAATATAGAGAATAGAGAATAGAGAATAGAGAAATAACATAAAACTGTGCGAGGTTTGCAACTTCGCACGCTAACTTACTCACACAAAAGGTATCGATTAATAGCGCTGTGCTAGGTTTACAACTTCACACGCCAACACGATAAGTGATAACATAAATTATAGAGGTGAGAAATGAGAAACGTAGAATACAGAGAAGAGAGAAGTGAGAAGAGAGAAAAAAAAATAGCGCTGTGCGAGGTTTGCAACTTCGCTCGCTAACTTACTCACACAAAAGGTATCGATTAATCATTTAAGTAGTCTTCTAAATCTAAATTGTAATCTTTAATGAAACTGATGCTTTTTTCAATTTCATCATGCATTAAACAGTCTTCTTTTACGATGGGAACAATTTTTCTATAATCAGTGATAAGCTTTTCAACAAAAGTCGAGCTTCTTTGAGTTCTAAAACTCAAAGCTTGTGATGCATTAAAAAGTTCGATTGCTAAAATACTTGTTAGATTTTCGGTTATTTTTACCAGTTTAGTTGCTGCATTAGCACCCATGCTAACGTGGTCTTCCTGTCCGTTTGAAGAAACAATGGAATCTACACTTGCTGGTGTGCACAATTGTTTATTTTGGCTAACAATGCTTGCTGCGGTATATTGTGGAATCATAAAACCGCTGTTTACTCCAGAGTTATGAACTAGAAAATTAGGCAAATTTCGCAAGCCCGAAACCAATTGATAAACCCTTCTTTCAGATATGTTTCCTAATTCAGATAAGGCTATTGCTAAATAATCTAAAGGCATAGCAATGGGCTGTCCATGAAAATTACCTCCTGAAATAATTTTGTCTTCATCTACAAAAATATTGGGGTTGTCTGTAACACTATTGATTTCAGTCTTAATGCTTTTGGTTACAAAATCTATGGTATCTTTTGTTGCTCCATGAACCTGCGGTACACACCTAAAGGAATACGGGTCTTGCACATTTTGTTTTTCTGTTTTTCCCAATTCGCTATCGGCTAAAATTTCACGGATTCTCCTTGCGGTTTTCACTTGTCCGGCATGTGGTCTAACATCATGTACCAAAGCATCAAATGGAGACATATTACAATCAAATGCATCAATAGAAATCGCTGCAATAACATCTGCGAAATAGGTTAAATGATGTGCTCTTATCAAAGCAAAAACACCGTGTGCGCTCATAAATTGAGTGCCATTCAGCAAAGCTAGACCTTCTTTTGATTGCAATACAAGCGGTTCCCAACCTAATTTTTTCAAGACCGTTTCAGCAGATTGAACACTTCCTTCAAAATGAACTTTTCCTTTACCTATAAGTGGCAAAGCCATATGTGCTAGAGGAGCTAAATCACCTGAAGCACCTAGAGAACCTTGTTCATAAATTACAGGTAACAAGTCATGATTAAAAAAGTCTACTAGCCTATTAACCACAGCTAAACTAATCCCCGAATGCCCATAACTTAGGGATTGAATCTTGAGCAACAACATCAGTTTTACTATTTTTAGATCGATTGATGCTCCCGTTCCACAGGCATGAGATAAAACTAAATTTTCTTGTAATTTTGATAGCTGGTCATCTGAAATTTTAATGTTGCAAAGTGATCCAAAACCTGTATTTATTCCATAGACTGCTTGGCTATTCAGGTCTTGCTTTGCATCTAGATAAGCTCTTGATTTGTTGATGTTTGCAATAGCTTCCTCACTGAGTTTTAGGTCTTGATTATCTCTAAAAATACAGTAAATATGAGTTAAAGTCAATATATCTGAACTGATATAAAAAGTATTGGCCATTGCTGCTTTGTTTTAGTATTCCTAACAAAAGTACAGCTATTTTAAACAATTTAAAATTAAAACTAGAATTGTGACACTAAATTTATAGTATTCTTGTTTTTAGGATTTGATGTATACATTTAACAAGTTGATTGTTAATCGAAATACTTTTTTATCCTTTTAGAGTTCATTGAGATTAGAATAAGTTATCCTTTTTTTAAACGTTTAGGACGCTATTGATCAAAATGCTAGGATAGTAGTTGTAAAAGCAATTCAATATATTTCTATAGAAAAAGTTATTTTATACATTGTCCTGTCCTTTATGAAATGGATATTCAAAATAAATTGTTGTTCCTAAACCCACTTTGCTTGTTATATTTAGTTTTGCCTGCAATCCTTTGATTCGCTTTTCAATGTTTTGCATTCCATTTCCAGCAGGTGTATTTTCTGTACTGAAGCCTTTACCATCATCTTTAATATAGACTTCTAAATGTTCAGGTTTTATCTCAAAAATGACTTTAATTTCCTCTGCTTCAGCATGTTTTGTAGCATTGTTTAGGGATTCTTGGATAATTCTATATATATGAATTCCATTGAGTGCTGAAAATAGGATAGTATCTAAATCTTTATCAAATTTGTTAGTAATATGAACGTTTATATCCTCTTTAATATTAAGCTGACTTATGAAGTCATTTAACCGATTAACCAAGTCCGTAAAGCTAATTTCTTCTTTGTTCATCGCCCAAATGGTATCTCTTAATTCCCGAATAGTTTGTTGTGTGAAACTTCCAATTTGTTCCAACCTTTTTTTGATATCTCCTAATTTAATCTCCTTTTGATACTGAATATATTGAAGACTTGAAATCACAAAAGTTAATTGACTTCCAATATTATCGTGTAAATCTCGAGAGATTCTTAAACGTTGTTCTTCTAGTTTGTTTTGGGTTTCAATTTTAGCAAGCGCAGTTTTGAGTTCTATTTCTTTTTGAAGCTTTTTGTTTTTTGTGCGCTGTTGATTGATGATCAGGTAGGCTATCAAGCCCAATAATAGAATACCTACCAATGCTCCGTATAATTGTATATTTTTCTTTTGAATTTCGATTTTCGATTTTGCCAGCGCCAACTCCTTTTTTTCTGTTTCGTAAGCTATTGTCAATTCTGAAATTTTTGCTTCTTTGTTTTCTGAAAACATTTCATCCTTTACTGCTATATATTTTTGATAATAATAAAGTGCTGAATCAGCTTGATTTACTTCTTGATAAATTCTCGAAATAAATTCGTAATTGAACTGTTCTAAAGCTTTATACTCTTTAGCTCTTGCAATTGTTGAAGACATCTGAAATAAATCCAGCGCTTTATTTAGTTTTTGGTCGCTATAATACACTTCTGCTAATTGGGTGAAATTTTCTCCTAAGCCTACGCTATCATTCAGTTTTATTCTTAAATCTATTGATTCATTGAGAAGTGAGCTTGCTTTTTCATGGTTTTCTTTCATCAAATAGGCTCCAGCTAAATTACTTAGGCTGTAGGGGATTCCAAATTCATCTTTTTGTTTTCTTTTTATTTCAAGGCCTTCTTTAAAATAATAGACAGCAGAATCAATTTCCTTGTTCCATTGTTTAAGAACTCCGTAATTGTTGTAAAGATCTTTGAGTTCGTCATTATAATCGTTTTTTTCGGCAATTGAAATGCCTTTTTGCATATATTCTATGCTTTTATATAAATCTCTTCGCTTCAACCTCCAACCTAAAACACCATAAGTTTTTGCCATTTCTTCTTTGTTACCCATTTTTTCATAAATTCGGATTGCATTGAGAATAGCTTCAACAGATTTATCTTGACTCTCTCCCTCATAACTATACGCATTAGATAAACTAAGATAGGCTTTTGCTTTGCCTTCCAGGTAGTTTACAGCTTCAGCATTTTGTATATTTTGTTGCAGAATCGCTATCATTTCATTCACTGGAATGTCTATCTTTTGAACTTGAATTTGGTTAATAGAATCTATCTCTGTTTTAGTTTGTCCAAGACAGACCTGAAAAGAAACGACACTAATTATAAAAAGGGATATTAGTTTCATGAAGTTAGATTAATTAGGAAGATATATCTAAATTTTAATTATAGAATATTTAGAGCTTCTAAATTTGACATGTTTATTAAGTTTCAAATACATACTTCCTAGAATTTTTTATAATAAATGGAGAAAGATGTAATCTAATTATTTATTGCTTTATTGTTGATTTTTTATTTTTCAATGGAAACAATAATTTAATGCTTGTTCCTTTAGCTATCTCAGATTTTATTTCAAGTTTAGATTGAAGTCGTTGGGCTCTTTTTTCAAGGTTATTTAAACCATTACCATAGCTTACTTTGTCCATGTCAAATCCAACTCCATTATCAATAATTTGGATCTTTAACTGATTACTTATTAAGTCGAATTTGATTTTTATAACTTTTGCATCAGCATGTTTTACTGCATTGTTGATCGATTCTTGAATTACCCTATAAATTTGAATGCCTTCAATAGCGGTAAAATAAACTGTTTCTTTCTTCGCTTCAACCTTATCGGTAATTGAAGTTTGCATGACTTCCTGGATATTGAGCTGATTGATGAACGTATCAAGACGATTTATCAAATCTGACAGTATTAGTTCTTCTTTGTTCATCGCCCAGATGGTATCTCTTAGTTCTTGTATGGTTTGTTGTGTAAAACTTCCAATTTGTTCCAATCTCTTCTTGATATCTTCTAATTTAATTTCCTTTTGATATTGAATGTATTGAAGACTTGAAATCACAAAAGTTAATTGACTTCCAATATTATCGTGTAAATCCCGAGAGATCCTTAAACGCTGTTCTTCTAGTTCATTCTTCAATTCAATTTTAACTAGTGCAGCGTTTAGTTCAGCTTCTTTAAGTAGCTTCTTGTTTTTAAGTTGAGAAGACTGAATGATGAAATAAAGCAATAAAATCAAAATAATTAATGCCGATATGCTACCATAGATAAATAGGTTCTGTCTTCTTACTTTTAATTCTTTCTCAAGCAATTCTGATTTTGCTTGAGCCAATTCAGCTTCTTTCTCTTTGGTTTTCAGTTTGGCTTCTATATTGGCAAGAGCCTTTGCATTTTCTTTAGAAAAGAGAGAGTCTTTTAAGCCTATATAAGCATCAAAATACACTTCAGCTTTAGCTGGCTCGCGAATTGCGTAATATGTTTTTACACTATTGATGTAAAATGATTCAGAAAAATTGTAAAGCGTTGAGTCTTGCCTAATTAAAATATCAGCTTCATTTATGGCTTGTTTAGCTTTATCAAACTGATTGGTATTGTTGTAAACATCAATTAAATTAGAAAGTAAAAGGAATTTTTCTCGGTTGAAATTTTTATAATCTTCGGGCATCTGCATAGCTACCAAGTAGGCCTCTTCTGCCTCTTTAAACTTTTGTTGAAGGTTAAGGATATTGCCAAGCGTATCGTGAAATTGAAAGACCATTTTTGTTTGATCTGCCTGCTTAGCATAATCAATAGCTAGATTAATATACTTCTCCGCTTCAATAAGTTGATTTAAATTTTGGTAACAAATAGCAAGGTTATTATAGGATCCAGCGATGTCTTTAGTACGGTCATCTTCTAATCTTATTTTTAAAGCTTTGTTGTGATACTCAATGGCTTTATTATATTGATTTAATTCTTGGTAAATTAAACCAATATTGTTGTAAGAAATAGATTGTTTTCTGTCATTATGAGAGTCGTGTTCTTCAATAAATTCAAGCGTTTGATAAAAATAATTAAGTGCTTCTTTAAACTCGCCGTTGTTCCAACAAAACATGCCTAAATTATTGATGCACATCACTTCAATGTTTGGATAATTGAAATCCCTGCTTCGCTTTAGAGCATGTTGAAAGTACACTTTTGAAGAATCTTTTTGTCCTAACACATCGTAATAAATTCCTCTGGTATTGGTGAGTTCAGTTAGACCAAAATTTAATTTGTTTTTTTGTGCAAATGAGGTAGATGCAGTCAAAATGCTATCTGCTCTTATAGGAGTTTTAAAAATGTAATGAAAAGCTAAATAATTAGCCGATTTAAGTTTTAAAGAATCGTTTTTAGAGGTTTTATAAACCTTCCACAAACTATCAATAACTTCTTTTTTTTGAGCATAGGAATAACTCAATATAAAAAATAAAAAAACAGAAATTGAAATTTTTAATTTATTCACGATAATTATATCTATTTGTTAAAAATAATAAAAATTTCAACAATCATTAGATTAATCATCTAAAAGTGCTTCATCTAGGTTGTACAATTGAAAATCGTATGTATTTAATCTTAAATATCGCTTTCTTATTAAAGATTCATATATTTTAATGTGACGAAGTAGTTCAAATTCTCTGATCAAATACTTATTAATAAGCTTTTGTTGATAGAATTTGTTTGAGATTATAAGAATTAAAATCACTAATACAGTAAATATAAAAAGTCCAATTTCAATTTGCATTAGGCTATAATATAAAAAGGCCAATGTTTACTGAACATTGACCTTTAGTTATGTTTAATTATATATTGAAAATGGATATGGTTTTACTATCGCTTAAGTAATACAATACATTATCCACATCATCTATTATATATTCTGGCTTTTTATCTCCAGTAGTTAGTTCTTTTTCTACTTCTCCTTGATCTTTAGATAATTTAAGAAGACCAACACCATTATCTGTTTTGGTGAGCAATACATGACTATCTTTTGTAGCCACAGAAGCTCTAAAACGGACTGCCATAGCATTAAATGAAGCAGTTCCAATAGATGCAAACATATCTGCGCTTCGTTGTGCTTCCGCCCCAACTTTATTGTAATTTCCAATTGTGTTTTTATTTGCACCAGCTACAGCGGCTTGCTGCATTGCCATTGCTGTTGTAGCTACAGCAACAACTCCTAACGCTATTTTACCAAAAGTGCTTATACCTGGAGATTTGATGTACTGCTGATAAATTTCTTTGCCATTTTCATCAAATAAATACATGTTTTGGCTAGAGCTTAGGTAAATATTTGAGCCTCGCATCTCCATATTAGTTGGAGATTCTTTTTCATCAAATTTATATTCCACAAGCTCTTTATAATCACCTGTGTTTTCATCAATAGTAAACATGACTCTATCTGTAGCGATAAGGTATCTTCCATTTTTATCGTCATAGGTAGACACTACATTATCTGCTCTTTTAAATTTCAAAGGTTTTTTCCAAACCGTTTCACCCGTTTTAAGATTGATGATATTAGCATCTTCGGTTGTGATGTAAATCAAACCTTGTGAAGACATCGCCATAGTCAAAATATTTTCTCCTGTTTTCAGAGGTTTCTTAAAGAGTCCCTCACCATCAAATGAAATTTTATTGATTCCTCCTTCAAAAATACCAAACAAAAACCCATCTTCAACTTCATAAAAATGTTGAACATAGCCTTTAGTTTTAGGTGCTTTATCCCATAAATCTTCACCTGTATCAGCGCTGAGAAATGCTATTTCAGATTCAGCTTTTTTAAGTGATATTGCGCTTGAACCACCTTCTTTATCACTTACTACAGCAACACCCTTATCTGTAATTTGGAAATTTGAAATCGTTCCTTTTACCTTCACTGGCTTTTCCCAAGATTCATTTCCATCGGTATCCATTTTATAGATTTTATCTTTGGACTTTCCTTTTAAGCTACCAGATTCAAACCCATATATAGCACTTTTGCCAATCTGTAAACTCGTGATGTTTTTAACGTCATTTTTCCATACAGTTTCACCATCAAAAGTTTTGGCATACACTCCTTGAGATGTAGGCACTAGAATTTTATTATCCCATATAATGGCATTTCCTGTTACCATAAATGTTTTCATGGTTACTTTTCCAGGTTCAACTAAGAAAAAAGAAAAATCTTCTTCTCCAGTTTCTAAATCATAAACAGCGATTTTGGGAGTGAATTTCTCCTTCATGTCGCCCGTGTCTTGAACACCGCTTATCACTAATTTATTTTCAGGAATTAGCACTGTCTCGGTGTAAACTTGTCCCCAACCATTTTCTTTGGATTCGAAGAGTATTTTACCATTGAAGTAATTTAGTACAGCTTTTTTTTGTTTCATTCCCGCAAAACCTCCATCTGCTATCACCATGTAAGGTGAGTTAGGTACCCGGTAATAAGATTCTTCTTTTATTTCTCCATACATCGTAAATTCAAAAACAGGTTTTGATTCTTTATGGTAAACACCTACTAAACCATCGTTGGTGTTGAGAATAACCGTTCCAGCATCAGATAATTCAAAAGAATTTACTTTAGAATTAATTGAAACTTCTTTATCTGCCTGAGTCTTTTGTGCTGAAATATCAGCACAAAGACACAAACAAAAAATAAAAAACAAATTGAAAGATTTCATAATTTTAAATTAGAAAGATGTTACATCTAAGTCGAAAGAACCATCCGTTATTTCTTTTATACTTCCATCGTTTGGATTTTTTGAGGTAAACTCGAAAGTCCCTTTTACGTTTTCATCTATATCAGAACTAAAACTAATTGTTCCTCTAATAGTTGTATCATCAAATGGAGCTGTCCAAGTTTGGGTAGCTGTTGGATTTGATGCATTAGCCTCAATGTAGTTTGCAACCACAAAAACTAAGTTATCTCCTCCAATATCATAAGTTCCTTCACCTTCATAACCATTGATTATAAAATTAAACCCTTTACCAGAATTGTCTGTTCCTTGAAGCGTAAGCGTTGTGTTTCCTCCAGCACTTACTCTATTAGCTGTCGAAAACATTTGTTGAGACTGAAAATTGTTACCATCTATTTTTGCTGTTACAGTTCCATTAGCAGCATTGCCACCAGAACCTCCATCGTCATCACTGCTACATGAGGTTGTACCAAAGCTTAAGAATAATAACATTGCACTGAGCATTAAATAATTTGATTTCATAATTTAAATTTTTGATTAATAAAAGTTGTTGATAATTATATGATAAATAGATTAGTTAGTTAATGAGGCAAATATGAGTTTATATAGAAGGTTCGACAATACGGCATTTGGCGTATATTTTAGCTAATTACCCTAAAGTAAAAAATTGAAATAATCTTTAAATTCACTTGAAACTGAGTAATTACAGAGATTCTAAGACTGAAAAATAAAATTTGAAAGGCCTATGTTTTTGTTGAAATCTGTTGTAAATCCTAATAATTTATCCCGTATTTTTGCCGCCTTAAATTAAATTTGAAATGAAACGCATAAACGAATACAAAAAACTCTTTTCAGTTGAAGCTGATATTGAATTGAAGCCTTTAAAGAAGAAGTACCGCGATTTAGTAAAGGAGTGGCATCCTGATAAATTTCAAGCAGGAGACGAATTACAAGCTGAAGCAGAATTACAAAGTAGAAAAATAATAGATGGCTATCATTTTTTAGTAAGTATAGCTCCAGAAACCATTGAAGCCAACCTAGATAGTTATACTGAAACAATAAACACACACGGTATAGCTGATTTTCAGCACAAAGGATTAGTCTTGGAAATCACCTTTTTAGATGGAACTACTTATGAATATTTTGGAGTAACAAAACAGGTGTACATAAAGATGGTAAACAGTAACAAGCTTAACCGTTTCGCCAAGCGAAGCATTTATCCAAATTACACCTACCGGATGAGTAAACGGGAGCAATAATTTAAAATAAGTTGACATCATATCTATTTGCTTGATAATATTACATCGAAGCGATTATTTTTTTAATTCCAATTTGGGATGGACTGCTTATTGTATCAATTGTAAAATATTCGCTAAAATTAGTATGTTAGTGGCAAAATCAGTTTTAATACAACTTAATTAAATTCTACAGATTCTATCTGTTCCCTTATGGTAGTTCTACTTGGAATTGAAGCAGAAAAAGATATCAACTAAAGTAATTCCCATCTAATTTTGCTACCTTAGATTTTTGTTGAAATAAGTTGTAAAGCAATTCAAAAGAAAATACTTCGCACAAAATAAATAAATTATGAATGTAATCACCTTAACCCTGAATCCCGCTTTAGATAAAAGCGCAAAAATAGACCAATTGCTCCCCGAACAGAAGCTGAAGTGTCATTCCATACAATACCAAGCCGGTGGAGGTGGAGTCAACATTTCTAGGGTGTTGAACGAACTTCAAGTAAAAAACAAGTGTTTATTTACCGCTGGAGGTGATACAGGATCGCAGCTAAAAAAACTCTTGAAAGAAGAGCAAATAAATATAAAACCAATTGACGTAAAGGCCTGGACAAGAGAAAATTTATCTGTTGTAAATACTAAAACAGATTTACAATACCGCTTTGGGATGCCTGGAAATGAATTGCAAAAAGAAGAAATAGAGGCTGTAAAAGCTATCCTTAAGGAAGAAGTAAAGGAAAACTCTATTTTGGTATTAAGCGGAAGTTTAGCTGAAAAAACACCTTCAAATTTATATGTGAGCTTCATCAACATGTTAGCAGAAAAAAATGTAAAAGTGATTGTTGACACTTCTGGAGAAGCTTTGATGGAAACCTTGAAAGAAAATGTGTATTTAATAAAACCAAATCAAAAGGAATTAGCTGATTTAGCTGGTAAGGATTTCTTGTCAAAAAATGAGCAAGAAGACTTTGCCATGGAATTAATTCATTCTAAAAAAGCAAAATATGTGGTGGTTTCGTTGGGAGCAAGAGGTGCATTTATAGCTTCATCTGAAGGTGTTTTTTATAGAAGCGCTCCTTCTGTAAAAGTGAGAAGCACTATCGGAGCAGGAGATAGCATGGTTGCCGGGATGGTGTATGCTATTCAAAAAGGGCTTCAATCTGAAGATATCTTAAAATGGGGCGTAGTCTGTGGAGTTGCAACCACTATGACCGAGGGCCCCAACTTAGCGACCAAAGAAGATATGAATACAGTAATGAGTTTAATGGATTAAAAAAATAGATTTTGGTATTTAATGTCAATCTATGATAATAACTAGCCTTTACACGAATACTTAAACTTTTGATTTTAAGCCACTAATACACAAATAATAATTAGTGAATTAGTGGCTTATTTTTTCTATTTCTATATTTTTTAGGCTTTAGCTGATAGTATTTTGTCTTGAAATAACTAAATATGAATAGGATTGGAGAAAGTACTCCTATTTTGAATATTAAAGGATTATTTCTTTATTGGAATAGGTTTCAATTGAATACAGCCCAATGCATCTAGAATTCGGATAATTAAATAAGTCATGTCAATTTCATACCATTTTACTCCAAAATTTGCGCGACTTGCATACCTGTGGTGATTATTATGATAGCCTTCGCCCATCATCAAAAAATCAAATCGAAAAAGGTTTTTACTGGTGTTTTTCATAGTATGGTTTACATATCCATAGATATGTCCAAACCAGTTGATAATTACCCCATGGATAGGAGCCATTAAAAAAGTAACAGGCAATAACAACCATTGCCACCAAGCAGAAGCGAAAAAAGCGAAGAATAATATGTAGGCTGAAATCCAAAGCAAACGAGATATTCTTGAACTAGCAAATACATCGAAACCTTTCCATTGCGGGACATTTTTCGTAAAACGCTGATCTACTTCAATACGTTGTGTATTGATTTGTTGATATATGGTTTTGGTTTTCCACATCATAGCAAATACGTTGGCATCATGAGATGGAGAATGTGGATCTTTTGTTGTATCTGTATAAGCATGGTGCATGCGATGCATAATTCCGTAACCGTAAGCACTCAAATAACTCGGTCCTTGAAAAATCCAGGTTAAAATAAAAGTAAGTTTTTCCATGGGTTTAGACATGGTAAAAATCTGATGCGCTGCATAACGATGCAAAAAGAAGGATTGAAAAAACAAACCTCCATACCACAACACCAAAACAAAAATTAGAACAATCATAGATTTTTTTTGTAAAGGTAACTTGTAGAAGACTCTTAAACAATGAACCTAAATCAATAAATACAGCTTACAAACGCCCTCGAATTCTACTTAAAGCTTGCGAAGTAACTCCAATATAGGAACTGATGTATTTTAATGGAATCACTTTTAGAAGTTCAGGACGTTCTTTGAATAAATTCAAATAACGCTGTTCAGCAGATAGGTTAAGTAAGTTTTGTTCGCGTTTAGATTTTATCAAAAAAAGGCGTTCGGCAGTCAATCTTCCAATCAAGTTTCCTATTTGGGTTTCTTTATACACCAATTGCAAATCTGCATAAGTGATACTTAGCATTTTGGTTTCGGTTAAGGCTTGTAATTGATAAACGGAAGGTTTTTGGGTTAAAAATGAATCATAAGCACTTACAAACTGATCTTTAAAGCTAAATCCGAATGTAATTTCTTTATCGGGGTTTTCCTTCGGAATAAATAATCGCACCACACCAGACTCTATGAAAGAAATATGGTTCTCTATTTCATCTACCTTCAAAAAGATCGATTTCTTAGGAATTAGCCTAGGTTTCAATTTCGAAATAAAGAAATCCCAATCTGCTGCAGATATTTCAACGAATTTATCTAAGTAAGCTTTGATCTGTTCCAAAAAATAAAATGAAAATTAGTTCAAAACAAAGATAAAGTTTATAAAATGAACTAGGACTAGTATTTAAGTATATTATATCAATTAATTAGTAAGTGCTTAACTAGTGTATATTTGTTGGCTAATTAATTTAAAAATAGCTTATTTAGGTTTGCATTCTAAAAACAACTCCTTAGTATAAATGAGGAAGGACAGTGTTTTTTAGTTGAATTTATTTAAGAACACAAAAAAACAGAACAGTTTACATCATTTAACATTGAGACCAAAATTAACTTATAGATCATACTAATGATTTAAATAAATGCATCAAAACCAATAGGGGAGCGGGATTAAACCTTTGAGAATTCAATTATAGAATATGATATAAAGGTAATTAAAAAGTAAAAAGGGATTCAAATAATAGAAATTATTGAAATAAAAAAATATTATTGTTGTAATTGAATTTTAAGTTATACATTTGCATCATATTATAATCAATAAATTACATTAAGATGAGTAAAGGAACAGTAAAATTTTTCAACGAAACTAAAGGATTTGGATTTATCACTGAAGAAGGTGTAGATAAAGATCACTTTGTACATGTTACAGGATTAATCGACGAGATTAGAGAAGGTGACGAAGTTGAATTTGATTTACAAGAAGGAAACAAAGGGTTAAACGCAGTAAACGTAAAAGTTATCTAATATATATCCACATTTTCTCAAAAAGCCCTATCAAAAATGATAGGGCTTTTTATTTGCTCAAAATTTAATACTATGGTCTATATATTGTAAAGCAATTAAAGCTTTTGTTTGGAAACTCTTTCAAATTAGAAACCGACTATCATTTTTTCAAATAGTAAAGCTTTACATTTTGAAGCCGTTAATCGTGCTTCAATTACCGACCTTAACTTTCAAGCATAATTTTAAATTGGTATTAAAAGCACTAAGTTCTCCGTTTAGTTCTTCTAAATTCGTACATCAGCTCAATTCAGCTAAATGCATTTAAAACAAGAAATACAAAAGCAATTAAAAATGAATTTACTTTTAAAGAAATATATCACTTCTCCTTTTCTATTTGCAAGTCGAATTTACATACTAATTCTCATAAGTGTTTTCGTATTGCCTTTGCAAAGCTGCAAAGGTCAAGAAGAAAAATCAAATGATGCTGAATCAAATGAAAAATACACCTTTAAAAGAGGGAATCCCAATGGAATAGGGAAGTGGTACCAAGGTAGAGAGATTGCCCATGTAATGGGTTTTCAAGGAATGGAATGGCTTAACAGGCCAGAACGTGAGCAAGAAGAGAATGTGTCTCTTTTATTGAAAAATATGGAGATTGAATCATCAGATGTTATTGCTGACATCGGCGCGGGTTCTGGCTATCATGTTTTTAAAATGGCTGAAATTGCAGAACAGGGAAAAATATATGGAGTTGATATTCAAGATGAGATGCTAGCTGAAATGCAAGACCAGAAAGACCTCAAAGGCATCAACAATGTAGTTTTGGTTAAAGGCAGTGAAAAAAGCGTAAATCTACCAAAAAACAGCATTGATAAAGTTTTGATGGTTGATGTGTACCACGAATTTAGTTTTCCTTTAGAAATGCTTTTATCGATTAAAAAAGCGCTGAAACCCAACGGAAAAATTTTTCTAATTGAATACCGTGGCGAGGACAATAACATTCCAATTAAGACCATCCATAAAATGACCGAATCGCAAGCTGTAGAAGAATTGGAAACTGCAGGATTCAGGTTACTACAGAATGTAGAAAATCTACCTTGGCAACATTGTATGGTATTTGTTATTGAAAATAATTAAATTCCAAAAACACAAGTGAAATTTAATTTTTTGATATTTTTACAAAGTTTGCAACTTCGCACTAGTACACGATATCATTAAAACTGGTCTATAAACACGTTATTAAACTTCACTTTCTTCAATGGTATCACGGTCTAATTTGATGTGGTAACTAGATTTTAGAATATTCATTTTAAATACTTCAGATTTTGATTTATTGCAACTCGTCAGTTCTAAAAAAGTCCACCCAGAATCGGTAAAGGTGTGGATTGCTAAGTGAGATTCTGCCAAAAGCCAAACAGCAGTAAAACCATTATATGGAAAGGTATGTTGGGTTAAGTTTAATATAGTAAAGTCAGCTATTTCAAGTTCAGTATTGAAAAACTTAATCAATTCATCGTGGTCTATCAAGTTTATCCATCCTTTCAAACTGAATACTTTTGCGTCTAGTTTCTTTGCAATGATTTCTTTCATTTATTTAGTATAATTCCCAGTTTCCATTCAAATAATATCTATATAAAACTGGCTCATGAATCCTATTGATTTCAACTGAATCGGTTTCAATAGGAAAAATATCTTTTCCAAATGAAGTGATGAGTTTCATGGCATCATTATTTATCCATTTCGTTTCAACTTCATTAAAATCAAGCTTTTGAAGGCTGGCTTTGATGTTGAAATCTTTGTCACTTTTTACGCCCATAACCCAACCCCATTCGCCTAAAGACAAAATTTGATTATGCATAGGAACGGTAATAAAGTTTGCACTTTTCATAGTTTCAAAAATACAATTAAAGGCTCGAGTAGCAAAATAAGGACTACCAGCTTGTGTGACAATTACTCCATTGGACCTTAAGTGTTTGTGTGCAATACGGTAAAATTCTTGTGAATATAGCCTACTCAGCTCCACTGTTCTAGGATCAGGTAGATCGATGATAATGACATCATAAAAATAGGTATTGTTTGACAAAAAGGTAAAACCATCTTTATTTAAAACTTCTACTTTTGCATTATCAAAAGCATTTTGATTTAGTTCTGTAAAAATTGGATTTTCAGACCCTAATTTTGTCATGGCTGGATCCAAGTCCACCAACGTAATTTTATCTACAGAAGGATATTTTAAAATTTCACGAACTGCACAACCATCACCACCACCAAGGACTAAAATATTTTGCGGATTTTGATGAAGTGACATGGCAGGATGAACCAAGGGCTCGTGATACATCACTTCATCAATGGTAGAAAGTTGTAAATTTCCATTTAAATACAACCAGAAATCGTCTTTCCATTGGGTTAATACAATGCGTTGGTATTTAGATTGTTCAGCATAAACAACTTTATCAACGTATTTGCGTTGTTCCCCATACTCAATTATTGGTTGAGCAAAGAAGACACCTAAAAACAGAAATACAGCGATAAAACTGATACTGATATTTATTTTCTTTCGCTGCGTTTTAGATAGTATATTTCTTAGGTAAAAGAAAACCAAAATAGCGACACTAAAATTCACAAAACCCAACAAAAATGGAGTGTAACTCAATCCGAGGAAAGGTATACCTATAAATGCAAAAAACACTCCACCTAGCAAACTGCCGTAATAGTCTTTTTCTAATACATTAGATATGTTTGTTTTCAGCTCTTCATATTCACCATTGATACGGGTAACCAAGGGAATTTCCATACCAATAAGCGTCCCAATAATCATGGAAAACAAATAGATAATAACCGCAAGATAATCTGTGTAGGCAGAAAGGGTATAAACTATAATGGGAGCAAAGGAAACAACTACCGATAAGATAAACTCTAAAGCTAAAAACTTAGCCAATAAGTTGGTTGAAAAAGATTTGCTTATCCTGCTACCAACACCCATGGTAAACATCATGGTAGAAACAATCATGGTCCATTGAAAGATGGAATCTCCAAGGAAATAGGTAGCTAAAGTAGATAACAAATATTCTGCTACAATACCACTAAAACCTGTGGCAAAGATGGCAGACATGAGCACAAAAGAATATTTATTTTTAATTTTCAGCAAAATTGTTTCTTATGTTTTTTTATTGTTCATCACTTTGATACTCGCTTTTTACCTCTAAAAAAGTAGGCCATATAGATGCCCGATAACGCACCATACAAATGTCCTTGCCAAGAAATTTGGGGACGATTTGGTAAAACACCAAACATAATACTTCCATAAGCGATAAGAACGATAATACTAATTAAAATAGATTGAAATGATTTTTGATAAATTCCAAATACAATCAAAAATGCTACTAATCCATAAATTACTCCACTCGCACCAACGTGTACAGAAGGCCCAGAAAATAAACCTGCAAATATCCAAACTAAGCTACCACCCATTAGCATTATACCAACCCAAACCGCTATGGCTTGTTTTTCGTAAAATAAAAATAAAGTAAGCGTTAAAACGAAAAGCGGTATGGAATTAGAAATGATGTGAGTGAGATTAGCATGCAAAAAAGGAGAAAAAAGAATTCCTTGTAATCCTTCTATTTCTCTTGGTTTAATACCAAATTGCAAAAAATCTATGGGTAATAATAAATCCAAACCGAAGACAATCCAAATCGGAATGATAAGGAAAGAAGTGATGTACAATTTTCTGGATAAAGACATTTATATTTGAATCTTCATGTAAGAGTAGGATGTTGTAAAAGAGATAATTACCAAAACTATAAACACCAAGTAATCAAAACTGAGCCACCAATGTAAGCAAAAGCTTCAACTAAGGCTGCACCGATATTGGGTTTTTCTTGGTTGATGATTTCATCTGTTAGGTTTTGACCAGGTAACAGAATTTTGTCTGTAATAAATCGCATAACCGGTAGTAAAATAATACCAAGCACCAATTCAAATCCAGCTTCGGTAAAGGTATAAGCCCAACCTTCAAAGTCTCCGTATAAACCAAAACTTATTAAATTGGCAACAGCAATAAGCACACCTGCAAAACCAATACCTACCGCTACATTGTCTTTTTCTATATGTTCGTGGACATCATAAGGAGTGATAAGTTGGTATACTTTGGAGATGATAAAAAGCGCTACCAAACCAGCAGCCCAAAACACGACTGCACTCAAAATGCTGAATCCCCAACCGTAATCTGTTTCTCCTGTAATTGCTCCATAAATAATTAATCCCGAGGAAATAGAAACGGCACACTCAATAATTCCAGTACCCACATTCTGGTCTGTAATAATTTCTTTTTTGACCGAAAAATTTCGGAGTATGATTTTATCATTGATGATAATGGATATGTTTAGAAGAATTATACCCAAAACGCCATAAACCAAAATCACTATCACATCTGAAACAATTCCCTTGGAAGGACCAACTATGGCACCACCAATAACAATGAGTAGCCCAATAAAATAACCAACATGAGCAAAAGAAAAAGCAAGGTTATCTTTTACTACCAATTCTTCTTTTACGCTAAAGCCACGATTTAAAAGCTGATATATAAACTTTCCTAAAAGGAAAATTGCAAAACTAACAGCAATATAAACTACGGCATGATATAAAATTGAAGGAAATTCTGATAAATCCATATTAAATCTTTTATTGAATTTTAAATTTATTTGCCAAATCCACCACTTCTACTTCGTGATGAACTTTTAGTATATCTTGATGAATTTCTAGATGTACGTGACTTAGATTGTTTTGCAGAACGGGAAACTTGACTTCTTACGTTATTTTTAAATGAAGATGGTTTTGATGCCCAGGTTGTACTTTTCCCGTTACCTCTACTGGTATAAGATTTTGTACCATATACTGTATTTCCTCTAGGTCCGTAATAAGGTCTACTACCATAATACCCGCCACCTCGATAATCATCATAATAAGAACGTCTTGCAGGGTAGGAGTTCATATTGAATAAGGTAGACATAAAGGCATATTGTCCGTAAAAAGCCCAGAATGAGCCTCCGTTTCTGTTCTCCCAACGACCATATTTTTCGTTCCCAACGTAATTGTTATAACCTGCAGGACTAGCAACTTTACTTATTTCCCCATCTTTTTTCGAGACAATAGCCATCCCTAGATTGTTGATATGAGTATCAAAGAAAATATCTGAAACTTTTTCCCAATCCGTTTTTCTTACCAGTACTGTATCAGGTTTTTCAATAAGTGTAGTATATTTATGATAATAACTGTTATCCCGATTATCCATATCCGCCAGAAGAATAGAATAATCACTTTCTTTAGATAATGAAAGTATCATTTTATCTACTGGAGTTTTCTCATATTTTCTTTCATTACCAAAGCTACAAGACTTAATGATTACAGATATCAAAATACCAGTAACTACAATTGCTAAAATCTTAGAATTTTTCATTGATGAATTTTTTATTTTTTTTCAGCAGGTAGAATATTAGAAATTTCAAACTCTTTGATGTTTTTACCTATTGAAGCTTCAAAAACTTCGTCATCCCATTGTTCTATACTTAAGATGTGCTTGCCAGATTTATCTTCAAAATCCCAACAACGGTATTCAGACCAATTGTTTTCATCTCTATCTAATGAATCTTGAAAATATCCTGTAGAAACTTCTTCAAAAAAGAAATCTACTCCATTGGCTTTAAGCTTTTTAGGTGGCTTTTGCTTGGCAATCAGTTCATCTAAAAGATGTTCATCGATTTGAATTATTTTAATTTTTTCAGTCCAAGACAATTCTAAATCATCATCTTCTTCTACACTAAAGTACTTTACATCGGTTCCGTTGGTAACTTTGTATTCTCTTGAAAAAAAGTTGCTTCCCCAATCGTATTCGTAAGCTTCTTTTACTTCCCAAGTTTCTAAATCATATTCAAAAATGAACCCAGTTTTAAGGTCGTGCACACTCATATTGGTGACATCGTATTCTGGACCCTTCTTTTTAAAGAAATCAAAAAGTCCCATTATTTGTTTTTCATTTTTGCTTTCAATTCTTCAAGTGAGTTTGAAGCTTTCAGATTTTTATCAGAAAGTGCGCCGTCTATTTCGTCATCCAAGCTGATGTTTTCTGCAGAAATTTCACCATAAGCCTCAGCCATAGCTTCTTGCTGACTTACTTTTTCTTTCATTTTTTCAAGCATACTCACTGTTCCAGAACTATCTATGCCACTCATTTGCTTATTGATTTTGGAAGTAGCTTTACTTACTCTAGACCTAGCTTTAAGTGTGCGCAATTCATTTTCGTAAGATGTAATTGTATTTTTTAGCTTTTTTACATTGGTCTGAAGATTAGAAACGCTGTTTTCAAAACGGCTTACTTCTTCCTGCGCTCTTTTCGCATCAGTCACTGCTTCTTCCTTTAATTTTAGAGCTTCAGTAGCCAGTCTATCTGCTTCTTCTGGAGTGATATCGCCCTTTTCTGCTTTTTTAAGCAAAAGCATAGCTTTTTGTTCGTAATTATTAGCTTTGTCGGTATTCATACTTAAGTCACGTTTGCTTCGTATGGCCATCGCCTTTACTTCTGCAAGTGATTGTAAGCTTTGATCTAAATCTTTTTTAAGGTCTCGAATACCTTGTTCTGTCATTTTTATAGGATCCTCAAATTTATCTACCAGTGAGTTTGCTTCCGCTTTTCCTAATCTTGTAAGTCTTCTAAATAAGCCCATTTTATAATTTTTTTAGTGTTTTGAAAATACAATTAATTCATTCATATACTCAGATAATAATAACTGAAGGGAATTTAAACTTGCTTCTAATTCATTTAAATCTAGATGCTCTAGTTGTAAGGTATCCCTAAACAACACTTTTTTTCCCGTATCATCTAATACAAACGCACCATGAATGATGTTTCTGTTGGTTTTAAGCAACCATTCTAACATCTCAGTAGTTGCGTTTTGTACCTCAAATAAATGGCCTTCAATAATAAGGATATCATCTTCA